>Ga0209489_102840_pt1 | contig 34582 bp, 28 predicted proteins | sample SiratrowhiteBW_FD_187527 | JGI IMG/M metagenome (GOLD analysis project Ga0209489, IMG submission 187527) | Root nodule microbial communities of legume samples collected from California, USA - Siratro white BW (SPAdes) (version 2) | ecosystem: Host-associated > Plants > Roots > Nodule | place... | reverse complement strand
AAAAAAAAGAGCAGAAACTTTTGAATATATGAAGAAAGAAAAAGAAGCAACACGTTATCATCAATTTGAATTAAGTATTATTTTAATGGAGAAAGGTTATCCTCATTTTTTGTTTTAATGGTGAGGACCACCTAACATTTTCTCACCATCACAATAATTATTTTGACCTTAATTCCCTCAAATTAAAAAAAAAAATCATATCAAGACTTTCCCCAAATGTTTATAAATTGAATATGCAGTGTAAATAAATATTGCAGAGGTTCATTAATATCGAGTATCTTAAAGTGACATGTATCCATGTTTCTTACATGATCAATAAATAATGTTAAAGCATTTTAAAATTTACGAAGGCAAAAGCTTACAAAATTTTAAGGATTACAACTATATTTGTTTATATTTATATAGTTAAATTTTGTATGTTGCAAGCGTGATTTTTAAAAACAAAATTATTCAATTATAGTTTATTTGAATTTCCTTTTTAAAGTAAATATTAAAACTCGTCATTTTTCAATTATCTAGTAATCTATGACTGAATAACAATACAAAAACATTTACAGTGTTAAGTACTCGAATTTTAATAAAATTTATATTCATAAGGAATAAAAATATAATTAAGTTGTTCCACGAGGGAAAAAAAACGTTTTTCGTAACTTTTTGTACTTGGAAATTTTACTGTAGTTAGTATTTTTAACTTTCTATAATATATTATTTTTTTCCTTTTTCTACACGTCTTAAAACTTTTCAATATAGTTAATAAGTGAATTTCTCGCTTCCTTTCTATAAACTAGTTATTAATTATATTTCCACTTCATAAAGAACACGATAGAATAGTTAATGGCTAATTATAGATTACGATAATTTAAGAGAGTGAGGAAGTTTTTTCATTAGTATGAATTCATTACCCTAACATTTTAAGTTTTCAATTTTATTCATACATTACAACCTGCTGGTAATTTCATTTATGGGGATAAAAAAATAACATTTAAACCAAATCAAATCAAATGATGAGAGTTGTTTAACTTCATTATATAAATTAGTTATTAATAAATCAATAGTCTTTGTGTCATATAAGATTTTAAATTATTTAAAATAGGGAAAAGTTGTTTATATAAACCACTATTCTTTGTGAATTCTTTATCATTTGTATAAAATATACAAGAGAGAGTATAAAATCTTAAAGAGAATTAATATCTGTATATTAAGTAATTTATTAATTGGTAAACTTATTAAGGTAAAAAATAATAATTATATTGCTTAAAATTACGTGAAAAACATCAAAGATGTTTGTAAAAGAAATTTTAGTCATAAAAGAATAGTCGCCCAAACACATACAAATAACTCGTCCAAATGGTTCTTTTAAATTAAGTTTTAAATATTTTATTCAAAATGTTTTTGAGATGCGAAAAGAACTAGCATTACTGTTTTTTAATCTTATATTTATATATTTTATAAGATATATAACTTGATTCTTTTAAATTAATTTAAAAAAAATGTTGTCTATCACAACTTTCTTATACTTTTCGTTAACATATTATTTTCATTAGTTTAATGATGAATCAAATCTTATCCTTTGTGAATGGGTGGTCTTTACTAACAAACAAATATTACCTAGATATTTATAAAGGTTCTTTTATCATTAATCAAACTAATTCAAATGAAAATACTTTTAAAATCATTTGTGTATGATATTTATCTTTTAAATACTCTCAAAATAAAACGTGTTCATCGTTGATAAAATTCACATTTAAATTTAAACAACTTGAATAAATGAATGTTTTTAACGAATAAAGTTTATAACTCAAGTACATTCAAATGGAAGATTGTAATTGATGTTTAGATGAAATTGTAAGTCTGGAAATCAAGATAATGTGAATAGTAAACAAGAATTTCAATATAAAAAAATTGAAACATTTAAATACAATTTTGAAACGAGATAGAAAAATATAAGTTATCAAATACAGAGAAAAAATTTCAAGGTGAAAAGAAAGGTGGTAATAAGAATATAAATACTTTTTCTTATATTGTTATTTCTAGTTTGACATAGACAAAGTATTAGTATAATATAATTTTTGTCACCCCTATTTACAAATAAAAAAAAAAACATATATAAACAAAGTACTTTTACCCTTACTTTATGCACAAAACCTACACTACATTTGTTTAAAAGTTCACTCACACTTTGAGAAACATTCCTTTCCAATAAATCATGTCTTCATTGATAAACAAAAGAAAAAAAAAACTTTTTATATGCACTTGAATAATTTATTTACTTAATTTTCATTATAAACTTTCAACAAAATGTGATTTATAATAATAAAACAATATTTTTATAGGAATTGAAGTGAAGATTAATTTATTTACGGATTGGAAACATATTGAAAATATTTTAAAATATATTTTTTACGAAAAGTATTTACTATAGGTATTTTTTATTCTGGAGCCTTTTTTATGTTTGTATAATTAATAATAAAAATTTTAGGTAAAATTTATACTTTAATTAAATTACTCATTAGAATTTAATTAAATGTTACCTTCAACCATGTTTCTGAATGCTTAAGAAAATACTTATATATTATACATTTTAGAGAAGTGCTTGTGACCACTTACAAAAAGGACTAATACACGTTTTCCTTGAAGAAAAAAAAGGTAAATACACGTGGAGTAAACATTTTTTTAGGTACACACATGGTGCAATTATTTATTTACATTCCAATTTATTATTTAAAAATAAAAAAGAACATACTTAATTAAGTGTAATTGATTTTTGTAACTACTAAAATGAAAACTTATTAAAAGAATTATCAATTAGTGTATAAGAATTAGTAAAGTCGTGAGATTGAATTAGATATAGATTTATTTATTAAAATGATACTATAATTATATTTAAAATTTATTGGAATAAAATTTATTAGGATTATTTTATTATTGCTGCTGGTTTTTTTTTTTTTTTTTTAAGAATCACTTATAACTATATAATCTCAAAGTCAAAATATTCATTCTCAATTTAAAGAATATGTTAAAAATTTTACATCTACTAAAAATATAATTAAATCATAATATATAAGTAAGATTGAGTTATTTATAAACTCTTTTATTAACATAATGCATTGAATCATACCTTTTGTTTTTTATTTATAACTTAGATAGAAAAAAAAGTACTTAAATTTGTGTTGTATAAAAAATCTCTTGATGAATTTTAAAAAAGTTAGTTTTCTATTAATAAATCGTAACTACAAATCAGTATCTTTGCTAAAATTTCTTTTATTACATTGTGGTGAATTGAAGTATAAGAAATAAGTCTTTGTGCTGCCCGTGGATTTTGAATGCGACATAATTATTTGATTTTGAAATAAAAAATTGGCAGCTATGTTATCATTATTAAAGCTTCCTATTCTCGTGACATCTAAATCACCGTCACCCTCTTGCATGGAAACTAATTGCATCTATTCTTCTAACGTTATCTAGATATTTATGATTCTTTTTATGATTAATAAAAACTGAAATATTTTTTTTTGTCCTGTTTTAATCTTCTTTTTCTACTTTTCATAATACAGAAGAATCTCTTTGCTTCTAAATAAACTTTAATGGTAGAATAAGATATATACTCATGCTTCAAATTCAAACCACTAAAAATTGTAAGTGGGTCTCTAACTTAAGTTTTCATGTATGGAAAACATTCAGAACATATCATCATTATACAACACGAAAGTAAGTCACTAAAATACACTATTATAATACTACAAACAAATAATAAATTATTTAAATAAAGAAAATTTATAAAATATTTATTATATAGTTTATCGTCCTCTTATCAAATGCATAAATATACATATTTTTGGATCACATATAAATTTATGTGTCAAAATATTTTGAAAGACACATATTAATTAAGTTTTATAAAAAATTAATGTATTTACCATTTTAACCTTCTTAAACTATATGTTTTTAGATTCCTTCTTTGAACATGTTTGTCTTCATTAAAAGAATATATCAAATGAAATATTAATGAAAATAACTTACATAATATTCTCACTTAACGACTGAGACAAAAGCTGCACTAATACGTAGTTAAAATTTAAAAAAATAAAACTATCACCTTGAACTTCAAACCACATTTTCATATCTCTTCATAAGACTTTTTATTTTGAACCCGTAAATGAAATTATCTTACTTGAAGACTTTAATTGTACAGGCACTAAAAGACTTGTTTTACATGTAAAATGTGGATTTCAGACTCAATTATAATAATGTAGAAACATTAGATATACACACAACTCATGTTTTTTTAAATTCTACATGCTAGTGGAGAACATAAGATGCACATCCCATAAATGTTATTTGATTCTAGATGTAATTGGAAACCATTAATTAGATACATACAATAAGTGTTATTCCAACCGGAGAACATTAAATACACTTTCTTTAACTCATATTCTTTAGATTTAACCAAAGAATTTCATTCTTACATGCAACCTAATGTCTTAAGACTCATCACTTCAAAAAATATTATGATACTAAAATTGTGAGAAAGAAACACATTATGTTGCAAATTTATTAATTGAGATCATTTAAAGTAACTTATATGAAAATTTTATGCTTATTCGAAAAGCTTTCAGTTCATGTAAAAAATTTCTTAACATTGTAAATTCTGAATAAAAGATTATCCCGTTAAAATGACTATTGATAATTAACTACTATGAGATGAATAGAGAAAAAAATAGAGAAATACAACTTTAAAAAGGAGAAACGTAATTTGAGAAAATAAAAATAGAAAAATAAGGTGTCAATTAATCCTTATAAAATGTATAAAATTTAATTTTAATCCATATAAAGTATATTTATTAAATTTTCATTCTTCTAAAATTTTAAATTACGATTTTTAGTTACTAATATTTATTTGAGTTGATACATACCGTTATTACATTACAATTTAAAGTAATAATTTAACTTTTTATTCAATACATAAATAGTTATATACAGAGTCATAATAGTAGAAATAAAGTAATACAAATCTTCAATTTTGGAAAATCAAAAATAAATTTCTTTTTAAAACTCACTCCTTTAATAATATAAAAGTTTGCTAAATTTAAACTTTAATTAAATTGTTCATTGAAATTTAGTTAGATGTTTCCTTCTAACCATATATTAACTCTTTATAAAGATGCCTACAATCACACGGTTAGAAAAGAAATGAGCAATTATAATAATAATAGAACTAATAATAATTGAAAATTTTAAATTTAAATTGTGTGATCATATAAAGTGGTCATATCTATATGTAAAAGCTAGAGTATCTTATCCTTTTGGATTAATACGCAAGTTTTTCATTAAAAAACTATACGCACATGGTATTTAAGTTGTATGAAATGGGGTCCATTTCCCCATGTATGTTTCGGAACTTTAAATAATTATCCAAATAGACATGTCTTAAAAGTTTTTTTTTTAATTTTTTTTAACAGTTAACCAAAGCTGTTATATTAATAATAAAGTAATGGATGGTTGAATACAAACTACTTATATAGATATTAATTATGCATACCAAAGAAACTAAAATATTATAAGGTGGTTTAAATTCTTCATTATTTATGTGGGAAATTATCGTGGTGATATTCTTTAGTTTCCCATTTGGAATACGTGGTTGGCTTATTTTGTAATTGGTTTATTTATTTCCTTATACATGTGAATAGTAGTTAATATTTCTAACTGTGATGGTTACATGATAGGGTCAAACACAAATTTTATTCAACTTGTGAAGAAGGTGGAGTAGCTATGCAAATATTTTTTTTAGACGAGTGAAAAGTATTCAATTGTTTTCTATTAACTAAATATTATTTAAAATACCATTTTTTAAAATACCATTTTTTAAAATAGAAGCATATTTTTATCGGGCCTTAACCAACATTTTAAAAATGCGTTTCGAAATTTATCCATATTCTTCTGAATAAAAAAAACAAGGTAAATGACAAAGGGGAGTGTGCTGGCGCAATTATGTAAAATTTTATTCCAGACACAACAAATAGTATTCATATATTTATATGCCAAACATGGTGTGTGATAGTGTAACATTCACATGGAACATTTAGCTGAACACAAAATTAAAACATGTGTGAATGCAAATATTCAACCAATAATAAGAACATCGTTGAAGATATAAGTAACTGCAGAATAACTGAATTGGACTATGGTAATTAAGAACCCAAAAAAAAGTAATAAAGTAGTGTATGATTGAAGTGACTTAGACAGTATCATTGAAATGCACGCGGTGGAACGATTGGGGGTACTCCTTTGTCGCTACTTCAAAGTCTCATCACTCCAATGCATTCTCCCTTGCCACCTTCATGCGTCTTTTATCACAAATAATTCATATTAAAAAACACCCTCCTTGTTATTCTCATTTCATCATCAATTTTATAAGAAAAAATCATTGCTTTAGTCAATAATTAGTCTTCTTCGCGAATCGAAATCAATCTTAAAAAATCTAGTTACTCGTTTTATCTTCATCTTCTGTCCATAGTTAATTCCTCATACACAATATTATGGACATGTTACACGAGGAATCTGAACTCTTGTTGTGGGTACTTCGTAAAGAGTTGTTTTTGTTTTATTGGGTTGGTTAATGTAGCATGAATTGTTTATTTGCAGTTGGCTGTGGCGAAGCATGTTTGACCACAAATAAAAGAACCACTCGTGGTTTGGTAAAAGAGGAGGAAGAAAGGAAAAACACTTTTGCTGCTATATATATCTATCTTTGGAGCACTTCTTTGGCATGAACATTCTACATTCTTGAAAACATGGCAAACTCTAGAGAGATGAGCAAGGAGGTGGCAGCACCACTGCTGACAAAGAGTGGTGAAGAAGAAGTGGCATCATCATCCGAGACTACATTCTGCCAAGAGCTGAAGAGGATAAGCTCCATGGCGGCTCCAATGGTGGCTGTCACGGTTTCGCAGTACCTTCTGCAGGTTGTGTCACTCATGATGGTGGGACATCTCGGGGTGCTCGTCTCCTTCTCTGGGGTTGCTATTGCCACCTCCTTTGCTGAAGTTACCGGATTCAGTGTCCTTGTAAATACAACTCTCCCTTCTATCTTCTCTTTCTGCTTCAATGCACCTTTTTTTTTGTTTTTGATTCTCTCCTTTTTTTAACTTGGTATCTTTACCTTTGTGTGGATTCAAGTATGGAATCTTCTATACATATAACTACGAGCCTGTTGTATTATACTTGTTCCTTTTTTTACTGGAAATATAGCTGTTTTCTGGTTCTTGGGAGAGGGCTCTCGATCCAGTTAATCAGTGGCTATTATTAGCATATCAAACGGATCACATGTAAAAAGTAGAATGGGATGTCATTTTGGTTGATTAGTTCTTAATTGATTTACTTGGTTTTGTGACTAATTAATTCATCAAACTAGATTTTGGGGTGGCATCAAATTGGCTATTTGTGTTTTACTAGTGCTTAGGTGTTCATTCTGGTTGATAACCTTGCTTTTGAGACTGGATCTGTGCAAAGGGTTTAAAGTTGAGAGATTGAAAGTACCTCTTGTTCAAGTTTTGCCCTTAACATAATTGTATCTGTGTGTGTGAGAGTATTATGATTTATGCTACAAAACAAGTCCTTTAGAAGTAGGTAGTTGCAGTGTTTTGAAACGGTTGTGTTGCATTGCAGTTGGGAATGGCGGGTGCATTGGAAACATTGTGTGGGCAAATGTATGGTGCGGAGGAGTATAGAAAGTTTGGAAACTACACATGGTGTGCCACAGTGACTCTGATATTGGTTTGTGTCCCCATATCTCTGGTGTGGACATTCACTGATAAAATACTGATGCTGTTTAGTCAAGACCCTGAAATTTCTCGTGCAGCTTGTGAGTACTGCATATACCTCATACCAGCACTATTTGGCCACGCTGTTCTTCAGGCTCTCACTCGCTACTTCCAGACTCAGAGTATGATCTTTCCCATGGTTTTCAGCTCAATTACCTCACTGTGTTTGCATGTTCCTATTTGTTGGGGTCTGGTTTTTCCGTTGGGCCTAGGACACGTTGGAGCTGCATTAGCCATTGGAGTTTCTTATTGGTTGAATGTGGTTTCGCTTGCAATTTATATGCTCTACTCCCCGGCTTGTCAAAAAACCAAGATTGTCTTTTCTAGTACTGCTTTACTTTGCATTCCAGACTTCTTGAAATTAGCTATCCCTTCAGGACTCATGTTTTGGTAAATATGGCATTACATAACTTTGCATCTCCCCCAACACAATGCTCTTTCTTCCTCTACTTTTCTTCTGCTAATTACATTTTTCACATCTCTATGCAGTTTTGAATGGTGGTCCTTTGAAGTGCTAACATTACTTGCTGGGCTTTTACCTAATCCCCAGCTTGAAACCGCAGTACTCTCAGTCTGGTGGGTGGAATCAATTTCTCTTCCATTACTTGAATAAATAACTCTCATGTCATCATCATCTTCTAACTTTTATCACACCCTTGCAGCCTTAACACTACTTCCTTGCACTACTTCGTTCCTTACGCTGTTGGAGCTTCCGCAAGGTTTGTAGTCCTTACACAAATGTGCAAAATGTTGTGATTTTCAATAAGTTTTAACAAATAAAAAGAATGTGTTAAAAGGAATATTGCGTTAGTAAGTGTATTGTTCTTGTTTTGCAGCACTCGGGTTTCAAATGAACTGGGGGCAGGGAATCCAAAGACAGCAAAAGGAGCTGTTCGTGTGGTTGTGATTCTTGGGGTTGCAGAGGCAGTTATTATGAGCACAGTCTTCATCAGTTGCCGACATATATTAGGATACGCGTATAGCAATGATATGGAAGTTGTGGATTATGTTGCAAGCATGGCTCCCTTCCTTTGTGTGTCTGTTAGCGCTGACAGTCTAATTGGAGCACTTTCTGGTGAGTTCAAAATCTCCTTCTTCTGTGTGGCAGCAGCCATATATATATATATATATATATACAACACAACAACGTTGATGATGGTAGCATCTATATCTATGAACGTGTGCAGGGATAGCTAGGGGTGGAGGGTTTCAGCAAATAGGGGCTTACGTGAACCTGGGAGCCTACTATCTGGTGGGAATTCCTATGGGTTTGTTTTTGGGTTTTCATCTACAACTAAGAGCCAAGGGGCTTTGGATGGGAACTCTATCAGGGTCTGTTCTACAAGTAATTATTCTTGCTATCGTAACAGCACTAACAGATTGGCAGAAAGAGGTTAGTCTTAGTTTTCTCTATACTTTTTTCCACTGTCCATTTTTAAAAATCTTTGCATGATTGTACTTTGTTGTTGCTATTAATGCAGGCAACTAAAGCCAGGGAGAGGGTAGTTGAGAACTCAATCAAACCTCACAGTGCATTTGTCTCAGATATTTAAGGCAAGTGAACAATAAAAGAGTGGAAGAGCTGACAATAATACACTGTACTTGTTCTTGTTGCATTGATGGTGAAAAGGAGATAGGAAAATAGAGAGAGAGAGCCATAGAGGATAGTAAAGTGTGTCAGCTTTGTTTGTGGCTGTGTTTAGCTTTTAATATTTTCTTGCTGTTCTGTGTCTATGAGAGGATTTAATTATGTTAACATATGTAGACAAGTGTGTGAATATGTGATGAGAATTTTGTATTGGTTTTGCTTTTGACTCTGGATATAAATCATGAGCTGCCACAAATTGAATTAATGGACATGTTTCTTTTTACTTTGATGCATGATATGAACGTGTTGAATACTCCTTTGCTGCCTACTGTAGTATTATCATAAAAGCTGAAAACATGATACCTAAAGTTATTACTTTTGCACCATTTTTGTGAAAATATCAATTTTATAAACGTCCCCCCACCACACAACGCAGCACATATCAGAACGAAAAGGCTTATTTTTCTTTTGTTGAAAGAGAAACTTTGAAGAGAACTCAGATATGTGTGTCTGGATGGACAATGATATCACCATAGAACAGAGCAAGTGGATAACACGTCATTTCCCACTTATGCAAAATTTTCTGCTTTCTCAAAGTTAATCTTGAAACAAGCAAAAAGAAAGATTGTGGGAAGAAACTCTAGGGTGAATCTGTTGCTAAGTTAAAAATGATCTTTTGAAACAATAAGTATATATAAAGATTTGTTATTAGAAGAAATTAACATTGGAATCTTAAAAGGATCAAGTTGTAGGCTAAGGCACACAAAATAGATGCATCATGCATGCATATATGTTGAAAACAGCACAAGTGCCCAAAACAAGACCACCCTTTTTCTATTTCAAATGTGCAATGAAAGCAATGCATTGCGGAATAATAATCCTCCACGAGTCCCACGCATCATTTTCACCTTCTCTCATGTTCCTAATAAAACCAGTGATGTTTCTTTCGCAATCTGACACAAATTTATACTTCCAACCGATTATATTAATTTTATATTCAGTAATTTAATTAAATAACTTAATTTAGTATTTTTACTATTATTTAGAATTGGTAAATGAACGTAAGAGATAAAATATATGTTTCATGTGAGTTTTCATCGGAAAATGAGTACGAGCGCAGAATTGCTGATAACCGTTTGTCTACCGGCGATGCAAGAAATATTGATATTTGAATATTTTGGATACAAGAAAACGAGTATTGAGCCATAGAGGATAATCGTTTGTCTAAACAAGTAATTCAAGGTTAAAAGGAAATATTTAGTCTCACAATCATTTATGTGGTTAATTAAAACTTATTTTATATATAAATATGAAAAAGTTTCGAATGTTTATTAGATTAGTTAACAAGCTCTAAATAAAAGAAAAACAATTCATTTATTCATACCATACGAAATTTACTAATAAGATAAAAGATATTGAGTATACTATTGTAAAGATATTAATGCTTAATGCTAGGTAGTTACCACTTTATTTATATGGTTAGTTAGGTTCATTTATATGGTTAGTAGTGTATATTAATGATTTATGTGATTTCAGAACAACCAAGTTACTATAAATAAAATAAAATTATTTATTTTAATCATGATGATGGATGGTGAAGTTGGAAAGATATCTTCATGATTCTAAAGTAATTTAAGATTAAAAGTAAATAGTTAGCCACGATAATTTATGACTTTATGCATAAACCTGAAAGCTTGAAATGTTTCGTTGGATGGTGAAAGAAAAACAATTTATTTATTCAGATCAAATGAAATTCACCAATGAAGTAAAACGAATTGAGTGTCCAACAAAACCACCGGACACATTGATAAGTTTCTACATCTGGAAATCATAATATGTAACTAATTTTGTGGTTAAACGGTTAATCTTGAAATCTGAAACAATTACAGAACAAAATATATCTCGGAAAAATAATCCCATGACAATACAACCTTTATTTGACGCTCCAGCAAGGACTTTCTACATTTTCTTTTATAGTATAGTTTCAAAATAATTTTTTAAAATAATTATGTGCACGCATATAAAAAGACGTAAAATAAATAGAAATTCTGATAAAAGACAAACAGAATGAAAAAAAGTAAATAGAAATTTTAAGAAACAAGAGTTCAATATTCGATAAAAGAGTAAAATTATATATTTTTACTAAATAGATAATAGTTTTTCTTGGAATCTCCATGGAATGAATTTTTAACTAGCAAGTGTCCTCGGACAGAGACACACCCGTGGAGCTCGTGGGCAACGCACTGCTCCAATATTTTGAGAAAATTATTTTAGCTTCTCAAGGTAAATCATAAATACAGACAAATAGCATAAGCACCGAGCCCAAAGCTATCTAAAATAAAAACTACGAATTAAAAACAGAATATAAAATGCAATATAAATGAGAGAAAAGATAATAACCAAACTCAAATTCATTTTATTTTGGCACAATTATAATAATAATACAAACATAATAAACATAAGTACAACCAAACGATGAGTGAAACGCAGATCCACCCACCTCCACCTTAATACATACTCATCCAAAGTAAGGTCCACGTGGAGGTGGAGGCCCGGGAGGCCCATGAGGACCTCCAAGAGCATGGGGACCGGGAGGCCCATGAGGAGGACCTGGAGGCCCATGAGGCACGTGAGGAGGTCCAGGAGGCCCATGATGGCCATGAGGAGGCCCAGGAGGTCCATGAGGGCCGGGAGGTGCATGAAGGCCAGGAGGCCCATAGGGCCCGCCAGGAGGAGCGGGAGGCCCGGGAAGATGGTGATGCACGGGTGGTGGTGGTGGACGATGAAATGGATCTGGTGGGGCATGATGATGCGGTGGTGGATGAGGAGCAAAAGGATCGGGTGGCGGCGGTGAGTGGTGGATCGGAGGTGGCGGTGGCCCTGGAGGTCCTCGGAGTGGATCTGGTGGCCCCGGGGGTCCAGGAGGAGGATGGTGGTGGTGGTGATTCATGGTTTCGGATGGAAAGGAAAGGAGAGTGATTTGGTGAAGTTACGTTATGAAGAAGAGTTTTGACTAAGAAATAGATAGCAGTGTATCATCCAGAAACTTTCACACCTATCCAAATTCACCACGTAACCCTCAATTTCTCCTACCTATTTAATTATTTATTATTAAAGGTAAATAAATTTAGTAATATCTATTTTCAAAAATTTCATCTTTCTCCCTCGCTTTTGGTAAGCAACCGACCCAACCCGATGGACTCAGCACCATCCACCGCCAAGCTCCGTCTCATGTGCAGCTACGGCGGCCACATACTCCCCCGTCCCGGCACCCACTCCCTCTTCTACGCCGGCGGCGACACCCGCATTCTCTCCATCCCCCGCCGCACCCTCGCCACGCTCTCCTCCTTCCACTCCCACCTCTCCACACTCCTCTCTCTCCAATACCCCTTCACTCTCAAGTACCAGCTCCCTCACCTCCACCTGGACTCCCTCATCTCCCTGGCCTCCGACGAAGACCTCCACATCCTGGTCGACGAGCACCACCGGTCCTCTTCCCGCATCAGACTCTTCGTCTTCCCCGCTTTCCGCCACCCCAAAAGCGAGTCATGGTTCTTGGACGCCCTCAAGAGCTCCTCCATCATGCAGGACACCGCCTCCTCTTTCGGCTCCTCTTCCTCTTCCTCCGCTTCCTTCACCCCTCGTCTTCCTCCACCTCTCCATGACCACCACTTCCCCTCCTCCTCCCATTCCCTTCCAAGGTATTCTATCAATCAATTATCCCTAAGCTTCTTCACCAAGTCACTTTTTTTTTTCTTTTCTTTTTCAATATTTTAATGATGGATACTGGTTGTGTTTTGTTTTAGTGATACTACTGTTTCCAGAATCATGTTGCACCGCCACAATATATGTTCCCATTCCCAGGACCCTCTGCTTCATGCTTCGGAGGCAAGTGTACAAGTTGAAAGGGAAATCCCCTTTATTTCCAATAATGCAAAGGTGGATGTAGGCTATTCTTCACTTCCACGGTTTAATCAAGTGGAAAGCCCAAATTTTCAGTTTCTGCAATCTGCTACACACTTTTTACCTCTTCATACTCCCCTAAACCCTGCAACACCTCTTCATCCTCCTTCGCACCATCTGCTTCATCAAACCAATCATATGTGCCCTGTATACCTTGTGCCTGTTACTGTCTCTACCCAAGCATCAATGAATGTAAATCTTTCATCTATAAATTCCCATCTACCACGTAGCTCGCACAACTACTTAACACACCCCGAAACTGCACCATGTGTTCAGGTCCCTTACAACGAAAATCAGGAACCACAAACCTATCAATCGCAATCTCAGGATATATCTATTACTTCCGTGGAATCTCCCGAGAGTGGAAATCAACTTGACAACAACCTTACTCGTGATCAGATATACAAATCTCAGCCCCCACCTCCGCCATTGCCTTCTAAACACCAAACCATGGGAAAACCCACCACAAAGTTGTTCTCTGAACCTCTTCCTCAGTTGCATGTCGATAGCCTCAAGCTGCACCAGACACAAACATCACAGCCACAGTGATTTTTATTATCCGGAAGACACAATTTTGGTACACGTTCCATGCATGTCGTTTTTTTTTTTTTTCATATTGGTATAATGTTTTGTCGTTTTTTCTTACCCTCTTTGTCTGTATAATATTTTGAATATTTTCATATCTGTTTCTTTGATGTTTTTATGCGGAGAGCTAACTCTATTGTCTGGTATGTAAACCATCTATAATGTCAAATGTTATAGAAGTCAGAGTTTTGTATGCAAGAATATATTTAAGGTGGGTTTGTAGTTGCGATTGTTTTGCTGTTATGTTGAGGTCACACGAGTCCTGATATGTTAATCCTTGTCTTTGTGTGGTAGAGTGTGCGGTATGCCTATTACTTCTCTTGCTATTTCGTTGGTATTTATGTTCATGTAAAGTTTTGTGTGATATCAAATGCATGCTTATGATTTTTGACATCTTATGGAAAAGGTATGGCCTAAACGTTTCCTCTGAATTTTTTTTTTTTTTTTTTTTTTTTTTTTTTTTTTTTTTTTTTTTTTTTTTTTTTTTTTTTTTTTTTTTTTTTTTTTGCGTTTAAAAGCACTCTGACATTATCGTTGAGTGTTGGTCATTGTGGTTGTAGGAATTTTGGTGGATTTGGACTGTAGGAGAAATCAGAATAGGGAGAACCATCAATATGACCAAGGCACTCTGACTTAGACTTCATCGAAAAGGGGGGTTGCCATGATGCTTTGACATGAGTCTTGACCAAATTTCTTATGCGAACCAAATGTATAATTTCTCTCTTAAATTCATAGGTAGTTTGGTTGGATGAGATCTTTGAGTATCAAAAGCTAAAATCCATTTCAAATTTTCTAAAAGATCGTCACTCCCTGTATTTTAATAAACATTAAAATAAAATAAGTGTGGTACTGAAATTGAAAAAAAAAAATCTCCCTGCACTAAATATAATTACACTAAATATAATTATTTAAACTTTAGTTGGATATGCCTTTTCTTTGGCATGTCACTTTTAGTAGTTGTACATTGAATATAATTAAAGTAATTATAATATCTTAAACTTTGCAAGTTATTAAGTAATAAATAAAAAACAAATATATCTTATATTTTTAAACTTAAATTATTTACATTTTCTTCATTTATATGTAAAGCATTTATTTAAAGATATAAATTTGTTAGTTATTTATATATTCATTCAACATGATTGATACCTAATTATTACATAATAACTCAAGTATTATTTAAAAAACAATGTTTGTATATAATTTCTAAAGTTGTTTTGGTTTCCACATTGAAATTTCACTCTAGAACTGAATTTATTCACCAGCTGGTTCCTACAAGGAGAAATAAATCATTTATTAGTATGAATTTAAAAATGTTATTTTACTGTGAATTTTATTAACTTTTTATTATAACTTTCTCTTTGAAACACAAAGAAGTTAACCAGTAATTATAGGAGCTTAACGAAAATGCTAATAAAAGTGTTTGGATAAATAATAAAACAGCATATGTTTTAAAATGTCTGTTCTTATTTAAAAAAAAATAATATTTCTATTGGTTGTATGTTTTACGAAAATAAAATTATACTTTTAAAAAGGGGAAAAGATTAATTATCATGAACTGAAGTAATTGAATATTTCCGATGAATAAAGTAGTTAATTGCAAAACAAACCATAGTTAATAAAGTATGAAACTCGCGCGGGAATGTTGATCTCATAAATAACTGCTCAGAAGATCTACTTGGGGAAAAAAAAATCTAAGACTCATTCAGGATTGATATTGACATTTGTAAATCCCAAAAGGAGCTGTACATGGAGAAAATATATGAACATGGTTTAAAACAATACGAGGAGCGGGGAGTGAAGCTGAGAGACATTCTTGCTAAGGAATATGCGTCCTCGAGACAGAAAGCAAAATTCCATTGGCTGAGGGATGAAGATCACAATAAAAAACTTGTCCATGCTACTGCAGCCAAGAAGTACAACAAACTGCACAAGCTGGAAGACGAAAGTGGAGTTATCTCTGATATATTGCAAGAATTATTTTGGTAACAGGTCTAGTAGGGGTGACTTGAGGAGGTGCTGCGAAATGTTAGTAATAGAATCAAATCAATATGTTAGTTTAACAGGCCTTTTTAGGCGGGGGAGTTTAACAAAGTTCTCTTTCAAATGCATTCTGATAAGGCCCCTGTCCCAGATGGGCTAAAGCTGGCTTTCTATTAAAATTTCTGGCGTATTTGTGGGCAGGATTATTTTTCAGGCAGGTCGGAACCAGTTAGAAGGAGGTGCCCTACCTAGTTAGTTGAATGAAACTAACATTGTATTTATACCCAAGAAAGAGAACCCCTCCTCTACGAAAGACTTGCTCACTATTTGCAATGTTTTTCAAGGTTGTCTCCAAAATTCTGGCTAATAGGCTTAAACACTATCTGGAAAAGTGCATAGCTCCGGAGCAAGCTGCTTTTGTGGAATTTAGATTCATCACTTGGTTGCTTAGAACATATGAAGTGGAAGAGAAAAGGAAAGGTTGGAGAAGTAGCTCTAAAGCTGAACATGAGTAAAGCCTATGACCGCATGGAATGGGGATATATTATACTATTATGCAGAAGTTGGGGTTTTGTGAATAGAGGATACATTGGATGGGCATGCGCATGCAATCAGTAAGGTTATTAATGGAGAAGGGGTCTGTCCAGTGATTCCTGAGAGATGCCTTAGGTAAGAGGATCCTCTCCTCTTATCTTTTTGTCCTAGGCTGCAACGGGTTTTCTGCGCTTATTAAGAAAGTTGAAGCTTGTGGGGATCTATAGGGTGTTCAAGTTTGTAACGGGGCACCCAGTATAACCCACTTAATGTTTGCAGATGACAGTTTCATGCTTTTTAGAGCAAATGACATTGAAAAGGATATCCTAAGTTTGTATGAAAAGGCCTCGGGACAGTCCATCAACATGACAAAATCTGAGATTTTTTACAATGCTAATACCAATCCTCAGACCTAAGAGACAATCAATGCTATCTTGGGAGTCTCCGAAAGTTTAGGTACAGGAAAGTGCTTTGAATTGTCATCCATGGTTGGGAGAAAGAAGGTAGCAAGAGTGTGGTAGAAAATAAACAACAGGTAAACATTTATCGAAAGCAGGTGCAGAAACCCATGTGAAATCTATAGCCCAAGCGATGATGTGGAATTGATGCTTACTAATCAACATACTATGACGTAGAATCTTACCCAACATTTGAAGGTAAGAAGTGAGTTTCTGCATTTGAACTGATTTTTCTATTCAGTTATGAAGCAGAAAAACTTCCAAGACAGCGTTTCCATGGCATTGTTATAAGCTACAATTGTACAAACTAATTTGATGATAACACATCCAGAATGACTCCTAACAAAAAAATCCCAGCACTCCAATGAACAATTGTGAGAAAAAAAAACAGTAAATAGTGAAATTGCATGATTGAAAGAGAAGAAGCTTCAATTCCCTATGCAGCATTCCGAATTTCCTTTTTCCTTGAGCAAACAAAACATAATCTACAGAGGCATAAATAATTGAACAACAGAAGAAAAGAAGTAAAGGAGATGAACAAAAGGCATACACGTGTTCAATATCTACTGCGGAAGAGCTTGTTGCTCTTCAAGGTTCTTGATATGAGCCTTGAGAAGCATTAGAAGTTCTCTAGCAGGAGCCTGAAGGGTGGAGACGAGAGCGGAAGAAGGGCTCTTGAGAGCCCCCAAAAGAGTGGCATAAATCTCGGCGCGCGTGGGCAAAGTCTCGAGCGTCTTAAATTCGTCGGGGCCGTAAAACTTGCCTTCGAAAACGGCGCCGGTGAAGTCGTTGTCCTCGAGCTTCTTCTCCTTCTGGAAGTCCCGGTAGGGCTTGAGGGCGGCAGGGATCTCCTCGGTGTGGACGAAGAGCCACACATTCATGCCCTTCATGCAGGGTTTCAGCGTCTCCCAGGGGGTTCCCTCCAGGGCCTTGTACACCAGCGTGTTCTTCGCCACCAGCAGCTTCGTGTTCTCCGGGAACGTCTTCCGAAGCTCCTGGAACTGCTTCACCGTGAACCCCTTGTAGTTTATGCCCGCCAGAAGGTAGCAGCTTTCCAACTGCTCCCGCACCGTCTCCACAGTTGCCTCTTTCTTCGTCCGGGGAATCGCCGCCCGGATCCAGGGCTGACGCACCGGAGGGCGCTGGGCCAGGCCGCGGGCCGGTACGGTAAATGGGTTGGTGGGCCGTGTTAGAAGTCGGTAGTGGGCTTGGGCCTTGGTGGAGGGAATGGCGAAGGTCATTGCAGCCATGGATTCCATGCTGGGAATTGGGGAAACAGAGGAAAACGCTTCTCACTCTCGTTGCCTTATCTTATCGCTTTTTCCACCTTTTGAATTTGGATTTCGGGCCACCCCGACCCAACCCTCTTCACCAATCATCACTTGACACCTGGCAATGTTTTTTCTCTTCCAAAAATCACATATAGTTATTTAAATATTAATTAATATATTATTTATTTATTTATGAATTTGGCGGCTGCAAATAAGCTAGATGAAAAAGAAAATTAGATTGAGTATAGAGTTACATGAGTTTGTGGGAATACAAGTACATAATAATTATGCTAGAGCTTTTGTTTCTTCCCTCTAAAAATCTTGGTCCAATTTGTTATGAGTTTCTTCTTCTTCTTAACAATGAAAGGACTGAGAGGACGATGCCCTGGTGAAGCTCCCTTCTGAGATTTGTATACCCTGGAAGGTGTGGTGCTACCTTCACATTTCTTGTTCTTTCTTAACTCCCTTGGTGGATTTTTTTCTCTCTTTTTCGACCAATTCTCAAATTCTTCATTCTTAACTCTCATCTTTTCTTTACCATACTCTTCCAGTTTTCTCTCGGCTATTCTGCTTTTCATCACTATCTCCTTCTCATTAGCCTTCACAGCTTCAACCCACGCCTTCGCCGCTTCAACTTTCTTGTCAGCAATTTCTTTTGCCTCCGCTGCATGCTTCCTCAAATACTCGTATTCAAACTTTGAGATCATAATAAAGGAGCTCCCCTTTGTTAAACTTCTCTCTCTCATTGCATTCTCCGTCAGAATCTTCAGCTTCTCCAAGGCTAAAACTTCTGATGATTTCACTCTTTCCAGCTCCTGCATGGCATCTTGCAACCTTTCCTCACTCTCCTTTGTATCGGACAAAGCCTTTCTAATCTCCTCTTCAGTGCCTGTAACCTCTTCCTTTATAAGCTCTTTTTCCCTTTTTGCTGCTTCTGTTTTGGACCCGAGTTCATCAAGAGTTTGTGACAAGTTAATGACTACTGATTTGGCCTTTTCCTCAGCAGCAGTCACGGCTTCTAGCTTAGATTTTGCTCTCAAAAGCTTGGAACTGAGCTTTCTAACTTTTGCAACTATTTTTGATTCCGTGTTCTGCAAATGAAACGCTTCGGCATTCACTTGCTTCAACTCATTTCTTGTAACATCCATGGAGGCCATGAACTTAAAACCTTGATCTCTGATCGAAGCTAAATCTTTCTTTGCAGCCTCTATTTCCATTTTTATAGTCTCTAACGCACCAATATCTCCTGATTCTCCTTTCGTATGTTCCATGCTTTCACCTCTTTCGACCCTTTTATTCACCAACTTCAATTCTTTCTTCAAGATATCAATATCTGACATTACCGTGGCCAGTCTCTTCTCAAGCTCTTTTGACTCGTCTATTTCCTTCATGGCCTCTTTCAACTTGTTCCTTGCATTTTCAAGAGCTTCGATGTCTCTCAATTCTTTCATAGCGTCCATCCGGGCCAATTCAACCACCACCTGTTCTTCATTGGCTTCTTCAATCTGCATCACCAGTTGTTGTGCAACTCTTGAGCATGACTGCACGTTGGATCTCGATGCTTCAATTTCCTTCTCCGCTCGCAGTTTCTCTTCCAGAACAGAGGCCACGTCGAGCTTAAGTTGAAACAATTCGCGTTTAGCATGTTTCAATTCTCTCATCACTCGTGAATGCTCATCATCACTATCATTCTTGCTTGGCTTCGTATACTTCTTTAGTGATGCCATGTATCTCATTTGGGCTTTTGCCTTGTCGCTAGATTCCCCGATCATAGAGAAAAGATCTTTCACCGTCCTTTTAGCATTAGAAAGCTCGGTTTCTGCTTGAGCTTTTGCAGATTCTGCAGCTTGTTTGCTCTCTTTGTACTGGGCAATATCCCTTCTTGCTCTGTGTAGTTCTTTTACTTTTGAAGAGCTCTTCTGATAAATATTTGAAAAACAATGCTGTTATCGAATGCTCTAAAAGGATACGCAGACAGACAATACACAGAATTTTTTTTTTATTAAAAAATAATAAGACCTCACAGACTACGATAAGGTTAATTATAGTTGCTAATGATGTGTGTTGGTTTGGTAAGGCTTTTTCACAAACAATCTCACTTGTTAAAGTTCTTGTTGAGAAAAAAATGCACAAAATTTTTTTTAGTAGAACGAATGCCATAAACTGCAGGCAGATGAAAACTAATGAGGACATACCATCGAGAATTCTTCTCTCAGCAAAGGACCATTAACGTCTGCAATTCTGTTACCGTACATGTTAACAGCAGCTTTAACCAAACCAACTTTCGTTGAGTTACCACCAGGCTTTGACGACGAGCCATGCATATTTATATATCCTATACAACAAAAAATTTATTAGCTTTTGCTATGGTGTACTCAACCGAAATGAAGGTTTAAACCAGAAATAAAAAAAAATAAAAAATCAGAAGTATTCACTTCTGGTTTGTTCCATAAAAATAGCGTGGCTTTGAATTAGCAGTCACAAAAGGGTAACAGAAAGTACACGTAGCATAACATAACTCACAGCTTACTGATAAGCAGTGATATGATATATAAGAAAACAGCAGAAAGGGTTGAAATGGCTTACCTGAAGGAGTGTGTTGTTTGAGAATTGTTAGCTGAGAAATGAAACATGTTATGAGAGAGAACGTTTGTGGCTGAGAATTGTAAATAAGCTGAAAGGGTTGAGAACGTACAAGAATGAGGTCCACATGACTGGCTGCTATTGGACAGTACCACTGTTATTCCTTTCAGATTTTTCCTACACCTTCTCTTCTTCCTCAAAATATATTGTTAAGTTGTTCTCAAATTTATTTTATTCCATTGGACCAATCAATTCAAATATCATTTTCATCCTTTGTCTGCTTCGTATTGCAAATATGCAAATGATGTGAGCCACTGTTTTTTTCTTTTTTTTTTTACGATAAAATAGAAATTGGGATAAAGATTGGGGCTTTATGGACGGTGAAGCGTTGCATGAAATCAAAAATAGAAAAATGGTGCATGGGTGGTGTGAGAGAGGGAGAAGAAGCGAAAAGCGTGGAAATCCAGTTAAGAGAAATAGAAGAGTGGGAATGGAGAATGTGTGTGTGTGAGTGAGAATGGAGGTGGAACGTTCGTCGCTGTGCAACTGCGTGGTGAACTTTCTCCTGGAAGAGAACTACCTCCTCACCGCCTTCGAGCTTCTCCACGAGCTGCTCGACGATGGCCGCCACGACCAGGCCATTCGCCTCCAGCAATACTTCTCCGACCCCCTCCGCTTCCCTCCCCACCAAATCTCCCGCCTCAACTCCCTCCCCACCGCCGATCCCCAAACCCTCCTCCACCTCAAAAACCAGTCCGACCACAAGCTCGCCATCACCGATTACGAGCTCCGTTTGGCCAACGAAGACATCGCCAAACTCAAATCTCAATTGCACTCCCACACCCAACGCCTCAATCACCTACACGGTTCTCCTTCTCTCTTCAATCACACTCTGCATTTTCCTCTTTCTGCAATCTCTTACTCACTCTTCCCTTTCGCAGCGGAACCAATGGGAAACCACACTGATCACACCAATACTTCATTCACTGCTTCTGCTTTGGGACCGCTCTCCGACACTGAGCGTCGAGATCTTAACTGCGCCGTCAAGGAATATTTGCTTTTCGCTGGCTACCGTCTCACTGCGATGACGTTCTATGAAGAGGTTCCACCCCAACCAACTACTTTCATTCTTCACTTTCTTCTTCATTCTTCACTTCAATGGCGGTATGTATAATTCATAATATGTTTATGAACTGTAAAATTCAGAATAATTTTTTAAACTTTGGATTTTGTATAATCTAAAATAGATTTTCAGATTATACAATCTCAAAAAATATTTTTAATCCATGGATAATTTGACCTTTTCTCACATGAAGAAGATAGGAGGTGCCAAAAGAAACACCCCTTCGTCAAAATCCTCCTACTAGTGGTTCGAACCCAGCTAAGAGTGATTCTTCTTGCACCTCCATGACGAATTCCTGCACCTCCATAGTTTTTCAAAATTTCCATTTTGGACATAATAAAAAGACCAAAATATCCTTCGTCTACAACTCATAGTATAAAATTTTTGAAACACATTGTGGATTTTACAACTCGCAATACGTTTTTTCAACTTTTTACATTGCGGGTTCTACAACCCGCAATGTAAAAAAATTTTACACTTAAAATTTTTACATTGAGTTGTAGACAAGGACATTTTGGTCTTTTCATTATGTCCAAAATGAGAATTTTAAAAAACTATGGAGGTGCAGGAAGTCGTCATAGAGGTGCAGGAAGAATCACTCCCCAACTAATAACATTTAGCCCAAAAGAGAGTGATTCTTCCTACACCTCCGTATTGACTTCCTGCACCTCCATAATTTTAACATATTCCTATTTTAACCTTGAAAAAAAGATAAAAATAGTTTTCATTGATGATAATTGAATTTTCTTTTTATTTTTGTGGGTTGCACAAACCGCAATACAATTAAAAAATAAATACATTACGGATTGTACAACCCGTAATTATATTTTCTGCACCTTTTACGTTACGGGTTGTACAAAATTTGTGTTGCAAGTTTCGAGTTCGATCCTGGATAGTGCTTATTTGCCCAGGATCGAACTAGAGATCTTTAGGTATAAGACTAAAGTGATAACCACCATTACACCACAATACAATTTTTCTTTTTAAATACATTGCGGATTGTACAAATCGCAATATATTTAGAAAAATTTTTGTATTGCGGGTTGTACAACCCGGAATGTATTTAAAAAAAATTTTGTATTGTGGGTTGTATAACCCGCAATGTATTTTAAAAAAGTTTTATATTGCAGGTTGTACAATCCGCAATGTAAAAGGTACGGAAAATATAATTGCGGGTTATACAATTCGTAATGTATTTATTTTTTAATTGTATTGCTGTTTGTGCAACGTGCAAAGTGAAAAAAAAAAATGAATCGCAGTTACCTTTAATGAAGATTATTTTTGTCATTTTCTCAAGGCTAAAATGGAAATATGTTAAAATTATGGAGGTGCAGGAAGTCACCATGGAGGTGCAGGAAGAATCAGTCCAATCTCTGTCTAATAGGCCCATTCCATGAGGATTTTTGCTTCTTGCACTACGTTAATTACTAACCGCACCCCTATAAACTTTAAAATAACCATTTTACCCTTAATGGTCTATTTCAGTGGTGACAACTAAATTGAACTCTGACGGTTCCTGCAGGTTACAGACCAGAGCTTGGACGATGGGAATAACACACGTGCGTTAGTACCGCACGCCTTACGTCATTATTATCATAAGTATCTTTCATCAATTTCAGAGGTTGCTGAGGTGATTATTTAACTCGTGGTGTAGGCAAGTTGCTCATCAAATACTGTCTAAAGAACTGCTCATAAATGGCTCAGTTCGTTGTTTATTATTTGATTTCTTGTCTTAGATTCACTTCTTAATCTTACCATTACTTTCAGTTGACAAGTTCATTTTAAATGAAACTTCTTTATAGTCTGAAAGAATTTATTGACTTCAACTAATTTTTAATGGACCTTAGAAAGTTATGGTAAATGTGAAAATCGAATAAGTCCTATAACATTGATTACAAAATGCATATTATTGTTTGTGTTAAATCTCACATGTGTAATATCCAGGAAAAAATTGCCAAAGGTCAAGAAAGTGACACACTGCTGAAAGCAAATGAGAGGCTGACTCAAGAAAAGGAGAGCTTGTTGAAGGACAAAGATTTGGCATATGGTCAAATAGGAGCATTGACAAAATCCTTGGAGGCACTACAGAAAGATCTGAAAGACAAAGAGAACATGGTAGTTTCTGCTTACTTCTATGAGATACTGTCCAACGATACTCACTCGAATTTATATCATGAAAACTAATGTTAACTTTTAGGTGCAAGTTTTAAAGCAGTCCTTGGAGAATCAAAGAAAAGATCTCCATGCTAGCAGAATTGAGATCAGTAAGCTGAAAATGAATATTGAACGATCTGGTTCTGGAAATCATCTGGTTGTTGGTGATGTTGACAAATTTCAACTTGAGTCTTCAGATAATTACAAGGAAGAAATTAAGAAATTGCAAATGGAAGTTGAGTGGTTGAAGGAAAAGAACAGACGAGTTCCTGAACCTGGAAAATCTGCTGGCTCTGAAAATGAAACTGTACAGATAGAAGACAAAGAGATAGAGATTCATGAGGATCAAGGTGCAATATCTTACCCTGTCGATGGAGCAGTGGGTGATGTCATACTCAATGAAGATGCTCAATCAACAACTTCTCGAACGCTGAGCAAATACACTGATAAACACGAAGATGAACCGTATACATTATTCAATCCTGAAAATGCGAATAATGCTTTTGAAAATATTGAAAAGGTCTCTGAACAAAAAGTTAGCAAGCAAGAAGGGGATAACAGGCTAAGTGCAAAAACAAATAGTGCAAATGATGAAGCAGTATCTGAGAAGATGGCAAGTCCACTACACCTTTTTTCCTTAGAATAATCTAAACATAATTACCTTTTCGGTTCTAGTTCTCTAGCTTCAGTTTATTCTTCTTAACCACGATTATTTTTGCAGCACTATTATCAGAGTTTGGTTCTGATAAAAGTCAAATTCTTCTAATGATATGGTAAAACTTGTTTAGTGTCACATTGTTAGTGGATAAAAATTAATCTATCTATCTCACTTTAGTGAACCTGAAAGGTCAGGATTTTTGTCAGGGCATGTTCTTGTCTTAAAAATAATAAATTAGCAGTATCACATGCTCTACGGTGCCAGTGATGAAGTGCTTGAGTAAACACGAAGTGAAAATCCCACTCCCCGATAACAGGAATATAAGAAAGTCAGACTGATGAGATTTTAAATAGAAAGTGGTTTGTCTTTGTTTAGTTTCTTACAGATGTTTATGCTTTGACAGGGATTACGAACCATTCAGATACTTGCAGACGCTTTGCCTAAAATTGTTCCTTATGTATTGATCAATCATCGTGAGGTGCTACTTACTTTTTTATTTTTTTATTTACACTTATGCAATCTTCAACATATGTGACATTAGTGTTGTTTGGTTATAGGAACTTCTTCCCTTAATAATGTGTGCAATTGAGCACCACCCAGATAGCAGGACTCGGGATTCTCTGACCCATACATTATTCAACTTAATCAAGCGCCCTGATGAACAACAAAGACGAATTATAATGGATGTAAGTTATATTTGGTTGCTTATGTTAGTTTAAAGATTTTGGTTCAATGCAACTTTCATAATTTCAGGCATGTGTCAGCCTTGCAAAGAATGTTGGAGAGATGAGAACAGAAACAGAATTGCTTCCTCAATGTTGGGAACAAGTATGTTCTGGTCATAATTTTTCACTTTTATTTGTCATTTTGACCTAGAAACCAGGTTTCAAGGTTTTTCCTGTTATGGATTTTAGATCAATCACATGTACGAGGAACGTAGACTGCTTGTTGCTCAATCATGTGGCGAGCTTGCAGAATTTGTGCGGCCTGAGATTCGGGATTCTCTTATTTTATCTATTGTGCAGCAACTAATAGAAGATGCTGCCATTATTGTTCGAGAGGCTGCGGCTCATAATTTGGCTATGCTGCTTCCACTTTTTCAAAACATGGATAAATATTTCAAGGTCAGCCTCACTATATATGCTTCGAGGCAATCATGGAGAAGATTTCTGACTTTATAAAGAATTGGCTGCAATGTAAGCTCTGCAACAGTTTGACGGGACTGTATAGGAAATGGAGCCTTTTACCCTTATCATACATAATGTGACAACTTAAATAAAAATAATAGAGATAAAGACTTGGTCTAATTCTTTGTTTTCTTGGTTGTTAGGTGGAGGAGTTGATGTTCCAATTGATATGTGATCCATCAGGAGTGGTGGTCGAAACTACTCTCAAGGAATTGGTTCTTGCAGTTATAAAGTGGGGAAACAAATTAGACCACGTTTTGAGAGTTTTATTCTCACATATTTTGAGTTCTGCTCAGGTCTTTGTTTTCCTATTTGCATTCAGTTGTTCCTCGTGACTGAGAACTTAATCCTTGTTGGCAATTATTTCTGAGTCGAATTTCCTCCCCCACGTTACAGCATTGTCCACCTCTTTCTGTAATTGAAGGGTGTATAGAGTCACATCTACATGCATTGGGTGAAAGAGAGCGCTGGAATATAGATGTTCTATTGAGAATGCTAGAGGAATTGATTCCTTGTGTGCATCAGAAAGCAATTGAGACGTGTCCTTTCTTGTCCACAGTAGAATCTATGGAAGTTGTATTTTCTACCACATTGCTTGAATTGTATTCAAGGTAAGCTTGGCACGAAATGTTCACTTTGAAATAATAACATCAGCACCCGTAAAAAAATGATGCAACTGATCTTTTGGTCTTAATGTCACACCCTTCCATACGTGAGATCCTATTTGGAAGACGGGGGGAAAGTGAACGGACGGATAGGTAGCCGGTCAAGTTTGGTGTCCAAACCCACTAGAGTTATATGTTTGTCTCATTGTATTGAATAAGCATTGCATCCATGCATATGTAGAAACACCAATGCTTAAATGCAGTACCAAAACGGTGTCTAACCTTGAGTTATTTCCACTTTTTCTAGGGGGCAAGTTGAATGGGATGCATTTGAATGGATTCATCTTGAGTGCTTCCCCAAATTGATACAGCTGTCGTGCTTGTTACCATGGAAAGAAGATAATCTTAGGAGTCGAATTTCAAAGGTGACTCGTTCATAGTTTCCGTTTTCCTTTTTTTACTTTTTTTGTATGTCCTGTAGCATAAGAGACTGAGTAATTTCTGATCCATATTGTTTGATTGCAGTTTCTGCTATCTGTTTCTCAAAGGTTTGGGGATTCCTATGTGACATGCATCATGCTACCTGTATTTTTAACAGCTGTGGGAGATGATGCTGATTTGACATTTTTTCCTGCTGCCATACAGTCAAGAATTAAAGGTAATGATTCTCCAATTATTCCGTGAAATTTTTCGTAACTGGTTAGTTTTGACAGTTCACTTCTAGGTTTGAGACCAAGATCTGTTGTTACGGAGAAGCTCTCGACATTGTGTGTCCTACCGCTTCTGTTGGCTGGTATTTTGAGTGCTCCTGGAAAACGTAATCAATTGGAAGATTACTCAAGAAAGTTGCTTGTAGAAGACAATTCGAAGGAGAATCAGCCAACAAAGCACACTTCTGAGATCATTAATGCTATCCGCTTCATTTGGTTTGTATATCACACCTCTGCTGTATTTATAATTCTAAAATTGATAGTAGTATTTGAGTCATTAACTTTCTTATAATGCAGCATATATGAAGAAAATCATGGTATGATATTTAATATACTGTGGGAAATGGTTGTTAGCTCTAGCGGGAACATGAAAATCAGTGCTGCCAAGCTTCTAAAAGCTATTGTAAGCTTACTGTTTTTCTTTTTTAGTTTCTTGTAGTTAATCTCATAATCTCCAAAACTGACACGGAGTTCTTCAATAACAGGTGCCATATATTGATGTAAAACTTGCTTCATCTCATGCTTTGCCTGCCCTAGTTACACTTGGATCTGACCAAAACCTCGATGTTAAGTGTGCCAGCATTGATGCATTTGGTGCTGTGGCTCAACGCTTTAAAAATGACATGGTATATGCTGCCAGTACATTGGTTTATAGCTGAAAAGTTGGTGCTGCTACACATTTCAAATTCCTGACCAGGGATGATATCTTGCAGATAGTTGACAAAATACGTGTTCAAATGGGTGCTTTTCTTGAAGATGGATCCCACGAAGCTACTGTTTCCGTCGTTCGTGCTTTGGTGGTTGCAGTACCAAATACTACAGAACAACTTAGAGATTATATCCTTAACTTTTTTTCTGTGCGGAAAGGAAATGTGCCTAGTTTGCTGACACGATCTCTCCATTTTAGTCATTTGCATTTTCTGCTCTTAAATTGTGTCGTTTGTTTCTTAACCTTGATGTACATCTTTTATCCAAGATTTCTCAACTTACAGCCGTGCCCACTGCTACTTCAAGTGATTTGACACGTCGGCGTGAAAGAGCCAATGCATTTTGTGAGGCAATTCGTGCTCTTGATGCTACAGGTTTGTTCAACTAAATAACTCTTTTCTTTCCACACCCTTTCAAGATATTTTTCTGGTAATCCATGCAAGGGGTAAAAATACTATTATTAATTTATTACCACTTGGGTGTAGCCTCAACAAGGTTTCTTTGAAATCTTTGGCCATCAAATTTGACTAATTGTCTTGGATACTTCTGTTGGAACTTAGAGCATGTTCAGAAAAAGATTAGTCTTGGAAATTGCAGCCATATGTATGAGAAAATTATTGAACTTTTTTTTAACATCTTATGATTCTGAAAAAGTTGTGACTTGTAATTATTTTCCTACATCTTTTGGTTAGCAAAATGAGTTTGTGATCAATAGAAGAGCGTCCATGTTTTGAAGAATACAGTATTAACTTCACTTCTTCCAATTTTTGTTTCATCTTTAACATTTTGATACGTATCAATTTTGTACAAGTGATGCTGTATATTATGAGTATAACATTTTTCTCAGAATTAATACTTGGGATTCCATCCTATCACATTTCTCTCTTATTTAGAAAGTATTATTAATTCTGAGTTTATTTTGTAGATCTTTCTGCAAGCAGTGTTCGGGACTTCCTCCTTCCTGCTACACAGAATCTTTTAAAAGATTTGGATGCACTGGATCCAGCTCATAAAGAAGCCCTTGAAATTATTATGAAGGAAAGATCTGGGAAAAGTTTTGAAGGTGCAAGTAAGTCTATGGGTTCTCATCTCGGGCTTGCATCATCAGTGAGCAACTTCTTTGGTGATGGTGGCTTGCGTGGAAGGAGAAACAGCACAGAAGAGAGAGTTGTGTCCCCCAAGGCTTCCCCAACATCACAACCACAAGTAGAGGACACCAGATTAAGGCGCATTATGCTAGGACATTTCAGTGATATACTTAGGACCAAGGGAAAACCCCAAGACGATTCTCACAACCAATAAGAAAATGCATTTTTGTCTTGCAATAACAACATCTAATTTTTTTTAATTACACTTTTGTTTTGGGAGAACATTTTTCATGATCAGAGTTGGAAATGTCAATAAAAAGTGTTTTTTTTAGCTTTAACTTTTTACAGTTTAGTTATTTTTTTAGTTGAATATATTGTAAATTACTACCGGATATTATTTAAAAACTAACACTAGTTAAGTGAATCCTATCAACTTAATGTAACACAGAACCAAATGAAAGGTTAGATTTCAAAACAAATTTGGTTTGAAAAATATAAAATCCAATGAGTATTATACTTCTAATCTTTTAACTCAAAGATGAACACAGTTACAAAACATAAATATAAGTTTTTAAAAATAAATAATAAATTTTGCGTGCAAATTTTTTTCTTCCTTTTTTTGTGGTTTTTTAAATATATTTAACTACAATTACATCCAACATGTTTTATTGAATACAATGGTCCCATTTAGACGCGAACCTATAGGTTATAATTGCATATTTCTTCCCACTAAACCGATCTTAATGATTTGTTTTTTTTATAAATCTAATATTAATTAAAATTGAACAAGTTCAACTAGCAAGTAAATATATTCTAATTGGTTTGAACGATTCGCCGAAATGAATGTTAGAAACTCTATCACACCTTTTGGACATATTCCTATACCTGTCATGCAAACATCAGAAATATTTTATATTGAACTATATGTAGAATATTCTTAGTCAAGTTTATCAATAGGGTATCCATGACCTTAATAATATATGATAACGTGAAATGTGACAATTATTTATATGGTAAGCCTCTTAAAATACATCTCTGTATTTCAAATGACTAGTTTCTACAACTCTCAACTGAGTATATCTTGAAAAAGAAAAAAGAAATAGTGATAATGTGAAAATAAAACTAGTATTTTCTGACATAATCCACGATTGCAAACACCCATTAGAAACATTAAGCTTGTAATTTTATTTGTGTTCGTGTGTTCATATATCTGTTTTTGTCTACTGAATGGCATATCAGAAGTAGGATATTTGAAACAAAAAACTCAGTCCCACATATATATAAAACATTTTGTTATATCAGTAAGTTGCTATTCATTTTAAGCAACAGCATTATTGATTAATACAACCATGTTCATAAAATATAATACAATACCCCATTTCCACATTAAGTTAATGAAAAAAGCATAGATATATACTTTTGTAATACACATTATTTTTTTCCTTAGATTATATATGAGGATAGGGTATATATATGATGATGCATGTGATGTCATGCTCCGTCTTTGAGGTTCCTATAGGTTGGAAAGGGCACTTGGCCTGACTCAATACGCCTGATATCTTCCACAAGGAGATCATAGTGCCTCTTAACTTCCTCTGGAGTTTTTCCACCAACAGCCATTGCAATGTTGCACCAGCGGTTGGGAGTGTCCTTGTCATGAACTGCTAGAGCTCTTTCAAACGCTTTGTTCTCCTCAGCAGTCCATCTGTTAGAGAAATAAGAAGAAGACATTGAATAATTATTCAGACTAGAAAAGCAAAACAAGTAATGCAAATGGTGAGAAATATTTGAATTGAATATGGTGCCACTTCCTTCTCCTTTTATAACCACAACTCATCATGAATCCCCTACAATAGAGGAGGGACCAACAACAATATGACTAGCCATGAACATATTCGGGAATCATTATCTTCAACAAGTCACTATCCAATGAATTCAATATCATCACAAAGTTACCAACTTAAATCTTGTACAAACTATTCCGCAAGTTCTGACAGATTAATTGATGATTTAGTGTACACATTAATCTTGCCAAACACTTCATTAGTTTATTTTGACATGCATATATATATATATATATATATATATATATATATATATGTCAAAATAATGTTTTCTTTTGGTCTTTACTGTTAACATTCATTCATCTACTTGCAGTGAGTGGATCCGAGAAGCTCATACCCACTGAATCCAATGCAAGTAGGGTGTTCAGCATCATATACTGGGATCTGGATACAGTTTATTTAAAGTTGCATGTAATCTTTGTTAAGTATCACCATTATCAAGGATTGATATTTGTTCATGTAGTTAAGTTTGCTAGTTAGACACATCACATTATTATAAGTATGTATGTATGTATATATATATATATATATATTATGATCATTTATCATGGATCTTTCATAGTATCAAACAATTCAATGAGATATTTTCATGAAAATCCTACTCTTACTCTTTGAACTCATATATTTGACCTCATCAATCTGGGTCACTTGCATGTCTTCTCACTTTTCTCATTATCTTAACCCTCAAAAAAGTCATTTTTCATCAAGGTAAATTCTGAAAAGGAAATTATGCCACAACTCAAATTCTGGACCAGAAGATTCAGAACTGCACCTCATCATACTTGGTTGGTCAGACAATCCGCATCATGTTGTCCTTAATGACCATCCTTACCGAATCCTACATGGCTACATCTTGCATGTAGTTTTTCATTTCTTGTTACAGAATTATATATGATCAACATAATTTTGCTGTTTGAAATTATACTTAAAAGGGGTGCAGTGCAACATGTTGGAATGCATGAGCATCCCTATCTTTTCCGTATGATTAGCGTAGTCTCCTTATGACTAGGCAACAACTGGTTGATGATGAATCTATGCTCTTTACAAGATGCATAGCTAATATTCGTTTGGATTTTAGTTTGAAAAGGACTGTTTACAACGAATTTCCAAATATTAATTTGTATTTGGAATGAGGCCAACCCAATTATAGTGGTGCGACATCATGCATGGCTTTAGAATATCAACTTGGAGAAATTGGCTAGACCTTTATTGGGACCGTCTTTGCTATGCAAGTAGTCATAAGAACTCGGTATATTCCAAAAAAGCACCAAGTAATAAATAATAGTGAGAGAAAATATTGGTTCATCTTTCATATTATGAATATCAATATTCGTCATTCCAAAACCTTTGTAAGTTGCAGCAACCTGGTCCTATCAGTAGTACAATTAATGTATACGGATTCTTCTCTTTATTGGAAGGAAAATCCGTTTCATTGTTGGGTTCTGTCCTCTTTCCGTTAAAATTCCTTCCAATGCTCAAACGAAAAAACAAATATTCCTTCACCAAATATCTCTGCTTTTTGATCCAACTAGTGTACCAATTTTGTTCTAATGTTTACTAGTTTGATGATTGGTTCTGAATTATGTTCAAACAATTTGTTAGAGAGTTTAGTTAGAAGATTAAACCGTATGATGAAAGAGAGCAAAGACCATCTAATAATGATCTTAACGACTTTTTATTATTATTTTGAATTAGGTTGTATATATAAAAACTGTTATACGTATAGTTCTATGCATAAAAACTTTAATAGAGTGTTTTCTTTTAATTTTTTGCTTGTTGAGAACTTAACAATTGACATCGTTTGTAAAAGACAAGAAGAAAAAAAAGTCAACAAGTTGAAGAGATGAACATAAAATTTGATATCGAAAAGTTTTTAAGAGAGATTGATTTTGAATTGTGAAAAATAAAAATGAAGGTCATCTTGATACAATAACGTTGTGTTAGATGGGTTAACATGTCAACATCTATGTCTCAAAAGAAGAAGATTAACATGATTAACAAACTAAAGAAAATAAAAAATTGTGTCTTGATGATAAGGTGCTGAGGGAAGTCGTTAAAGAGAGAATTTTTGTATCAATATGGGTGAAACTTGAGTCATTGTATATGACTAAGTCTTTAGCACAAAGACTATGTTTGAAGCAATTGTATTTGTTTAGGATGACGAGTCAAGAACGATGGTGGAGCAGCTAACGGATTTTTACAAGATTTTGTACGACTTAGAGAATATTGAGGTGAAACTTAAGGATGAGAATAAGGTTTTACTTCTTCTTAACATCTTGCCTAAGATGTACGAAAATTTTAAAGATGTTTTATTGTTCAGGAAGGAGCAGACCATTACTATTAAGGAAGTGCAAACATCAATAAAAACTAAGGAGTTTTTGAAGTTTCAAGAGTCTAAGGGATATGACAGTGGGTTGAGTCCGAATGTGTCAAAGTCAAAGGGTAAGAAAAAAAGGAAGTTTAAAGGGAAGAAGTCAAAGTAATGTTCGTTAGACGATTTGACAAACATTTAGTGTTATAACTGTAACAAGAAAAGTCATTTGTCCACAGAAGAAGAGAAATAGGAAAGGGAAAGGTAAGAAATATCATTTCAAGAAGTAATTTGTTGATGTTATTGTAGAGTCTGATAACTACGAGTTTTTAGGGGTGTTGGTGGTGTTTGCATTTGATATACAAAAGGTCATGGACTAGAATGAACTTAGCACACATTTCCAATGAAGGAATACTTTAAGACCTTGGAATTGAAAGAAAATGGAGTGGTCTTTCTTAGAAAAAATAAAGCCGGTAAGGTGTAACATATGGGGTCTAACATATTAAAGATGTCTAATAACTGGGAGATGTTATTGCAAGAAGTGAGGTATGTTCTAAATCTTAAGAGAAATCTTTTGTCAATTAGTATGTTTAATCAATTTGGTTTAACAATTAAGATTGAACAAGAAGTGATAAAGTTTTAAAGGCGACTGTCTACATTGTTTGGAACTTCATTTTACTAGAAATCCGATTTGCAATCAGTGGTAGCTTTATATATTATCCAGACAGAATATATCTCACTGGTGAATGAGGCACAATGGTTAAAGGGATGATTAGAGAGTTAGGTATTGTGCAAGACTGTTTGACTATTCATTGTGATAGTAAAAAATGTCATTCATTTAATTGATCATCATGTTTACCATAATAGAATAATACATATAGATTTGGATGCACTTCGGAAGAGATATTTTTGAGTTTGAGGAGATCAAAATTAAAAAGATAGTGTAGAAGAAAAATTCCACATATGTGTTTACACTCACCTCCACTATGGAGCTATCAGACTCGTTCTCTCTCTTCATGGAAGAAGAGGACTCCCTGTCTCAGCTAGAGTCTCCCTACTAGACTCAAGCTACCTTCACTATGAACATGCTGTGATAGGCACTGTTCTGACCACTCTTCATGCTGGAAGCGTCATCTTGACCATTTTTCCCAACTTCAACGTTAGTCTGAGAGATCCCACTATCTCTCAAAGATTGAAGGTTCAAGTCCAGATTACTGGAGCAGAGCAAGTCTCAGAAGCGCTCTCTGCTACACTCCATCACCAGATTATCTACAGACTTCAGGATCATGCTATTGATCTTGCACTACCCTCTTGCAGAGATGGAGCTCTCTTTGTCCTGGCTAACAACCAGGAAGACACCCCTTCGATAGTACAGATTCCCAGAAACATCTCCCAACAGGAACTGCAGA
>Ga0209489_102839_pt1 | contig 34584 bp, 34 predicted proteins | sample SiratrowhiteBW_FD_187527 | JGI IMG/M metagenome (GOLD analysis project Ga0209489, IMG submission 187527) | Root nodule microbial communities of legume samples collected from California, USA - Siratro white BW (SPAdes) (version 2) | ecosystem: Host-associated > Plants > Roots > Nodule | place... | reverse complement strand
ACCCCTAACCCCACCCTAGACCCTAGACCCTAGACCCTAGACCCTAGACCCTAGACCCTAGACCCTAGACCCTAGACCCTAGACCCTAGACCCTACACCTTACACCCTAGACCCTACACCCTAGACCCTACACCCTAAACCGTACACCCTACACCCTAGACCCTACACCCTACACCCTACGCCCTACACCCTACACCCTACACCCTACACCTTAGACCCAGGTTTTTAGTGTTTACGGTTGAGGGTTTTTGGGTTTTAGGGTTTAGAGTTTAGGGTTTTAGTGTTTACGGTTCAGGGGTTTTAGTGTTTTAGGGTTTAGGGTTTTAGGGTTGTAAGGTTTAGGGTTTTAGGGTTTTAGTGTTCTAGTGTTTACGGTTTAGGGTTTTTAGTGCTTTAGGGTTTAGGGTTTTAGGGTTTTAAGGTTTAGGGTTTTAGGGTTTTAGTGTTTTAGGGTGTAGTGTTTTAGGGTTTTAAGGTTTAGGGTTTTAGGGTTTTCGGGTTTACGGTTTAGGCCTAAACTTCAAACGACCATAACTTTTGCTCTGGTTGTCAGAATTGGACATATTATATATTTTTTTGGGTAGAGTTTAGGGTTTAGGGTTTAGGATTTTAGGGTTTTCGGGTTTACGGTTTAGGCCTAAACTTCAAACGACCATAACTTTTGCTCTGGTTGTCAAAATTGGACGTATTATATATGTTTTTTGGGTAGAACAGTTGATTCGGACGTAATGGAACCGGCAAAGCCGGTTTGGGGTGACTAAAAAAAATTCGTTTTTTATATTTTATTGATGCTTTAAATTTTTTTTTTGTCTTAAGTCAATTTAGTTAGTTTACTTATCCTTTCAATTTTGCTCTACAATTTTGTGTGCTATGTTTTCTTAATTTTAGAATGGTACGCACAAATTTTTAGTTTATTCCGACTTTATTTGAGTATACCTCTAGTTTTACCTCCTTGTATGCTTCTTTGTAAAATACTTGTTATCTTGCATAGTGCATGACTAGAGGAAACTCACGAGATCTGCAACCCTTTGATACTGTAGGTGAATGTCCGCATTTGGGAAATGGTACATCTTCTTCGAGTGCACCTTCTACTAGTGGTTATCTACAATAACGCCCCATCCTTCTTCCATTCCCTCTAACAATAATTCCAGCAAAAAGATTGAAAGGTGGATAAGGACATCTTGAAGGGTCATGAACGGATCACCATGGGCAGAAACGTGTCTGCATTGATAGGTAAATTTGTTCCTCACATTCTACAGAAATGTAAGCACCCAGGTACTTTTTCCGTAACTTGTGTTATTTAGAATAACAAATTTGAAAATGTCGTGCTTGATTTGGTGCTTCAATTAATGTTATGTCTTTGTCTATTTATAAATCTCCGTCTCTTTGACCTATGCAACATACGGGTATGGTGATACAATTGGCAAATACAAGTGTTGCCCACCCTACAGGTCTCATTGAGAATGTCTTTGTTTGGGATTTTCCCATGGATCTGCCCCAATTAAATATCGTATGACGCGTGCGGCCATTTGATATCTAACATTATTAGCAAATATAATATTCCAAAAATTTATTTATAAAGTTTTAGTATAGCAATTTATTTTTTATTAAAATAATAAAAAATAATAAAAATCATAACAAAATAAAATAAAAAAATAAAACATACAAGATATAAACTTAAAATATGGAAGTACACAAATAAAAAAGGTTGTAGTTTTGGGCTGGTCCCAATGGCCCAAAATTATTTTTTATTATTTTTTTTAAGTTGGTGGTGCAATGGAAATGTAGGGGTACGAATAGTTTTTATTATGTTTTCTAGATTGGTGGTGCAATAGTAATGTGGGGGTACGAATAGTTTTTTATTATTTTTTTAGTTTGTGGTGTAATGGTAATGTGGGGGGTGCGAATAGAATGGCCCAATTCCTAAACCCTAAGCCACCACCATCTTAACCCTAAGCCACCATCACCTTTTTTCATCCATGATGAACCAAAAGCGGCGGCAGCGATGAGGAAGGAGCGACAGCGGCGGTGTGGAAAAAGTGGCGGTGACGACGGAGGTTGTTTTGGGACTGTTTTGGAGTGATTTTGGATGCAATTTTTTGTGGGCAAACATGATTGAATTTTGGTGAATTTTAGGGGTTGTTTTTAGGTGTTTTGGATAGTGAAAAATGGTGCAGTGAAGAGTTACAATAAAAAATTATGGAAGAAAGTTTTCATGGAGGAGAGAGAATGTGACTGTACACTAATCATTCAACAATCAAGTAATAACAAAACCATAAATCTTAAATGCATGCCAATTTTAAGTTCTAAAATCATACCTGAAACTTGATTCTTCAAAGCTTGGTCTCTAAAAAAACTACTTCTCTCTTTCTTTAAAAAGGTGCTCCTTTCTCTTCTTCTTTTGGTTCTCTGTACTCTGCACTTAATATCTCTCCTCTTTTCTTTTCTTTTGTATGATTCGATAATTTATAATATCAATAATAGCAGTTATCAGAGAAGTGGTTTACAGGGAAAAATAATTGGGAAAAGTGGGGAGGAATGGTTTCCCACGTATTTTTTCTGTTTATATTATCTTATTATTAAAAGAAAGTAGTGTTAGTATTCTCACAATACTAAAGGATTTGATGAAGTCATGCAAGACATGCCTAGCCAGCTAAAGCAAGCAAATGGAAGTGTGTTCTAGGCTTTGTCCTAATGTGATTGGTTGTGATCGAGAACCTATGCACATCGAAGGAGAAATTCATTAGCACATGGTCTAAATGATTTAAATCAAATCATAAAAGGTTTAACTTTGGTTAAAAATAGTTTTGGAAAATAAAGTAATGAACTATTATAAACTGATTTCAGGTTAAGCCAAATCAATTTATTCGTGTCTGAGCATAACTGAATTAACTGTTTTCTAAAAACTGGTTTTGAATTCTTCTTCTATAATACAGTGGGCTTTCAAGTGTGAAAAACAAGAAAAAGAAGAGAAAAGAAAAAGAACAGAGAGATACATTTTTGCGAAACACAATCTTCTGAAATCCATTTGTGAGAACTACTATGAGAGATTTGCTATTTCATAATAATCATTTTCGAAAGAGGGCTTTTACTTGAAGAATCAATTTTGACTAAGGTGTGCTACTGGGTTTCTTCAAGACTGTGTACAGGCCTTTCTTTCTGCACCAATCAGGGAGTTTTCTCAACCCTTCTTGATCCTGTTTGAATCAAGATTTGTGTTGTATTCATTGTAATTCTATGATAATCATTGAGCAATTGTATTGGTTTGGGCTATAGGAGTTAGCTTGGTGTTTTTGCTGAAACTGATTGGGAGCTGCGGGGAGCAGTTGATCAATTTAGCAGGGTTCTTGATTTCTACAGAGAGTAGGAATTGAGTTAGCTTGGTGTTTCTACTAAAATTGATTGGGAGCTGCGGGGAGCAGTTGATCAATTTAGCAGGGTTCTTGATTTCTACAAAGAGTAGGAATTGAGTTAGCTTGGTGTTTCTGCTGAAATTGATTGGGAACTGCTCCCCAATTTAGCAGGGTTCTTGATTTCTACGGGGAGTAGGAATTAGTTGATTAATTGTAAGTAAACAATTAATTGAGTTAGTGGAACTTTCTTTGCAAGTGGTGCAGAGAAGACTGGACGTAGCCCTTGTGGTGAACCAGTATAAAATTGGTTGTGCTTGTTCTTCTTAAACCCTTCTCTCATAATCTTGATTTGTTTTTGCACTGCATATTGAATTAAATTGAAAGATTGAATTAATCTCTGGTAATCTTGATAAAACTGGATTAAGTTCTCTGCTGAATATTGATTTGTGTATTGTAACTTGAATTCGGTATTGGTTTCTGATAAATCTGTTGTAGCTGTCAAAGAAATTTTGCTTATCAGATTGGTTCTTTTCTAAATCTGTAATACATACAAGATAGTGAATATGTGATTTGACAAAGAATTGGAACTTTGACTGAATTGGTGTAATACTGCAGAATTTGTATTCTTATTCTGTGTTCTTGGTATAATTGAATAATTGAATTTGCATTATGAATAATTTTGAAGTCTGTATTAATTACTGGTGCTAGGAAACTTTATCAGATTTAGTAATATTGACTGAAATCACTGTAGTGCTGTGTTAGGAGTTTTAAATTTGTATTTTGTAATTCTGTTCCTCTCTGCTCTCATTCAAATTTGGATTTGTGTGTGATTCTGATCTGAGTGTAACATTGCTATTGGAACTATGTGAATTTGATCTGCTTAAAGTGCTATTGTGAAATTGTAAATCTGTGTAATTGTGAATCTGCTGTGTGTTTGAAAAACTTATATCTGTCTGTATAACAAATTGATTCATTCGTGCTTTGAATCAATTTATTTCTTTACTGCACCCTATATCTTTAGCACCAAGATTCAATAAAGTTTTTCAAATTGTGAAAACTATTTTCAAAGGTATAAATTGGGAAAAATCTTTCAAAGTTTCAGTCTCTTTTTTTTGTTATTATTTTAGTTATGTATTGAACGTGCACATCAAGAAACAGTTTGAAGCAATCTCAATTTCTTTAATTATTATTTTTTATTATTTTTTGTTTTTTTTCTTATTTTTAAGTTCTATTGCTTTATTTTATATTTTTTTATTTTTGTTTTTTATTATTAATTGTTACTTTAATTTGTAAAAATTAATGAATAAGTCAAACCTCTCTCCTTTTTATATTATTTTGTCGTTTATAAAATAAATCTATAACTAATCAATTACATTTTATTCTTTTATTATTATTTTTGTTTTTAAATTTTTTTTATTCTAATTAATATTTATCCGGACGAAATAAGGTGTTAACAACATCCATATTACATCTTTGATATATGTCAGAGAGGGATCTATTATCTCTCACAGGATGATCATCCAAATTTTCATCAAAACTTTCATGCTCAGTTATTTTTGGAACAACATCAAGGCCTTTGTATAACAAAATGATTTCATAAATGCACCCAACCTAGACCAATGGAAAGAGGGTAAAAATATCTTTGTAATGATAGCTCATACACCTCCTAAAGCTTCAATACCAGGGAAAACGAACATCCCAAAGTAAGCCTCAAAACCACATTTATGATTTTATGTGATCCACAGAAACAAGTTCGGGGCACTACTTTCGGAGTGATTTTGGGTGACCGAATCATTTCATAAATGCACCCAACCTAGACCAATGGAAGGGGGGTAAAATTATCTTTATAATAATAGCTCATACACCTCCAAACGCTTCAATACCAGGGAGAATGAACATCCCAAACTAAGCCTCAAAACCACGTTTATGATTTTATGTGATACACCGAAACCAGTTTGTGGTAATATTTTCGGGGTGATTTTGGCTGACCAAATCATTTCATAAATGCACCCAACCTAGACCAATGGAAGGAGAGTAAAATTATCTTTGTAATGATAGCTCATACACCTCCAAAAGCTTCAATACCAGGGAGAATGAACATCCCAAAGTAAGCCTCAAGACCACATTTATGATTTTATGTTATGCCTAGAAACTAATTTGGCGCAGCACTTTCAAGGTGATTTTGGGTGACTAAATCATTTCATAAGTGCACCCAACCTAGACCAATGGAAAGAGGGTAAAAATATATTTGTAATGATAACTCATACACCTCCTAAAGCTTCAATGCCAGGGAGAACGAACATCCCAAAGTAAGCCTCAAAACCATGTTTATAATTTTATGTAAAACACAAAAACCAGTTTGGGGCACTACTTTCGGGGTGATTTTGGGTGACCAAATCATTTCATAAATGCAGCCAACCTAGACCAATGGAAGGAGGGTAAAATTATCTTTGTAATGATAGCTCATACACCTCCTAAAGCTTCAATACCAGGGAGAACGAACATCCCAAAGTAAGCCTCATGACCACGTTTATGATTTTGTGAAACACAAAAACCAGTTTGGGGCACTACTTTCAGGGTGATTTTGGGTGACCAAATCATTTCATAAATGCAACCAACCTAGACCAATGGAAGGAGGGTAAAATTATCTTTGTAATGATAGCTCATACACCTCCAAAAGCTTCAATACCAGGGAGAACGAAAATCCCAAAATAAGCCTCAAGACCACGTTTATGATTTTATGTGATGCCTAGAAACCAATTTGGGGCAGTACTTTCGGGGTGATTTTGGGTGACTAAATCATTTCATAAGTGCACCCAACCTAAACCAATGGAAAGAGGGTAAAAATATCTCTGTAATGATAGCTCATACACCTCCTAAAGCTTCAATACCAGGGAGAACGAACATCCCAAAGTAAGCCTCAAAACCACATTTATGATTTTATGTGATCCACAGAAACAAGTTTGGCGCACTACTTTCGGGGTGATTTTGGGTGACCAAATCTTTTCATAAATGCAGCCAACCTAGACCAATGGAAGGAGGGTAAAATTATCTTGGTAATGATAGCTCATACACCTCCTAAAGCTTCAATACCAGGGAGAACGAACTTTCCAAAGTAAGCCTCAAGACCACGTTTATGATTTTATGAGATGCCTAGAAAACAATTTGGGGCACTACTTTCGGAGTGATTTTGGGTGACCAAATCATTTCATAAATGCACCCAACCTAGACCAATGGAAAGAGGGTAAAATTATCTTTGTAATCATAGCTCATACACCTCCTAAAGCTTCAATACCAAGGAGAACGAACATCCCAAAATAAGCCTCAAGACCACGTTTATGATTTAATGATGCACAGAAACCTGTTTGGGACACTACTTTCGGGGTGATTTTGGGTGATCAAGTCATTTCATAAATGCACCCAACCTAGACCAGTGGAAAGAGGGTAAAAATATCTTTCAAGTGATAGCTCATACACCTCCTAGAGCTTGAAATCCAGGGCGAACGAACATCCCAAAGTAAGCCTCAAGACCACGTTTATGATTTTGTGATGCCTAGAAACCAATTTGGGGCACTACTTTCGGGGTGATTTTGGTTGACTAACTGATTTCATAAATGCACCCAACCTAGACCAATGGAAAGAGGGTAAAAATATCTTTCTAGTGATAGCTCATACACCTCCTAGAGCTTCAATACCAGAGCGAACGAACTTCCCAAAGTAAGCCTCAAGACCACGTTTATGATTTTAAGTGATGCCTAGAAACCAATTTGGGGCACTACTTTCGGGGTGATTTTGGGTGACCAAATCATTTCATAAATGCACCCAACCTAAACCAATGGAAAGAGGGTAAAATTATCTTTGTAATGATAGCTCATACACCTCTTAAAGCTTCAATACCAGGGAGAACGAACATCCCAAAGTAAGCCTCAAGACCACGTTTATGATTTTATGTGATGCACAGAAACCAGTTTGGGGCACTACTTTCGGGGTGATTTTAGGTGACCAAATCATTTCATAAATGCACCCAACCTAGGCCAATAGAAAGAGGGTACAATTATCTTTGTAATGATAGCTCATACACCTCCTAAAGCTTCAATACCAGGGAGATCGAACATTCCAAAGTAAGCCTCAAGACCACGTTTATGATTTTATGTGATGCACAGAAACCAGTTTGGGGCACTACTTTCGAGGTGATTTTGGGTGACCAAATCATTTCATAAATGCACCCAACCTAGACCAATGGAAAGAGGGTAAAATTATCTTTGTAATGATAGCTCATACACCTCCTAAAGCTTCAATAGCAGGGAGAACGAACATCCCAAAATAAGTTTGGTGTGAATCTCCATAACCTTTCATACCTACCTTTAATAATTTGCAAAAGTCCCACATCAATTAGAAATGAGGTTTTCTAATAGTTTATAAATGGGAGCAAATCTCATTTTACAAACCAAACTGAACCACACCGAACTGAATCAGACCGAACCGAATTAGATCAAACCGGACCGAACCAGATCGAGTCGGATCAGACCGAACTGGACAAAACGAATGGGATCAGACCGAACCGAATCAGACCGATCCGAACCAGGCCCGACCGAACCGGCCCGAACCGAATCAAACCGAAGTCGACCAAACCAATCCGAACCAGAGCAGACCGAATCAGACCGAACCGAACCAAATCAGACCGAACAGAATCAAACTGAACCGAACCGGAACAGACAGAACGGGACCGGACCGAACCCAACTGTTCCGGACCGGACCGAACCCATCCTAACCAGACCAAACCAGATCAATCTGAACTGGACTTAACCGAACCGGACTAGGCCGAATTGAACCTTAACCAGACCAGACCAAAGCAAATTGAACCGAACCAGACCAGACCACACCAAACCCAACCGAACCGAACCAGACCGAACCGGACACAACCGAACCAGACCGGCACGAAACAAACAGGACCGAACCGAACCAGAACAGACCAGACAAGACCAAACCGAATCGAACTGGACTAGACCGAACCAGACTAGACCAAACCAAACTGAACCGAACCAGACCAGACCAGACCAAACCGAATCGAACCAGACCAGACCGGATCGAACCGAACCAAACCGGACCAGACTGATCCAGGCCATACAGAACCAGACCTATCCGAACTACACCGGACAATACCAAACCAGACCGGACCGGACCGAACAGGACCAGACCGAATCGATCCCGACCGGACCGAACAAAACTTGAACAGATTGAACCAGACCGGACCGGACTGCACCAAAACGAACCGAACCAGACCAGACGGACCAAACCAAACGGAACTGAAACAGTCCAGACTGAACTGAACCAGATCGAACCAGACCAAACAGAACCGAACCAGACAAGACCGAACCGAACTAGACCATAATGGACCAAACCAGACCGCACCGAACCGAACCGAACACGACCAGACGGACACTAGACGAGACCGAACCAAACCAGACTATATCGAAACCAGACCGAACCGAACAAAACCGCACCATACCAAACCAAACCGAACTGAACTTGGCCACAACGAATCCAGACTAAACCGTACTGAAACGGACTAAGACCGAACCGAACCAGGCCACAACGAAACTAGACCAGACCGAACCGAACCGGACCCAACCGAACTGAAGGGAACCAGACCAGACCAGACCCAACCGAACCGAACTGAATCAGACCAGACCAGACCAAATCGAACTGAACCGAATCAGACCATACCAAACCAAACCGAACCGAACCGAAGTGGACCAAACCAAAACCGAACCAAACTGAACCGAATCAGAATAGACCAAACCGAACTGAACCAGACCAGAGCAGACCAAACCGAACCGAAACGAACTGAAACGACCCAGACCAGAATGAACCGAACCAGGCCAGACCAGACCGAACCGGGCCACAATGAAACCAGAGTGAAACAAACTGAACCTAACCAGACCAAGCTGAACCAAACCAAATCATACCGGACCAGACCAGACCGAACTAGACTAGAAAGATCAATACTAGATAGAACTAGACCGAACCGAACCAGATCGAACCAAACCAAGCCAGACCGAACCGAACCACATGAGAACGAACCATACCAGACCAAACCAAACCGAATCAAACCAGGCTGAAGCAGACCAAACAAAACCGAACCAGACCAGACTGGATCGAACCAGACCAAAGCGGACCAAAGCGGACCAAACCAGACCGAACCGAACCAGACCAGATAGAAACTAGACCAGACTAAACAGAACCAGACCATAGTGAAACCAGACCGAACCGGACCAGACCAAACCGAACAAAAACAAGCCACAATGAAATTAGACCCAACCGAACCGAACCAGACCAGACCAGACCGAACCGGACTGACCCAAACCGAACAGGGCCAGACTGAACCGGACCAGACCAGACGAAACTGAACAGACCAGACTGAAACGGAAAAGACCAGAACGAACTTGATCAGACCAGAACGAAACAGCCCATGCCAAACCGAACCGAACCATACCAGATCCAACCGAACGAGACCAGACCAGACCGAATCGAACCGAACCAGGCCACAACGAAACCAGAACAAAATGAATCGAACCTAAAGAGAACAAACTGAACCGAACCGAATTAGACCTGACCAGACCGGACCGAACCACACTAAACGGAACCGAACCGGATCGGACCAAATCGAATAGAACCGAACCAGACTAAACCGAACCGAACCAGACCAGACCGAACCAGACCGAACCGAACCAGATCAGACTGAACCAGACCAGATCGAACCGCACCAGTTCGAACGGGACCGAACCAAATCGGACTGGACCGAACCAGACCGAACTAGAGTAAACCGAACCGATCCAGACCAGACCAAACCCAATCAGATCGAACCAGACCAGACCGAACCGCACCAGATTGGACCAGACCAAACCAGAACGGACCGGACCGAACTAGACTAGACCAGACCGAACAAGACTAGACCGAACCAGACCGGACCGCACCAGGTCTGATCGAACCAAACCTGACCGAACCGATCCATACCAGAATGAACTAAACCAGACCAGACCGAACCAGACCAAACAAAACCGAACCAGACTAGACCAATCCGATCAAGACCAGACCAGGCCGAACCAAACCAAACCAGACCAAACTAGACCGAACCGAACCAGATGAGATGGAAACTAGACCAGACCGAACAAAACCGGAGCATAGCGAAACCAGAACGAATTGGACCAGACCAAACCGAACCGAACAGGACCAGGCCACAATGAAACCAGACCAAACTGAACCTAACCAAAGCAGGTCATATAAACCAAACTGAACCGAACTGAACCACACCACACCAAACCGAACCGAACGAGACCATAGCAGACCAAACCGAACCGGACCAGACCAAACAGAACCGAACCGGACCAAACCGAACCAAATCGAACCGAACGCGGCCACAACGAAACCAGACCGAATCGAACCAGACCAAACCAAACCGGACCAGGAGAGACCAGATCGAACCGAACTAGACCGGACCGAACCAAACTAGACAGCACCGAACCAAACCAGACCGAACCGAACCAGACCAGAATGAACCAAACCAGACCGAACCGAACCAGACCAGAATGAACCAAACCAGACCAGACCAAACCGAATCAAACCAGGCCGAACTAGACCAAACAAAACCGAACCAGACCACACCAATCCAAGCCAGACCAGACCAGACCGAACCAAACCAAATCGAACAAAACTAGACCAGACCGAACAGAACCAGACAATAGCGAAACCAAACCGAATCGGACAAGACCAAACCGAACCGAACAGGACCAGGCCACAATGAAACCAGACCAAACCGAACCGAACCAAAGCAGGCCATACAAACCAAACTGAACCGAACCGAACCGAATTCGGCCACAACGAAACCAGACCAGACCGAACCGAACCGGACCAAATCAAACCGGACCAGGAGAGAATAACCTAAACCGAACCGAACCAAACCATACCAGACCAAACCGAAATGAACCGAACCACACTAGATCAGACCAAACCGAACCGAACCGAACTGGACCGGACCAGACCGAATCAGACCGAACCAAAACGAACCCAACCAGACCTAACCAAAACGAACCCGACCAGACCGAACCAGAGCGGACTTAACCAGACAGAATCGAACCAGAACAAACCGGACCAAACTGGACAAGACCAGACCAGACCGGACCGAACCGCACTGGACCAGACCGCACCACACCGGAATGGACCAGACCAGACCACACCGATCCAGACCAGACCAGAGGAAATTGAACCAGACCAAGCCAAACCAGACCGGACCGGACCAGACCGAGCCATACCAGACCGGACTGAACCAGATCAAACCGGATCGGACGGCACCGGACCAGATCGGACACGACCGGACTGTACAGGACCAGACCGGACTGAATCGGACTAGACATAACCGAACCGAACCGAACTAGACCAGGACCGAATCGGACCGGAGCGAACCGAACCAAACCAAACCGAACTGAATCAGACCAGACCAGCCCTAACAAGACCGACCCAGACCAAATCGGGCCAGACGGAACCGAACCGAACCAGACCGGACCAGACCGAATCAGACCGAACCAAAACGAACCCTACCAGACCGAACCAGAGCAAACTAAACCAGACAGAATCGAACCAGACCAAACCGAACAAACCCGAACCAGACCAGAGCCAACCGGACCAAACTGGACAAGACCAGACCAGATCGGACCGAACCGCACTGGACCAGACCGCACCGCACCAGAATGGACCTGACCAGACCAGACCCAACCGGAGCGGATTGGACCGAAGGGAACCAGACCGAACCAGAACCAGACCGATCCAGACCAGACCAGAGCAAATTGAACCAGAGCAAGCCAAACCAGACCGGACCGGACCAGACAAAACCGAACCCCACTGAATCTGACTTGACCGGACCAGACCAGACCAGATCGAACTAGACTGGACCAGACCGAACCAAATCGAACCGAACCATACCGGACCGGACTGAACTAGATCGAACCAGACCAGACGGCACCGGACCAGATCAGACCCGAGCAGACTATACCGGACCAGACCGGACCGAACCGGACTAGACATAATCGAACCGAACTAGACCAGGACCGAATCGGACTGGACCGAACCGAACCAGACCAAACTGAACTGAACCAGACCATACCAGACCGAATTGGACTGACCCAGACCGAACCAAACCAGACCAGACGAAACTGAACCAGACCAGATTGAAACGGACCACACCAGAATGAACTAGACCAGACCAGAACGAAACAGCCTATGCCAAATCGAACCGAACCAGACCGACCCGGACCAAACCGAACTGAACCGCACTAGACTAGAACCAACTGGACCAGACCAAACCAAACCAAACCGAACCGAACCAGACCAGACCAAACCAGACAAGACCAGACCAAACCGAACCAAACCAAACCGAACCAGACCAACACGAACCGGACAAGACCGAACCAGACAAGACCAAACCAAACCGAACCGGACCAGACCGAACCAAACCGAACCGAACCAGACCGGAACGAGCCGCACCGGGCCGAACCAAACCAAACCGCACTAGACCAGATCAAACCAGACCACACCAGACCGAACCGGACCAGATCGTACCGGACCGACCAAGACTGAACTGAACCAGGCCAGACCGAACTAAACAAGACCAGACGAAACTGATTTTGGGTGACCAAATGATTTCATAAATACACCCAACCTAGACCAATAAAAAGAGGGTAAAATTATCTTTCTAATGATAGCTCATACACCTCCTCCTAAAGCTTCAATACCAGGGAGAACGAACATCCCAAAGTAACCCTCAAGACCACGTTTTTGATTTTATGTGATGCCTAGAAACCAATTTGGGGCACTACTTTCGAGGTGATTTTGGGTGACCAAATCATTTCATAAATGCACCCAACCTAGAACAATGGAAAGAGGGTAAAATTATCTTTGTAATGATAGCTCATACACCTCCTAAAGCTTCAATACCAGAGAGAACGAACATCCCAAAGTAAGTTCGGTGTGGATCTCCATAACCTTTCATACCTACCTTTAATAATTTGCAAAGGTCCCACATCTATTAGAAATGAGGTTTTCTAACAGTTTATAAATGGGAGCAAATCCCATTTCACAAACAAAACTGAACCGGACCGGGCTGAACCAAAATAGACCGAAATGAACCAAAGCAAACCTAATCGAACCAGACCGAATCAGACATGACCGAACCGACCAGACCGAACCGGAACATACCAGACCAAACCGAACCGCAACGGACTGAATCTGACCGAACCGGACCAAACCGAACCAGACAGGACCGGACCAATCCGGACTTAAGCAGACTGAACCGAATCAGACCGAACCGAACCAGACCAAACCGAACCGAACCAGACTGAGTCGGATCAGACCGAACAGGACAGAATGAATGGGACCAGACCGAACCGAATCAGACAGAACCGAACCGGGCCAGAAAGAACCGGCCCAGACCGAACCGGCCCGAACCGAATCAGACCGAACTCGACCAAACCCATCCGAACCAAACCAGACCGAATCATACCGAACCAAACTAAACCAAATCATATCGGACCGAACCAAACCGAATCGAACCGGGCCAGACCGAACCGGACCAGACCGAACCGGACCGGACCGAACCGAACCGGACCGGACCGAACAGAACCGAATCGGACCGAACCCATCCGAACCAGACCAAACCATATCAAACCGAACTGGACTTAACCGAACCGAACTGGACTTAACCGAACCAAACCAGACCGAACCAGACCGAACCAAACCAGACCGGACAAGACCGAACCGAACCACACCGGACCAGACCGGCTCGGACCAATCCGAATCATACCAGACCTAACCGGACCTAACCAGACCTAACCGGACCTAACCAGACTGAACCGGAACAATCCGGATCGGACCAATCCGAACCAGACCGGACCGGACCAATCCGAATAAGACCGAACCAGATGTGACTGGACCAATCCGAACTAGACCGCACCGAACCAATCCGAATCAGACCAGGCTGAACTGAACCGGACTAGACCGAACCGAACCGAAGCAGACCGAACTGAACCGGACCGAACCAGACTAGACCAGACCGAACCGAACCGGACCAGACCGAACCGAACTGAACCAGACCGAACCAGACTGGCCCGGACCAATCCGAACCATACCAGACCGGACCAAACAGAATAAGATCGAACCAGATGTGACCAAACCAATCCGAACCAGACCAGACCGAACCGAACCGAACCTAATCTGAATCATACCAGACCTTACCGAACCGAACCAGACCGGACCAGACCAATCCGAATCAAACCAGACCGAACCGAACCGGACCAGACATGGCAGACCAATCCGAATCAGACCAGACCGAACCGAACCGGACTAGACCGCACCGAACCCGACCAGACTGAACCGAACCCGACCAGACCGAACCAAACCGAACCAGACCGGTCCAGACCGAACCGAACAGAATCGTACCAGACCGCACCGAACCCGACCTGACCAAACCGAACCGGACGAGACGAACCGAACAAGACCAGACCGAACCAATCCGAATCATACCAGACCAAACCGAACCGAACCAGACCGAACTGAACCAGACCGAACCGAACCGAACCGAACCAGGCCGGACCAGACTGGCCCGGACCAATCTGAACCATACCAGACCGGACCAGGCCGAATAAGACCGAACCAGACGTTACCGGACCAATCCGAACTAGACCGGACAGGACCAAACTAGACCGGACAGGACCGAACCGAACGGAACCAGACCGAATCGATCCCGACCGGACCGAACAAAACTCGACCGGATTGAACCTGACCGGACCGGACCGCACCAAAACGAACCGAACCAAACGGAACTGAAACAGTCCAGACTGAACTAAACCAGATCGAACCAGACCAAACAAAACCGAACCAGACAAGACCGAACCAAACTAGACCAGACTGGACCAAACCAGACCGGAAAGAACCGAACCGAACCCGACCATATGGACACTAGACAAGACCAAACCGAACCAGATTATACCGAAACCAGACTGAACCGAACAAAACCGCACCATACCAAACCAAACCGAACTGAACCTGGCCATAACGAAACCAGACTAAACCGTACCGAAACGGACCAGACAGAACCAAACCAGGCCACAACGAAACTAGACCAAACCAAACCAAACTGAACCGTACCGAAACAGACCAAATCGAACCGAATCGAACAGAACCAAACCGGACCAAATCGAACACGACCGAACCCGACCGGACCGCACCAACCCAGAACGGAACGAAGCAAACTGGACCGGACCGCACCGAACCAGAACAAACCGGACATTACCAAACTGAACCAGACTGAACCGAACCAGACCGAACCGAACCAGACCAGAACCAACCGAACAAGAACAGACCAAATCGAACCATACCAGACCACACAAAACTGAACCAGATCAGACCGAACCAAACCGGACCAAACCAAACCGAAACGAACCAAATCAGAGCATACCAGACCAAACCGAACCGAACCGTACCAGACCAGACCAAACCGAACTGAACTGAACATGACCAGACCAGATCAAATCAAACCGAACCGAACTAGACGGAACCGAACCGAACCAGGCCACTACGAAACCAGCCCAGACCGAACCGAACTGGACCAAACTGAACCAGACCAGACGAGACCAAACCAAACTGAACCGAACCAGACCAGGCCAAACCGAATCGAACCGAGCCGAACCGAAGCAGACCAAACCAAACCGAACCAGACCAAACCAAACCAAACCGAACCAGACCAGACCAGACTAGACCAAACCGAACCGAACAAAACCGAAACAGACCAAACCAAAACGAACCAGACCAGACCAGATCAGATCAGACCAAACCAAACCGAACCGAACCAGAGTAGACAAAATTGAACCGAACCGAACCAGACCAGAGTAGACCAAACCGAATCGAACCGGACCAGACTAGACCAGACCGAACCAAACCAGACCGAATCGAACCACTCTAGTCCAGACCGAACTAGGGCACAACAAAGCTAGACCAAAATGAATCGAACCTAACCAGACCAAACTGAACCTAAACGAATCAGACCAGATCAGACCGAACCGAACCAGACCAGACCAGACCGGACTAAACCAGACCGGGCTTAACCGGACTGAACCCCTTCAAACCAAACCAAACTGAACTAAATCAATCAAAAGCGATCCAAACCGAACAAAACATGACTAGACCAAACAGGACTTGACCGAACCGGACTAAAGCAAACCGAACCTGACCAGACCGAACCGAATCGAACCAGCAACAACGACTCCAGACCAGACCGAACCGAAACGGACCAGAACGAACCGAATTGGACCAGACCAAACCGAACCAAACTAGACTAGACCAAATCGAACCGAACCGAACCGAACTAGACCAGACCAGACCAGACCAAACCGAACGAACCAGACAGAGCAGACCAAATCGAACCGAACCAAACCAGACTAGACGAGATTGAATCGAATCAAACCAGACGACACCGAACGAACCGAACCAGGCCACAACGAATCCAGACCAAACAGAAACGAATCGGACCAGAACGAATCGAACCGGACCAAACCGAACCGAACCAGACCAGACCAGACCAAAGCGAACCAGACCAGACCAGACCAAAGCAAACCAGACCAGACCAGACCAAAGCGAACTAGACCAGACCAGACCAAACCGATCCAGACCAGACCAAACCGAATTGAACCAAACCAGACCAGACCAGACCAGACCAAATTGAACCGAACCGAACCGAAGATGACCATACCAAACCGAATCGAACCGAACTAGACCAAACAAAACCGAACCTAATCGATCCGAACCTGACAAAGCAGACCAAACCGAACCGAATCGGACTAGACCAGACCAGACCGAACCAAACCAAACCAGACCGGACCGAACCAGATCGAAACAAACCAGACCAGAGCGAACTAGACCGAATCGGATTGGACCGAACAAAACCAGACCGGAATGAACCAGACGGGACCGAACCACACTAGACCGAACCGAACCAGACTGGACCGAACTAAACTAAACTCGACCAGACCGGATCGAACTGAAACAGACCGTAACGAACCTAACCAGACCATAACGAACCTAACCAGACCAGACCAGACCAGACCGAACCAAACCAGACCGGACCAAACCAGACCGAACCGAACCGATCTAGACCAGACGAAAACTAGACCAGACCGAACCGCACCAGACCATACCAAAACAAAACCGAACTGAACCAAACCGAACCGAACCGAACCACACCAGACCATACTAGACCAAACCGAATTGAACCAAACCAGACCAGACCAGACCAAACCGAACCGAACAGAACCAAAGATGACCAAACCAAACCTAATCGAACCGAACTAGACCACACCAGACCAGACTAAACCGAACCGAACCAGACAAAGCAGACCAAACCGAACTGAACCGGACCAGACTAGACCAGATCGAACTGAACCGAACCAAACTGAACCAAACTGAGCCAAACTAAACCCAACTAAACCAGACCGGACCGAACCGAACTAAACCAAACCGGACCGAATCAAACCGGACCGAATCAAACCGGATCGGACGGACCGAACCACACCAGACTGAACCAGACTAGACCGAACCGAACCAGAACAGACCGAACCGAACTAGACCAGACTGAACCAAGCAGAACTAGACCAAAACGAATCGAACCTACCCAGGCCAAATTGAACCGAACCGAATCAAACCAGACGAGACCGAACCGAATGAACCAAACCAGACCGGACCAGGCAGAACCAGACCGGACCGAACCAGACAAAACCGAACCAGATCATACCGAACCAGACCAGACCAGATCAAACCGAACAGGACTTGATTGGACCGGACTAGACCGAACCGAACCAAAATAGACCAGACCAAACTGGACTTGACCGAACCGGACTAGAGCAAACCAAACCGAACCGGACCAGACCGAACTGAACCAAAACAGACCATAATGAAACCAGACAGGACCGAACCGGACCTGACCGAATCGATCCGAACAAGACCAGACCAGACCAAACCGAACCGAACCGAACCAGACTAGACCAAACCGAACAGAACCCAACCAGAACAGACCATACCAGACCAAACCAAACCAAACCGAACTGAACTGAACCAGACTAGAGTTCTGTCCGGTTCGGTTCGGTTCGGTCTGGTTCAATTCGGTCTGGTTTGGTTTGGTCTGGTTTGTTTTGGTTTGGTCTGGGTCGGTTCGGTTTGTTCTGGTTTGGGTCAGTCTGGATCGATTGGGTTTGGTCTAGTCTGGTTCGGTACGGTCTAGTTCGTTTTGGCCCATTTCGCTTGGGTTCGGTCCGGTCTGGTCTAGTGTCGTTTTGTTCGGTTTGGTTCGCTTGGCTCCGATTTAGTTCAGTTTCGTTTGGTTCGAATTGGTTCAGTTCGGTTAAGCCCGGTCTTGTTCGGTCTGGTCTGGTTCGGTTCGGTCTGGTCTGGTTCGGGTCGGTCTGGTTCGGTTCGGTCTGGTCTGGTTCGGGTCAGTCTGGTCTGGTTCGATTCAGTTTGGTCTGGTTCGTTTTGGTTCGGTTCGTTTTGGTATGATTTCGTTGTGGCCGGGTTTGTTCTGGTCTGGTTCGATTTGGTCTGCTCTACTCTGGTTGGGTTCGGTCCGATCTAGTCTGGTTCGGTTCGGTTTGGTCTGGTCCAGTTCGGTTTGGTCTGGTTTTGTTGTGGCCTGGTTCAGTTTGTTCTGGTTCGGTTCAGTCTGGTCCGGTTCGATTCAGTTCGCTTCGGTTTGGTCTGATTCGGTTCAGTTCGGTCTGGTCTCGTTCGGTTCGATTTGGTTTGGTTTGGTTCGGTTCGGTCTTGTGTCATTATGGTCTGGTTCGGTTCGGTCTGGTCTGGTCTGGTTTGGTTCGGTCTGGTCTGGTCTGGTTTGGTTCGGTCTGGTCTGGTCTGGTTCGGTTCGGTTTGGTTCGGTTCGGTTCGGTTCAGTTTGGTTTGGTTTGGTCTGGTTCGGTTCGGTTTGGTTTGGTTTGGTTTGGTTTTGTTGTGGTTGTAAAATAAGGTTTAGACCGAGTTCAAAAGGGGGGTGAATTGAACTTTGAAAACTTTTCGCAAATCTAATTTATTCTTGAAGTAGAGAATGCAAATTCTTTATTCAATCGATTGACTGTGTAATTCTGAACTGTCAGGTAAACAATCGATTGAGCACAACGGAATATATCAGAGTTAAACCCAGAATTCAGTTAAACCCAGAAATCAGTTTACAATGTAAGATTGTGCTAACCCAGATTTAATATGTATAAACACAATCCAGTATATTACACACAATCCAGAATCGCAGTAGATTATGTAAACAGATGTTCAGAGTATGATTAACAGTATGAAATGATTTTAATCCAGTTAATTTTTAAAGATGGCAGCAGTGAATAAAGGCAATCAAGAAGTGTAGGGAGAAAAGCAAGAACATAGAACCGAACCCATACCGAACCGAACCAGACTGAACCAAATCGGACCAGACCGAATCAGACTGGAACGAACCAGACCGTTCCGGACCGACCCGAACCAGACTGAACCAAACCGGATCAGACCTAACCAGACCGGAACGAACCAGATCGGAACGCACTACACCAAACCGAACCAGATCGGACCGCACAACACCAAACCGAACCAGACCAGACCGAACTAGACCGGACCGAACCAGACCAAACCGGGCCGGACCGAACCAAACCGGACCGGACCGAACCAGACCGAAACGAACCAGACCGGACCGGACAGGACCGAACGAGACAAGACCGGACTGCACTAGACCAAACCGAACCAGACCAGACTGAACCAGACCGGACCGCACTAGAGCCAACCAAACCAGACCAGACAGAACCAAACGTGACCGATCCAGACAGGACCGAACGACACCATACCGAACTAGACCAGACTGGACAGGACCGAACCAGACCAGACTGAACCAGACCGGACCGGACCAGACCGGAACGGACCAGACCAGACTGGACCGAACCAGATCGAATCGAACCAGACCGAACCGAACCGGATCGAACCAGATCGGACCAGACTAGACCGAAATAGACCGGATCGAACTGAATCGGATCAAACCGAACCGGATCGAACCAGACCGGACCAGACTAGACCGAACCAGACCGGACCGCACTAGACCAAACTGTACCAAACCAGAACGAATCAGACCGGACCAATCTAGACAGGACCGAACGAGACCATATCGAACCAGACCAAACCGGGACGGACCAAACAAGACCGGACTGAACCAGATCGGACCGGACTGAACCAGACCGAACCGAACCAGATCGGACCGAACTGAACTGAATTGGACCGAACCGAACCAGATCAAACCAGACCAGACCAGATCGCATAGAACCGGACGAGACGGAACCAAACCGGATGAGACCGAACCAGACCGGACCAGACCGTACCGCACCAAACCAAACCGGACCAAATCGGACCAGAACAGACCGAACCAGACCAGACCGGACCAAATCGAACTGAACCGAACCAGACCAGACCGGACAAACCTAATCGAACCAGACCGAATCGAACCAAACCAGAACGAACAGAACAAGATCAGACCAGACCAAATCGAACAAGATCAGACCAGACTAAACCGAACCAGGCCGAACCAAACCGAACCTGACCAAACCAAACGAGGCCAGATCGAACCAAACCGAACCAAACCAAACTGAACTACACCGGACCGAACAGGACCAGACTGAACCAGATCAGACCGAACCAGACCGAACTGAACCAGATCGAACCGAACCACACCAGGCCAAACGAAATGAGGCAAGATTGAGCCAAACCAAACCGAACTACACCGGACCGAACTAGACTGGACTGAACCGGATCGAACCGAACCGGACCGAACCGAACCAGATCGGACCGAACTAGATCGGACCGAACCAGACCGGACCGGACCGAACCAGATCGGAGCGAACCAGACCGGAACGAACCAGATCGGACCAAACCAGACCGAACCGAACCGAACCAGACCGAACCGAACCACACCAAACCGAACCGAACCCCACCAAACCTAACCGGACCAAGCCAAACCAAACCACGTTACCACGAAACAAAACCAAACTAAACCGGACCAGACCGAACCAAACCCAAATCCCTAAACCGGACTAGACCAAACCAGACCGGACCGAACCAGACCAGACCGATCCAGACCAGACCGAACCAGACCGGACCGATCTAGAACTGGACCGAACCAGACTAGACCGAACCAAACCGGACCCGACCGAACAAGATCGGACCCGACCAAACCATAACGGACCAAACCAGATAGGACCAGACCGAATCGAACCGGACCGAACTAGATCAGACCAAACCGGACCACACCAAATCGGACCGAACCAAACCGGACCACACCAGACCAAACCGGGCCGAACAGGACGAGAATGGACCGAACCAGACCAGACCGAACCCAACCAGACCAGACCAAACCAGACCAGACTAGACCAAACCTAACCGAACCAGATTTTTTCTGAACCGAACCAAACCAGAAAAAACCGAACCAGACCAGACCAGACCGAACCAAACCAAACCAAACCAGACCAGACCAAACAAGGCCAGATCGAACCAAACCAAAATAAACCAAACCGAACCAGACCGGACTGAACCGAACCGGACCGAACCAGATCGGACCGAACCAAACCGGATTGGCCGGAACCAAACCGGACCGAATCAGACCGGACCGAACCAGATCGGATCGAACCAGAACGGACTGGACCAAACCAGACCGAACGGAATAGACTGAACCGAACCGAACCGAACTGAACCAAACTAGACCGAACCGAACCAGACCAGACCGAACCAAACCAGACCAAACCAAACTAGACCGAGCCAGACCGAACAGAACCAAACTGAACCAGACCAGACCGAAACTAGACCGAACCAAACCGGACCAAACTAAACCGAACCGAACCAAACCAGACCGAACCGAACTGAACCAAACCAAATTAAACAAGGCCACAATGAAACTAGACCCAACCAGACCGAACCGAACCAAACCAGACCAGACCAAATCGAACCAAACCAGACCAGACCAGACAAGACCAAACCGAACCGAACTAGACCAGACCAAACCGAACTAGACCAGACCAGACCAAACCAAACTGAACCGAACCGAACTAGACCAGACCATACCAAACCGAACTGAACCGAACCAGACTACACCAGACCGAACCGAACCAGACTAGACCAGACCGAACCGACCTAGGCCATAACGAAACCAAACCAAATCAAACCAGACCAGACTGGACCGGACCAGACCGAACTGAACTGCACCAAACCAAGCCACAACGAAACCAGACTAAACCGAACCAGACCGAACCGAACCAAGCCATAATGAAACCAGACCAAACCGAACGAGACCAAATCGAACCTAACCGAACCGAACCAGACCAAACCAGACCACACCGAACTGAACCAAATCACACCAATCAAACCAAACTGAACCGAACTGGACCAGACTGAACATAACCGAACCAAACCAGACCGAACTGAAGTTGACCAAACCAAATCGGACCACACCAAACCAAACCAGAACAAACCGAACCAGGCCACAACGAAACCAGACCAAACCTAACTGAACAGAACCGGACCATACCAAAATTGAACCGAACCGAACCAGACTAAACTAGACCGAACCAGACAAGAACAGACCACACCAGAACGGACCGAACCAGACCAGACCAAACCGAACCAGGTTACAACGAAATCAGGCCAAACCGAACCGAACCGAACCAAACCAAATTGAACCGAACCGAACCAGACCAGACCAAACTGAACCAGACCAAACAAGACTGAACTGAACCAGACCAGACCAGACCGTACCGAACCAGACCGAACCGAACCAGACCGAACCGAAACAGACCAGAACGATCCGAACCAGACAAAACTGAAACAAACCAGAACAAATCAAACCATACTCAACCAAATTAAAAGAGACTGGACCCAATCCGACCGAGCTTAAATGGAATGGACCGCACCAAACCAGACTGACCAGACCGAACCAGATCGAACCGAACCGACCCAGCCCACAACGAAACCAGACTAAATTAGACTAGACCAAACCGAACTGAAGCAAACCTAACCGAACCATACCGAATCAAACCAAACCAAACCGAACCCAAGCGAACCAGACCAGACTGAACTGAACCAGACCAGACCGAACTGGACCAGACCGAACTGAACCAGACCAGACCAAACCGAATCAGACAAGACCGAACCGAATCAGACAAGACCGAACCGAATCAGACCAGATCGAGCCGAACAAGACAAAACTGGACCAGACCAAATCGAACCAGACCGAACTGGACTATACCTAACTGTACCAGACCAGACCGAACCGGACCAGACCAAACAAGACCAAACAGACCCAGAGCAGACCGAACTGAACCAGACCAGAATGAACTGAACCAGACAAAACCGAAATGAACCAAAACGAACCAAATCGAACTAGACTGAACCAAAACGAACCAAATCGAACTGGACAGAACCAAACCAGACCGAACCGAACCAGACTAGACCGAACCGAAGCAAAACTAACCGAATCAGACCCAAACTGGACTTGACCAAACCAGACCAGACCAAACCGAACCAGACCAGAACGAATCGAATCGAAACAGACTGAACTGAATCGAAAGAGATCGGATCAAAACCCTAAACCCTAACCGAACCAGACCGAATTAGACCAAACCGAACCAAACCCAAGCGAACCAGACCGAATCATACCAAACGAACCGAACCAGACCAGAACGAACCGAATCACACAAAACTGAAACGAACCAGAACAAATCGAATCGAACCAGACTAAACCAAATCGAAAGAGACCTGACCAAACCAGATCGGGCTTAACCGGAATGGACTGAACCTAACCAGATCGAACCAAACCAGACCAAATCAAATCGAACTGAACAAGACCGGACTGAACCAAACCGGACCAAATCGAACCAGACCGAACCGAACCAGACTGAACCTAACCAGATTGGAGTTAACCAGATTTGACTGAACCAGACCAGACCGAAGCCAAGCAAACCAGATCAGACCGAATCGAACCCAAGCAAAATAGACCAAAACGAACCAGATCAAACCGAACCAGACTATATCCAACCAGACTAGACCAAATCCAATCGAACTAAACTGACCCGAACCAGAACGAATCGAACCGAACCAAACCAACTGAACCTAATCAAACCGAACCAGACCAAATCTAACAGTACCAAACCGAATTACATTGAACCAAACCATACCGTACCAAACCCTACCGAATCGAACCCAACCGAACTCAAGCAAACCAAACCAAACCAAACCAGACTAAACTAAACCAGACCAAACCGAACCAGACTGAACAGAACCAGACCGAACCGAACCAGACCAAAATCGAACCAGACCAAACCGAACCAGACCAAAATCGAACCAGACCAAACCGAACCAGACAAAACTGAACCAGACCAAGCCGAACCCGACCGAATCGAACCCTAACCGGACTGAACCAAATCGAATTAAACCAGACCTAACTAAACTTGACCGAACCGAACCAGACCTAACCAGACCAAATCGAACTAGACCAAACCTAAGCGAACCAAACAGAACAAAACCACATCGAGCTCAACCGAACCGAACCTAACCAAAACCAACCAAACCCAACCAGACCAAATCTAACCTCACCAAACCGAATCGAACCCCATCGAATAAAACCCAACCAAACTGAATCGAATCAAACCAAAGCAAACCTAACCAAACCCAACCGAAAACCATTCAAACTGAACCAAACCAAACCATACCACACCAAACCGAACCAAACCAGACCTAACCAAACCCAACCGAACCTGATCAAACGAAACCAGACCAAACCAAACTAGACCAAAGAAGACTCAGTCCAATCGAATCGGATCGGACCCAGCCAAATCCAACCTAATCGAACCAGACTAAACTAAACTGAACCAAACCAAACTGACCCCAACCAAATAAAAACAAACCAGCCCAAACGAAACACAACGCAACAACACCAAATCAAACCGAACTAGACCAAATCGGACCAAACTAAACTGGACTGAACCAAACCAAACTATAGTAAACCGAACCGAATCAAACCAAACCAAACCCAACCAAACCAACCCAAAGTAAACCCAACTAAACTGAACCGAACCCAACCACACCAAACCGATCTAAACCGGACTTAACCAAACTAAACCAAATTGAACCAAACTGAGCCAAAGCTAACCCAACTGGACCAAACAAAACTAAATCGAATCGCTCCTATCTAAAATGTGCCAAACCAGAACGAATAGATCTGTACCGGACATAAACCAAAATGCACCCAACAAAACCGCATCGAACCCAACTTAACCAAACCCAACCAAACCGAACAAAATTGAATAGAACCTAACCAAACCAAACTAAACCCAACTGACCCGAACCGAACCGAGCCCAACCAAATCGAATCAAAACCAAAACCAAACTTAATAGAACCGAACCAAACCGAACTAAATTGAACCCTTAACCCTAAACCTGAAGCCCGAACCAAACTGATTTATTTTGTTTCGGTCTGGTGCGCTTGGATTTGGTTCGATCCAGTTCAATCGGATTTGTTTCGCATGGGTTCGGTCTGGTCTGGCTTGGTTCGGATTAGTTCCATCTAGATCGGTTTGGTCCAGTCTGGTTCAGTTTGGTCTGGTTCGCTTGGGTTTGGTTCGGTTTGGTTTACTTCTGTCTAACTCAGTTCAATTCGATCGGGGTCAGACCACTCTGGTTCGGTCTGGTTTGGTCTTGTCTTGTTCGGAATGGTTTTGTTTGGTTTAGTCCATTTGGTTCAGTTTTGTTCAGCTTGGTCCGGTATGGTTGGTTCAGTCTGGTTTCGTTCGTTTCAGTCTGGTTCGATTCGATTTGATTCGGTTTTGTTTGGTTTGGTTCAGTCTGGTCTGGTTCGTTTCAGTCGGGTTCGCTTGGATTTGGTCCGATCTAGTTCGACCTGATCTAGTTTGCTTGGGTTCTATATGGTCTGGTTTGGTTTGGTGAAGTTTGGCTTTATTCATTCTTGTTTGGTTCGGTTCGGTTTGGTCTAGTCTGATTGGGTTAGTTTTGCTTCTGTTCGGTCTGGTCTGGTTTGATTCTATCTAGTATACTTTGGTCTAATCTGGTCTAGCCTAGTCTAGTTCAGTCTGATCTGGTTTAGTTTGGTTCAGTCTGGTTCAGTCGGTCTGTTTCGTTTCGGTCTGGTTCGATTCGGTTCGGTCTGGGTCGGTTTGGACAGGTTTGGCACAGACTGATTTGGTTCGGATTGGTTCAGTCTGGTTCAGTCTATTTCGTTGCGGTATGCTCCAGTTCGGTCTTGTCTTGTTCGATTCGGTCTGCTTTGGTTTGGTTGGGTTTGGTTTGGTTAGGTTTGCTTTGGTTCGGTCTGGTCTGGTTGAGGCTAGTTCAATCTGGTTCAGCCCGAACTGAACAAGACCAAACCAAACCATACTGGACAAAACCAGACCAGACAGAACCGCGCTAGATTGGTTTGGTTCGGTCTGCTTCGATTCGTTCTAGTTTGGTTTAGTCTAGTTCAATCCAGTATGGTTCGGTTCAGTCTAGTTTGGTTTGGTCTGGTTCGATTCGTTCTGGTTTGGGTCAGTCTGGTTCACTTGTGTTCGGTCTGGTTTGGTTTAGTTAAGTCTGGTCCGGTCTAGTTCGATCCGATTTGGTTTGGTTAAGTCTGGTTTGGTTGGGTTTGGTCTGGTCTGGTTCGATTCGACTTGATCCATTCCAATTCGTTCTAGTCTAGTCTGGTTCAGTCTAGTATGGCTTGGTTTGGTCTGGTTCGTTTCGGTCTGGTTCTGTTTGTTCTGGCTTGGTTTGGTTCGGTTGGGTTCAGTCTCGTCTAGTCTGGTCTGGTTTGGTTCGGTTCAGGCTGGTCTGGTTCGGTTCAATGTGGTTTGGTTTGGTTTAGTTTAGTCTAATTTGTAAAATGAGATTTGCACCCACTTATAAACTATTAAAAAACCTTATTTTTAATAGATGTGGGCTCTGCAACACCTTTACTACCTACCTTTAATAATTTGCAAAAGTCCCACATCTATTACAAATAAGATTTTGTAATAGTTTGTAAATAAATGCAAATCTAATTTTACAAACCAGACTAACCCAAACCACACCGAACCACACCGAAATGAAGCAAACCTAACCGAACCAGCTCGAACCAAACCAAATTGACCCAGACCGAACCGAACAAGACAAGATCAAACCAGACCAGACTGGACTGGACCAGACCGCACCGAAATAGACCGAACCAATCTGAATCGAACCAGTTTGGGCCAAACCCGACCAAACCGACCCATGCCGAACCGAATCGAACTAGACCGAAACGAAGCAGATCGACTAAACCAGACTGAATTAAACTAAACAAGACCAGACCGAACCAGACCAGGCTAAACCAGATCGGACCGAACCAGACTAGACAGAATCGAACCAGACCAAACCGAACAGAAGCAGACCTAACCGAACCAAAGAAGACTAAACCAGATCGAACCCGAACCCGAACAAACTGAACCAGACTGGACCAAACCGACCAGACCGAGCCGAACTGAACCAGACTGGACCGAAACCAAGCGAACCAGATCGGACCGAAACGAACCAGACCAAATCGAACCAAACCGAACAAGACAAGATCAAGCCAGACTAGACCACATCGAAATAGACCAAACCAGTTCTGGCTAAACCCGACCAAACCGACCCTGATCGAACCAGACCAGACTAAACAAAAGCAAACCTGACCGAACCAAACAAGACCAAACCAAACCGAACCGAACCAGAATGAATCAGACCAAACCAAACCAGAATGAATTAAATCGAACCAACCAAACAGAACCAGACCAAACCAAACCAAACCAAACCAGACCGGATCGAACTGATACAGACCGAACCAAACCAAACCTAAGCGAACTAGATCAGATCAAACCAGACCAGACTAAACCAGACTGGACCGGACAAGATAGAATCAAACCAGACCAGACCAAATAGAAGCAAACCAGACCAAACCAAACCAGAATTAATCAGACCGAATCAAACCAGAATGAATCAGACCGAATCGAACCAGAATGAATCAGACCGAACCGAACCAGGTCAAACCACACCAGATTGAACAGAAGCAAACCTAACTAAACCAGATAAGACAAAATTAGACTGAATCGAACCAGACCGAATCAAACCGAAATAAACCAGACCAAATCGAACAAAACTAGACCGAAACGAACCCAAGCGAACAAGACCGAACCAAACAACAATGAACTGAACCAAACTACACAAAACCGAACTATACCATACTGAACCAGATCATACCAAACCCAATCAAACCAGATCAAATCAAACCAGAACGGACCGAATCCAAACGAACTAGACCGAAACGAACCAGACTAGACTGAACCAGAAAAAACTGAACCGAATCCAAACGAACTAGACCGAAACGAACCAGACTAGACTGAACCAGAAAAAACTGAACCGAATCCAATTGAACCGAACCGAACCAGACTGAACAAAACTGAACTAGACGGACCGAACCATACTCAACCAGATTGAATCGAACCAGACCAAACTGAAGTGAACCTAACACAATCAGACTAAAAAAGAAAAGACCAAACTAGACCGAACCAGAACGATCTGAACCCGACCAAACCAAACCGAATCAGACAGAATTGAACCTAACCCAAGCGAACCAGACCGAACCAAACGAGACCAGTCAAAATTGAACAAGACCAAACCGAACTAGATGAGTCTGGTTCGGGCTTCAAGTTTAGGGTTTAGGGTTTGCGGTTTGGGGTTAGCGTTTTGAGTTAATGGTTAGCGTTACGGTTAAGAGTTCGGGGTTTAGGGTTCGTGGTTCGGGATTTGGCCTGGTTCGCTTGGGTCTGGTTTGATGTGGTCCAGTCTTGTTCGATTTTGTTCGCCTGTGTTCGGTTCAGTCTGGTTCGGTTCGATTGGGTTTGGTTCGATCCGGTTCAGTCTAGTATGGTTCGGTCCGGTACGGTCCAGTCTAGTTCAGTTTGATCTAGTTTTGTTTGCTTCAGTGCGGTTCGGTCTAGTTCATTCTAATCTATTTAGTTTTAGTCAAGCTGGCTTGAGTTCAATCTGGCTGGGTTTAGTACGATCTGGTTCGGTTGTTTTTAGTTTGATTTGGTTCGCACTGATCAGGTTTGGTCTGATATGGTTCGGTCCAGTCTGGTTCGGTCCAATCCGGTCTGGTTCCGTCCAATCCGGTCTAGTCTGGTTCATTTCGGTTTGGTTTGCTTGGGTTTGGTTCGGTCCTATTCAGTTCGACTTGGGATGATTCAATTCGGTTCTGATTGGTTCAATCTGGTTCGGCTTGATCGGATTCGGTTTGGTCTGGTCTGGTTTGGTTCGGTTTGGTTGGGTTCGGTTGGTTTTGATTCGGTTCTGATCGCTTGACTTCAGTTTGGTTTGGTTCTTTCTGGTTCGATTCGATCTGGTTCTCTTAGGTTCGGTTTGGTTAGGACTGGTTTGGTTCGATATAGTTAGGTTAGGTTTGGTTCGTTTCGGTCTGGTTCGGTCGGTTCAGGTTTAGTCTGGTCTTGTTCGGTCCAGTCTGGTTTGTTTCGGTCTGGTTTAATCTGGTCTTGTTCGGCGTGGTCAGGTTTGTGGTGGTTCGATCTAGTTCGGTTCAGTTCGCTTGAGTTCAGTTGGGTTTGATTGAATAGGGTTTAGTTCGGTTCGGTAGGATTCAGCTCAGTCTAGTTCAGTTCGCATGGGTTCGGTTCATTCTGTTTCGGTATGGTTCGGTTCAGTGTGTTTGGTGTGGTTGGATTTAGTCTGGTTCGGTTTGATTAGGTTCGGTTGGTTTTGGTTCAGTTAAGTTCGGTTCCGTCTGGTTCGCTTAGGGTTGGTTTGGTGTGGTTCAGTTCAAATTGGTTCGGTTGGGTCTGGTTCGCTTGGGTTCAGTTCGGTCTGGTTGGATTTGGTCTGATCTGGTTCAGTTTGGTCAGGTTTGTTTCGGTTTGGTTCACTTTGGTTTGGTTTATTCTGGTTTTGTTTGTTCGGTTTGGTTTGGTTCGGTTTAGTTTGGTTCAGTCCGGTCTGGTTCGATCCGGTTTGGTTCAGTCTTGTTCGGTTCATTCTGCTGTGGTTTGGTTCAGTTTGGTTCATTTCGGTCCGGTTGGTTTGGGTTCGATCTGGTCTGTTTTGATTCAACTCGATCTGGTTCGGTTCGATTCAGTCTGGTTCGATACGACCTGGTTTAATACGACCTGGTTTGGTACGTTCTAGTTCAGTCCGGTCTGGTTCAGTTCGGTTCAGTCTGTTTCACTTGTGTTTGGTTTGGTTTGGTTTGGTTCGTTCTGGTTCGCTTTGATTCGATCATGTCTGTTTCGGTTCGACTCGGTCTGGTTCAGTTTGGTTTGGTCTAGTTCGGTACAGTCTGGTTAGGTTTGATCTGGTCTGGTTTGGTTCAATCTGGTTCACTTGGGTTAGGTCTGGTCTGGTTCGATTCGGTTCGGTTCGGTTTGGTCTGCTTCAGTCTCATATGGTTGAGTTCGATCTGGTTGGGTCCGATTTGGTTGGGTTCGGTCTTATTTGGTTGGGTCCGATTCGGTTCTGTCTTACTCGGTTTGTCTTGATCTGGTTGGGTTGGGTTCGGTTCGATCTGGTTCGCTTGGTTTCGATCTAGTCTGGTTCAGTTCAACTCGGTCTGGTTTGTTTTGGTCTGGTCTGGTTTGGTCCGGTCTGGTCTGGTTTGGTCCGGTCTGGTCTGGTTTGGTTCGGTCTGGTCTGGTTTGGTTCGGTCTGGTCTGGTTTGGCCGGTCTGGTTCAGTTCATTTTGGTTCGCTTGGGTTCGGCCCGGTCTGGTTCAGTTTGACTCGGTCTGGTTTGGTTCGGTTTGATATGGTTCGATTAGGTCTAGTCTGGTTCGGTCCGGTCTCGTTTGATTTGATGCAGTTCGGTTCAGTCTAGTTTGGTCTGGTCTAGTTCGGTTTGGTCTGGTTCGGTTGGGTTCGCTCTGGTCTGGTTCGGTTTGACTTGATCTAGTGCGGTTTGGTTCGGTCTGGTTCCGTTCAGTCTGGTTCGGTTGGATTCAGTCTGGTTCGGTTGGATTCAGTCTGGTCTGGTTCGATTCAACTTGATCTGGTGTGGTTTGGTCTGGTCTGGTTCGGTCCAATATGGTTTGGTTCAGTCTGCTAAACCAGGCTGAACCAGACCGAACCGAACCAGATCGAACCGAAGCAAACCTAACCAAATCAGATCAAACCGAAGCAAACCTAATCAAACTAGACCAAACTAAACCAGACTGGACCGAACCAAACGAGGCTAAACTGGACCGAAACGAACCAGACTAGACAAAATCGAACAAGAACAGACCGAGCAGAAGCAAACCTAACCGAATCAGACAAGACCAAACCAGACCGAACCAAACAAGAATGAACTGAACGAAACTACACCAAACCGAACCGAACCATACATAACCCAACCGAACTCAAGCGAACTAAACTCTATCGAACCAAACCAAACCGAATCGAACCGAACCGAAACCAACCGAACCAAACCAACCACGACCAAATCTAACCACACCAAACCGAACCATAGCAAACTGCATCACACCGAACCAAACCAGACCAAACGAAACCCTGAAGCGAACCAGATCAAACTAAACCCTACCGAACCGAACCCAACCCTACCGAATCGAACCCAGCCGAACTCAAGCGAACCAGTCCAAACCCAACCAGACCAGACCGAAAGGCAAGGACCTGGTCGGTGGGATCTAAGAAAGTATTTTAATTAGGTGAATATCTAGAACTAACTGAATCATACCAGACCGACCCTGACCGAACCAAATCGGACTGCACCAGAACGAACCGAACCCAATTGAACAAGATCGGACCGAACCAAATCGGACCTAACCGAACCAAACTGAACCCAAGCAAACCAGATCAAACCCAGCGAACCAAAAGGAACCAAACCAGACCGAACTCAACCAGACCGAACTGAACAAGACCGAACTGTACCTGCCCGGACCAAACTAGACCGAACGAACCAAACCAGACCTGACCGAACCCAAACAAACCAGATAGAACCGAACCGAACCAGAACGAACCAAACCAAACCAAACTCAAGCGAACCGAACCAAAACCAACCAAACCCAATCAAACCGAACCAGACCAAATCTAACCACATCAAACTGAACCACACCAAAATGAACCGTACCGAACGACAAAGAACCAAACCGAACCACAAAGAACCGAATCAAACCAAACCGAACCGAACCAGACCAAATCTAACCACACCAAACTAAACCAAACCAAACCGCATGACACCAAATCGCACCAAACTAAACCGATCCACACCAAATTGTACCACATTAAATCGAACCAGACTGAACCAAACCTTAAGTCCTAAACCTAAACCATAAACCGAACCAGACCGAACTGAACCATACCGAATCGAACTGAACCATACCGAATCGAACCGAACCTTACCGAATCGAATCGAACTGAAATCAAGCAAACCAAACCAATCCAGACCGAATCAGACCGAACCGAACCAAATCGAACCAGACCGAACTGAACCGATATGAACCAAACCGAACCAAACCACACCTGACCGAACCCAAACAAACCAGATCAAACCAACCCGAACGAACCAAACCAAACCGAACCTAACCCTACCGAGCCAAAACCCCAAGCCCTAAACCAAGAGCCCCAATCCCTAAGCCCTCAGACCTGAGCCCTGAAACCCCGAACCTCGAACTCCCCAAACCCCGAACCCTCTACCGTGAACCCGAAACCCTAAACCCGGAACCCTGAACCCAAACCCGGAACTCAAAACCCAGAACCCTGAACCTGGAACCGCGAACTTTGTACTCTGACCCCCAACCCCTGAAACCTCATCCCCTAAAGCCCAAACCGCAAACCGCAAACCCAAAAACATAAACTTAAACCCCAAATCATAAACCCTAAATACTGACATCCCACCACCGACACCCGACCCCAACATCGACACCCGACACCGACACCTAACACCGAAACGCCAAATCCTAAACCCTTAAAAAACAAAAAACCTTAATCCCTAAACCCATGTAAACCATAAACCCTAAAAACTTAAACTCTCATAAACCTTAAACTCTAGAAAACACTAAGCCGTTAAAAAACCTAAACCCTACAGTTATTTAAACCTTAAACCCTAAACACTAAAAAACCTAAGTCTTTTGCTCTATATCCTAAACAACCATAAATCCTATGTCTGAGCCCTAAACCCTACAAAATCCTAAAAATCCTAAAAATCCTTTCACCCGAAACATGACATCAGACATCTGACACCGCGACACCTATACCAATGCCCGACCCCAACACTTAACAACCACAAGCAACAATAGATTTTCTCAGAAAAATTATTTATAAATATATAATAAATAATAATTATTGTTAAGTACGCAATAATTATAATATTATAAAAAGTTAAAAATATCTATTTTATAATTATTTTTATAATAAGTTTTTATTTTAATAATTTTCATAACATTTTATCTTTTAATTATAACTTTTGCTATAACATGAAAAATCTACATTTTTACTACTTTTCTTATACCATTAATCAATAATTCTTTTCTCAATTTTCAAATATTTATATTTTATAAAATGATTCATATTTTATTTTATTTTTTCTTTTTAAATTTATTTTTCTCCTAAAAGATTTTATTCTTTTATTATATGAATTAATATATATATATATATATATATGTAAATTGTTAATAATAGTTAAAATTAAAAAAAAAAATATTAACAGTAACTATTTTAAAATTTTAAATAAAAAGACTGAAACAACTTTCTATTTATTATTATCATAATATAATAGGAATAGATTATAATTTTAAATTAAAACTTTTAAATTACCTTACTGTCACAAGAAGAAAAGTAGTTTCACACCATTTTTTATCCAGGGTCAAATTATTTGGCGCCGATCTATAATCTGAAATACTCTCTCTTTAATATATGCCGATTAGGCCTGGCATATAGAGAAGAAAGAAAGAATCGCATAAACTTCTTGTCTTCCTCCAACACGCCGTTTCTGTTCCACCACATAAGGGGTGTTGTGGCGGTCCTAGGGCTTCCGGAGTGGAGCTCAAACCGTGGATGGTGGATGGTGCAAAGGTTTGTTTTATGACTTCGTATTGTAGAAGTGTATCACATTGTTAGTAGATCTTCACTTAATT
>Ga0209489_102838_pt1 | contig 34595 bp, 21 predicted proteins | sample SiratrowhiteBW_FD_187527 | JGI IMG/M metagenome (GOLD analysis project Ga0209489, IMG submission 187527) | Root nodule microbial communities of legume samples collected from California, USA - Siratro white BW (SPAdes) (version 2) | ecosystem: Host-associated > Plants > Roots > Nodule | place... | reverse complement strand
TTTACACTATAATATATATATATATATATATATATATATATATATAATATAAAACTTCTTAACGAGCAGCTGGAAGTTTTTAAATCTTTCTAATACTATTTTATAGAATATAAAAGATATGTGTATAAGTATTTACCTGCGTACTATAATAGTACTATAATAATTGAGCAATGTAATTGGGATTGTTCCACTAATGTGATTAATTCATCGTGCGTACCTATAACAAAGATTAGGACAAGATTTTCATTAAAAAATAGAGTACTTCATAAGTGTAGTTTGGGATTTTGAGGAAACATTACCAGATTAGTATACTTCTTAAAAAGTTATTTGTAATATTAAACAAAATTACATGCATTAAATAAGTTGCATGGAAATAGCTTAGTTTTTTCTGTAATTTTTTGGTAGTAAACGTGAGATAGTAAAATGGGTTTCATCCATTGTATTCATCCTGATTATTTATTAATTAGGTTATTCTTTAGTCGATTGAAGATTGAAGGAGAAGTTGGCTTGGGTTAACTAATTTTTATTTATTATAATCATTATCACCAATAATTGTAAATTTATTAGTACTAGGGAACTAAAATATAGTATTTATAGTTTTCAATGATAATTTGATGAACTGAAGTAATGATGTCCTTGTTAAGTACTCTGTACTTACATAATGCAAAAATAGTGTAACACAATCCGTGTTCATTTTTCTTTCGCTACGTATGAACCTTCGTTTCACTAAATAAAATAAATAAATTTAACTTTTATGCATAGTTAAATGTTACTAATTAATGTTTTTCATTATTGTATTTATACGGTTTTTATTTTATGTTTGTTTGATGAATTAATTTATTGGGCGTTTTTTAGAAATATTTTTTTTTTCAAAATAATAACCTAATTATTTTTAAGTGAAATGGTTTTGACGGGGTTAAATTACCTTATTTTATCACTATGTAACTAACACACACACAAAAAAAAATATCCTTTAAGATATATAAAACAAAATGGTATTTATAAGGTGCACTTCCTGATCGTATTTTTTCAAATACACTTTTTGTTATTTTTTAAAGTAAATTTACATATTAAACAAATGAAATTATATGACTAGTCCTTAAAATATTAAAAGCTATGTTACATTACTTATTTTCTCAATTTTTGAAAATTTCTTCAAATTAGTCTCTTAATGTTAAAAATGTATATGTATTATGAATTACATTGACAGATATTCAATACTTAAGAATTACTTGTATTTCTCCTTAGTTTTTTTACTCGTATGAATCGAATAAGGATATCACGACTTATAACAATGCACGTATTCTTCAATTAGTTTAGCTAGATTTCGTGATATATAACTTTATCAATTTAAGAACTATTTAGAAATATGACATACCTTATAAAATAAATTAATAGTTTATTTGCTATATTGATGTTTATCCTAAATCTAAATTTAGCCTTAAATTCATTTACGATTTTGTAAGTCTACAATTTCAGTCTCAATAATTTTTTAATTGTAAATTTAGTTCTTCAATTAAAAAAAAATTAAACAATTTCAATACAGTGTTAATGTACCATCTAACTGCTAAAGAATATAATATATTTATTATAATCACATGCATTAAAATTTGTTATTAAACTTTATTATTAACATCTTGTGCAAATAAATAATTGACACTATTATTACTTATAGAATATAAGTTTTCTATTAGTAATTAATAAAAATTACAATTAAATATTTATTAAAACTAAACGAGGATTTAAATTTAAGTTTAATATGCATTACTTTTTTATATCTAGAACGAAAATATATTTTAAATATAATACGACAGCCATATTTGTTCTGTAGTTGTTTTGAGGTGAAAATTTCTATTCCATGCTTCATATATTGACACTTACTTTATAAAGTTTTACTTTTAATATTGATATATGTTCTTTTCGAGTAAGGAAGGACACGTTTGAAATTGAAGTTAGCAGTGTTTTAGACGCTTGCCTCTTCAAACTCTTTTCCTTAGTCACATATTTTTCAGTTGAGAATGTAAAGTCATAACAAATGTGTTATCGGCATATTATACAATTTTAAATTCCAAACTGACAACATTTAAAAAAAGATATCAATTAAAAATTTTAAAAAATGAAAGATATTGAAATTAATACGAGATAAATTAAATTATTAAACATTTTTATTTAGTATTTTAGAATTTTTTCACTCCTGAAATCCCTCCTAATCTAACCTTTATATATATATATATATATTTTAATTGTCCTGGCTATAACAAATTTCATATTTTTTTAATCTTATCACGTAATACCAAGATCATGATGTTGCTTTTCCAGCATGTCAATAGAAGTTGCATTTCATCAGGCTTCAATTTTCCTTTTCCTATTTGTTTTCTTCTTTCTTAACACATTTAAGCTTTGTCATGATATTTATTTTTGGATTGATTGTTTCGTAATAATATAATATAGAGATACTCTAGTTAAATACTTAAAAATAAGTTACTTCAATGGCATTAGAATAAAAGATTATTTTCTCATTACGCATTTTCTCCATATCCTCGTTTCTTTTGTCCAACCGGGAAACTAATAACTGAGTTAAGATAAATTATTCATAATATTATTATTTGGATTTAAAATTCGGTTAATTTTTTTTATCAGCTAAAATTCGGCTAATGTATTATTAACCGCTTTAATCAGGATAAGAGGAGAAGGACAAAACTCAACTTTTATCAGATTTAACTAGTTATATTTTTAGAACTTTCACTATATGCACTCTCTCTGTTCTTATTTACAAAACCCAAATTAAAATGACATTTATTTACTTTTTTATTTTGTGTTAATGATTTCTAAAATAAAGTATTTTTAATTAAAGAGAGAAGAAGTATACTAACAAACAATTAAAAGTAAAAATAATATAAAAATATATAAATATAATGACTTAAATCAATTATTTTTCTTAATTTAATGAGTTAAATAACAAAGCATTATAGACAATGACTAACATTACCATTTGTGTCGGACAAGACTTTACATGTGTTGAGAAGGTACTATATGTAGAAAGTATTGAAGTTAGATTGACAAAAAAAAAAAAAAAAAAAAAAGAAAAAGTATTTTAGTTACAATAAAAGTGTGTTTGCTTCCAAAAAGTTCTCAATTCTGAGGGTTCACCTAAACAGAAGCCGCATGAGTAGTTAGGACAACGAACATGATCCACCAACAAAAGTGCCATGGATGACCACTTTTCTTTATTGAAGGTTCAATGGGGTTGTTCAGGTAGTTAAGGGAATTAAAAGAGACCGCTAAGAGAACATAACATTTTGGAAACAATCACTGTTTTTTTCGCCAAACCCATTGGTTACATACACACACAATCCAGGACAACAGAACAATGGCGGACTTACCAAACCAAACGTTGGACAATGCTTGTTTTGTTTTGTTTTAATTTATTTTTCTTTCCCATTTGCTCCTTCTTCCCCTGACAATCCAAAGTTCCTTCCTTTACTTTAAAACTCAACATCAAGAGAGACACACAGAAGAAAGAGATGGCAAGCATTGCTGGTACATGTCCTTTAGGAGCATTGCTCAGAAACAGTGTCCCAGAAAACAATAGGAAGATGTCTGTGGTTCATTATGAGGGGCTTAGATTGCCACAGCGAATGCAAATGCCTTCTTCACTCACACCTATTCCAAGCCACTACATTTCACCTTCTTCATGTAAGATCCTTGTACTTTACTAGCAACTAGTTGCTTCAATGGTTGCACTGATCTTAGTTAACATATCACATTAAAACACTCTCCATGTTTCTCGGGTTTCAGTTATTGTTTGTTTGAATCGGTTTCACTTTCACTTCATGTGATGCTCTTCAGATGTGTGTGTTGTGTTTCCTTGTTAGGGGCTGCCACAAAATTAGATTCTCAAATGCAGATCATATATCATGAGAGTTTTCTGTATTCTCTTTTTGTTGGATTGGTCCACGTAGTGTATCTTGTATTGATAACCGGAGAATTTAAAGCATAGCTGATCCTAATTGTTGGATCAAGATCGGATGTATCATAGGAAATCAGACTTGGAATATGCATTTCAAATTTGAACTGTCAAATCTTCATCTAACAAAGAGATTGCATGGATGTGTATATGCACCAAATCCAATTCCCTGTTTAAATGGTTTTGCACTTTTTTACTTTTACTTTATTACCAACCTAATCCTACCCATGGTACTAATAGAATTTGGATTTTGGAATTTCATAAGTATGCAAATCAACTACAATAATGATCACTTAGGAGGGTCTAGCAACTTGTTCACTATTCTTGGCATTTGTTAAAGTTCTGTAGGAAGTAGTACTTCAACTGTTTGTCATACCAATTTTCAATATTTGTCATACATAATTTTTCACCAGAAATTTTACTTTTCATATTCTAACATATGTATCATTTATTAGGAAAGCACCGAATAATAAAGGTGGACTTTTTCATCAAATCACTTATTTTATTCTCTAAACTGAATTACCCACTTCAGAATACCTAGATCCTAATCTGTGATGTAACCTAGAATGTATTTCATCAAATCCTTAATTGTTAATTGAAGCTTCACACTTGCCCTTGCAGCTCCAAGATGCAGGACAATCAAGGCCATGGCTTCCCCAACGGTTGCAGCACCAAAGAGAGAAAAGGATCCAAAAAAGAGGGTAGTTATAACAGGAATGGGTCTTGTGTCAGTCTTTGGCAGTGACATTGACGCCTTTTATAACAAACTTCTTGAGGGAGAAAGTGGGATAAGCCTTATAGATAGGTTTGATGCCTCTAGTTTCTCTGTCCGATTTGGAGGTCAGATACGTGATTTCTCTTCAGAAGGTTACATTGATGGCAAGAATGATCGGCGCCTTGATGATTGCTGGAGGTATTGCATTGTTGCAGGCAAGAGGGCACTCGATGATGCCAACCTTGGACAAAAAGTCCTTGACACTGTAAGTCACAGAATTGTTTGAAGTTGCAATGTGTAGTTGCCAAACTAACAAGGAAAATTCTGATTGTAACTTAATTTAGTTTGTCTGAATCTTTATTGTCAGTATCACTAACCATATTGGCAATTATTGGAAAAAAACTTAGATGTAGCTACTCAAAAATGCTATTTCTCTTATCAGAATTAGAGTTTCTTCTTGTTAATATGAATAATAAATGTTTGCATTAAAGGATTATGCAGATTATCAAGATGATATCTAACTCTAATCGAAGAACAATACAAACTGTATATTAGTTTTGTCCTTGTTGTAATCACTACTTTTCATTGGGCGAATGATTTAATTAGGAGGATTGATAACAAGCTATACATTCATTTTCTCTCTATCAGATGGACAAAACAAGAATAGGAGTTCTGGTGGGAACAGGAATGGGAGGTTTAACGGCTTTCTCTTCTGGTGTGGAAGCTCTTATCCAGAAGGGATATAAGAAAATTACTCCATTTTTCATTCCCTACTCCATCACCAACATGGGTTCTGCTTTGTTGGCTATAGACACAGGCCTAATGGGTCCAAATTACTCCATTTCCACTGCTTGTGCAACAGCAAATTACTGTTTTTATGCGGCTGCTAATCACATCAGAAGAGGTGAAGCAGATATAATGGTGGCTGGTGGGACTGAGGCTGCAATCATGCCTACTGGTGTCGGAGGTTTCATTGCTTGCAGGGCTTTGTCTCAGAGGAATGAAGACCCCAAGAGGGCTTCACGACCATGGGACAAAGATCGTGATGGTTTTGTAATGGGTGAAGGCTCTGGTGTGCTGGTAGAACCTTAAACCCAACATATGGCTTACCAAGTTTTTGTTTTAACTGACTTTTGTTCACCTAATGAAAACTTGATTCTCTATCACTGAAAAAAGATAATGGAGAGCTTGGAGAGTGCACAAAAGAGGGGAGCCACCATAATAGCAGAATATTTGGGAGGTGCCATAACATGTGATGCTCATCACATGACTGATCCAAGGTCTGATGGACTAGGAGTTTCATCTTGCATAACCAAGAGTTTACAAGATGCTGGAGTTTCTCCCGAAGAGGTAAGGAATAGAGATTACTTTCAAGTAATCAGTACCAAAGCTGGACTCATACATGTAACATTGAATGTTACTTTTGAAAACATTGGCTAATTTCTAAATGTATAGGTGAACTATGTGAATGCTCATGCCACATCAACATTGGCTGGTGACCTGGCTGAAGTTAATGCAATCAAAAAGGTTTTTAAGGACACATCACAGTTGAAAATGAATGCAACTAAGGTAACAAACTTTTCTTTTCTCCTATTTTATTATACTTCAAAATATTTCATAATCCTAACTGGATTCTGCTGTTAAACTTGAAGCTTATTGTTATATGTTCTAATCATTTCAGTCAATGATTGGTCATGGTCTTGGTGCTGCTGGCGGTTTGGAAGCCATAGCAACTATCAAAGCCATAACAACTGGCTGGGTGCATCCAAGCATTAACCAAGATGTAACGTTCTGAACCACAAATTCATCCTATTAATCAAATCAAATATGTTACATTTGTAACTTTTGTTGATTCTCACAGTATCTTAATTATTTAACTTTTCCGCAGAACTTGGAGCCTAGTGTTACAATTGACACTGTCCCTAACGTTAAGAAACAGCATGAAGTTAATGTTGGTATGTATGATATTTTTGATTGAATAGAGTAATAATGTAAAATTCGATGTTTCTGATCTTAAAGTGTGCTTACTTACTGCAGGTATATCCAACTCATTTGGATTCGGTGGACACAATTCAGTAGTTGTCTTTGCCCCATTCAGGCCATAAGTAGAATTCAAACTCAACCAGAGTATTTCTTTTTCTTTACACTTTTTGAGAACCAGTGATTTTTGGGCACAAATTCATGAGATTTATGGACAAAGCATAGTTGTTTTATATGTATTGGAATCATAGCAGGGGTATGTGACTGACTAGGCATTATCAGATTGTGTGGTCAAATGTGATGAGCCCTGAAGCCAATAAAATGTTATTTTCAGCAATTTTACTGTTCTTTCGCTAAAATTATATTAAAAAAAAAGTTCAGCTTGGTTTGTGTGCTTTAGAGGTGTTTGTTTTTTCCTTATTTGATCTTCCAGTGAATGCCCACACTTTTCTTTTCTCACCAAAATCTCAATCTTATTATCTTTTTGAAATACATTGTATATAAAAGGTACTCTTTAAAATTGAAGAGAATAAAGATATATGCCAAAACACCTTTAATATAAATTAAAGATTTTTACTAATGAATACACTTCCAAGATATTAAAAAATATACTCTAAGAAGCTAAATGAACTTTTTTATTACAAAGAGTAGGAAAAAGAAAAGCACAAGTTGTGACTATGTCATGTTGTACACAATAATACACCCCCTCACTCTCAATACAGAAAATTAACTTGGAAAAGAAAAAGACAGATATGTGCACCTCTACAATATTTATGCCACCAACAAATCAGTCAAGAAAATTAATACAACATATACTGTGGTGCTCATCGATCTCACAATTATTTATTATTATTATTGGATAATTATAATCGAATTGAATTTAGTTAAATAAATTTTATTTTAATCAAAAAAATTCAGTGTAACATGTTAAGTTGGATTGGGTAATGTTATTCTACTTAATTAACACCTATATCACCAATCACCTTCCACATACCACAGTCAGAAAATGATTGAAGAAAGAGTTTCTTTATTGAAGATTTACTTAAATGTAGTTTTGATGTTGATTAAAGTTAAATTTTGGTCTTCCTTTAATTTTATAAAATTAAAATTATAGTTATGATTCAATGGCCCACCCCAAATCTGCAATAGGAGGCTATTTACTAGGTTTAGACTGAGACCAAATCCATGGGCCATAATTTATAACTGTACATGCAAGACCTACTTTTGTTATCTCATTATTGTTATTAATGATGAGGACCATGCTGTTGTCCACCTAGTAAGACTGATATCATCCTACTGCTCATGATATTTTGAGTAGTGATTAATTAATTAATTGACGATTATTAATTAGTTGTATAAAATGATCAGTTAGTATTATACTTTCAAAACAATTATTTATAAAAATAGAAAATTAATATGTATGATGATTTATCATTAGATGGCAATGCATTTGTTAGTACATAATCTATATTCGCCTTAATTTATCATGTGAGGATCTATTGAGAAGAAATTAGAAAGGTACATGAGAGAGAAATTGAAATGGTGCAGGGAGAAGAAATTGAAAAGGCGTATGGAGATGAAATTGAAATGGTGCAGGGGAGAAGGGATGCAGGGATAACAAATTAAAGAGTGGAGGAGAGAAGAATACAGGGAAAACGACACAGTAGGATAGAGTGAAGATGAAGGATAATTTTAGATTTAAATTTTTAGAAGAAAGATAATTTTTGTCTTTTCAACTATTATATGGAGTTGCATGCTGATATCACGGAGGTGCATGAAGAAGCTCTCCGACAAATATTATTTATATGGCTTGCTATATACTCAATGTTTCTTTATACACCCTATAAAATTATTCCTGTACCACTTTTCTATAATTCAGAAAAGAATTATGTAAACTTCAAGTCATTATACAATTAAACACATAATTAATGATTCTTTGATGAATCATCACTAATATGATCTACTGTATTATTTGAACTAGTAGGGATGAAAACCAACGATAGAGCAGGTAAAACATTCATTAACATGCCTCTTTTCAAGATCTAAGAGTACAAAACAATTGAGTTGATTAAAGATACAAATATTAGATATATTGTGAATATGCTGCCACTCTGAATCACATTAAATTTGGATATGTTTACCACCAACATCACTAGTAGAGAATATAATAGAACCTAAAGACTACCCTATTCAATCAATTCAAATTCAAATAAACAGAAAAAAAATAAAGGGGTTACTAATTAAATTCCAACACCTTACAAGTTAAAATATTACGTAGATCACAGGTACTTCATTTTGTAGTGATATTACCTTCAAAACTCAAAATCTTAAAAGAATAAATATATGATTTTTTTGTTTATATATTATTTTTATTGTGTATTCATACTTAATATAAGAATTTTAATTTATATTTCAATTTTTAATACATTTTATAACTTGATTTTTTTCGTTCTGAACAAGAGGATACAAGGTACAATATTAAGAAAAAAAAAACATTAATATATTTATTTTTAATTGGAAAATTTCATTTACAACATATTTTCTCACAATTCAGACACAAACAAATAAGTAAAACTATTTGTTTAGGAAATAGTAGTTCATTTTGTATAGTAGTCTAAATCTTGTATATAAGAGTAATCTAAATCTTTTATTTGATTCTTCTTAACTAGTTTAACTTTGATTAAGCTTATTCTAAGAGGTTATAGTTTCTTTTGTCAATGTATTTTTCTTTAAAAAAGTAGACTATTTTTTCATAGTAGGTAGGTTGTATTAACTATAATTCGGGGTAGCTACAAGTATAGCTTCTCCAATTTTTTTTACCAGCTTTAATAATCAACCTATTTCTTTTCTCGACCCAATAATCAAAGTAGCTAGATCCTATGTTATGTAGAATGAATATCAGTTTGGTTTCTATAGTTTAATCGATGTCAAACTTATCAAAACAATTTGGTAAACCAAGTTGTCCTTATATTATTCAGTACTTGGATTCTGGGCATTATTCACTTCAATGAACGTAAATGCTTTCTGTCCTTATCTGGCTACACCCAATTGTTTGATGGTTAAGGACTCGTTATATATCTTTCCCAAGTTAGGTTACCTGAGTAATTCGACTTTTTTCAGGGAAAAAGGGTGGAATAATAAGCTAAGAATGTGGTTGTCATGCATGCATGTGTGTCTCTTTGGGAAATCATTGACTATTTTTGTGGAGTGTTATGGCATCTCCACAGTCACAACCACAACCACAACCACAGAAGGTTCATTTCAGATTGAATTGAAGTACGTATGCAAAGAGATAAGATATTCTATGCTATGATGTGTGTATTATTGGAATTTAATTAGAGTTTCATGTCTGATACAGTAGGCAGGAGCAACGGCAACCGTACTCAATGGTTCACTTGCTTTATTCCAATGCCTTTCATAGCTTTTGCAGGGAACCTTTCAATTTATGATCATCAAATGCTTCCTAGTTTAGTTTTGACCTTTTACATACCTTACTCACAAGCAACCTTTTACACAAGATTATGAAACCCCAACAAGGTTTAATCATTCATTTAATGTTATTGAAGATATACAAAATATTTTGGTAGCATTAAACATGATATTTGAGTGTGAAAACAATTAAAAATCATAATACTTCATTAAAGATGATGATGTAATTAGTAGCCTATAGTTATCCAAAAGATTAGAAGTATGGTAGTTACTTCCAAAACCTAAAACACAGTGTTGGTCAACCTGGAATTAATTAGTTATGTTGCACTGTTGTTTGGTCTAAATAACATTTATCGTTGGTTTGTGTGGATGAGTAAGTGGGTAATATAGTTGAAGATTGCATATAGCTTCTTTTCTTAGTACAAGTTATAAGACTCGGATTAGGTGGGCTTGTGGCTGTTAATTAACGTATCCCCACCCCTATGTATGCAAAAATGAGAATATGAGAAAGTTTAGACCATGAGTAGTTGGTGAAATGGAACATGATTTCTTAGATAATATTACCAAAATGGTTACGCTTACAGGTGTGTTGTTCTGAAGTTCCTTTTCAACATTCTTGCCTTTTCAACAGTCTTGAGCAGTATAATAGTAATTGCAAAAGATATTATTCTTGCCTACCCATAAAGTTAGTTCTTGGTAAAGGTAGGTAGTGAGGGAAGATATTTTACTTACACTTTGTTTGGATGACATGATCATAAAAATGGGAGTTGAGAAAGTTTTGTTACTTTTGCTGTTTAGATGACATGATTTGAATGGAGAGGTAGGCAGAGAAAGAGGAGTTACGGGTTTACCCCATATATATAGGTAAATATTAAAAAAAATGCATGCATTTATTTCAAATTTGCATACACTTGTGCTACATGGGGTGAAGGGACGCCAAAAAGTCGCCTTGGATGATACTGAGGAAGGAATTCTTTGAAAGCAAAAAGCATATATAATCTCTTCACATGTCAGTCATAATCTATATTATTGTACGAGAAATAATTAATTATATGTTTATATATATATATATATATATATATATATATATATATATATTGAATAAGTTTATGCTAACGTATGATGACATGTGATGTATGATGGTGAAACATGTAGAAATATAATCTAAATATAAAATTTTAAGAAAAGAAATATTGTGTTAGGATTGTTTAGGATGTGTATTATTTTGAAACTTGTTTAGAAGGAGGTATCATGATACGTTAAAATCATAGACGAAAATTATCAAGTGGTAAGAGAGTTGAAGAAAGTTTATATAAATAACTATGGTTTGTAAAGGAAATGACGTGTGGATTAACCGTGTCGGTCGTAAGAAGATGATTGATTCATATGTGTATAGAGTTATATGGTATTCACAGCTGGAGTTGTATGATAAATTCAAATATCTGAATTTAATTGATGCACGAGTCTTTTGGAAATGGAGTGAAAATGTCTTTGTATGTTGATTGATAAAGTTTGATATAACTCATAGTAAATATGAATGTTTATATAAAAGGAATATAGAAGAAGTGATGAATTACTTGAAAATTTTTATTGTATTAATTAAAAGTTTCATTATATTAATAATGTTTTAAAATTTTTAGCTTACCCTAATTTTTTATTTTAAATATATAATAATTATGTTAAACCAGGGAGCACACACGAAGTTATAGGTGTTGATGCTTTAAAATGAACATGATTTAGTTTTATATCTTTATTAAGATGAATAATTTTGATATATGTGTATTTTAAATTCCATAAAAGAAAAATATATTTTGAAATATTTTGCAATTACAAGTGAACTGAAAGTGTATATACGTGTTATATATATTATGTAAGTAAGAGTGTTACACCTTCAATAATTTTTATACCAGATAAAAGTTATTAGTTTGCTAACTTTACTTATAATTATTTTTGAAACTATATATAAAATAGTTTCTGACTGATTATTAAGATAGCAATCTTCTTAGTGCTTAAAATAAATTCACAGTTAAATATAATAATAATAATAATAATAATAATAATAATAATAAAATTCTAAACACAATCATTAAAATAATCTCTTTTTAGTAAGTATTATATATATACTAAGGAGGGAAAACAAAGGCCTGCTTTCTAATCAATCATTTGATGTTCTTCTTTGGTGCACACAACTATTACCTTATTATATTACTCTCCTAACCTCTTCTGCCTATACTCCAACCTAATTCACTCATATACTTTCCTCACTTTCTTCCTAATAATCCACATTATCATGATTGCCCAATGTACGATCATTCAGGCTCCATTCATTGAATCATAGGGTACTATTGCATATGAATGTTGTGCTTTGGAAAACGAAAATCAGTGTCCTTAAAGAATAAAACTATTGTGGTCGACTCTTATAGAAATATAATTGGTTAAAAGTTTATTAGAGGAGTATTAACAATGCAGATATAGAAAAGCTGCTATAGTTTATTTAATAAATTATTGGTTTTGAATTTACAGAACTCTTGGTTCATGAGAGCCATTTGAATCTCTTCTTTCAATTCAAAAATATGATAATCTAATTAATACACCATTTCATTGGAAAAAATGGTGGTATTTGTGTGATTATCAACTTCATCTTCTTGTTACTGAGGCATTGACATGATGTGTGATGAAGAGCCTGAAGTTCCACCTTGCTGTGGTGGGTCTGAGACAGTTGGTGGGGCTGGATTAAGGAACTTGGTAGAGGGAATGATGCAACATCTACAAAGTGGACATGTGGAGTTTGATTGCAACCAGTTGCATATGCAGCTTATATGAAACACATGCTTGCAATAAGGAATTTGTAGCAGCTCTTCCTTCAGCTCAAATTCTCCAAGGCAAACACAACATCTGTTTTTTCAGAAAGAAAAAATTAACAACCGTTTTGCTTTCATTTCATGAATTTATAGTTATCAGAATATTGGCACAATCATATTTCATGAGCTTTGAAATATGTTCAACACTACTGAATCAAATCAACAAAGGAGAAGAATTCGGATGTATTGGAACAGGGGATCAGTATGAGAAACCAGAACTTTCTAAAGTGCAATCCACCACTTGCCAAGTAGAAATTCTCAAGCAGATGTAACCAGTATCTATCTATTTTTGAAATTTGTCTTTTTTACTATCCATTTGAGTTATACGTGTAGGAATTAGATATGCTATATTTTTCTTTTCTAGTGAGTCACCTCAGCTTCAAGTGTGCAAGTCATAAAAGGGGACCATTCTTCATATATTCTTCACACCTTTCACTTCCTTTTTTCCGAATAACTTTTTATGAAAATAATGGATGTCATGAAAGGTTCTAAGAAATTTGAAAACCGAATATTCTGCTAAAAAAACTTCAGCTTTTGAAGAACAACAATCATTTGAGTATAATTTGGAAGAGGGCAAATTGAAGTATAGCAAACTAACAATTTAGCTCTGTGTAACAGATAGAGATTAAAGCACGTCAAGAAAAGTTCAAAAACTGATGAAAAAGAAACGAATAACTACACAGGTAACACAGCTAACATTCAAAGATAATGCAAACAAATAGATCAGTTAATCTTAGGCATACGAAAGAGGCAAGAAGAACAGACAAGAAAAGGCTTACACTGAATCTCTTGTTCCAAAATCCTCATCAAATAAAATCCTTGGAAGTTTGTCAAGAAATTGCACTGTCAGATCTAATCGGCAAGGCTGTGATATTAGCAGTTAAGGGGCTATTATTAGTTTTTCAATTCAATTACTGATAATAGTGCAGAAAGCAAGCAAATCAGTCATCTAAGTTTACCTTACTCAATCCAAAAAACTAGTTCTTAAAGTAAGAAGTGTGCATCGTTTATATATTCCATTGCTCATATGCTAATCAATGTATGATTTTAACACTAGCCATAGCATCTAAATCCATGAAGTGTGTTATGCAGTTATACTTGAAATTACGGAAAAAGAAAATCCTACTTACTTGTGAAGGGTAAGGATACGTAGTTTGAGGATTAGCAGTGGTGGCAAGCATGTGGAGAGGTGGATTTGAGAGAGAGGAAGCTCTCTTTTTGAGGTAGAACAAGTAAAACAAGAGAACCAGAATGATGGAAAAGAGTATGGGAATGGAGAAGATGAAGGCTTGGTAAAGTTTAAGTTGAAGTTCTTGAGGATACAAATGTGGAGAGGGGGTTGGAGTTTGAGGCACATCCATCACCAATTCACCACACCCTCTCTTCTTCCCTAACACATATTCAATACAGATACAAAAGGGTGGAACATATTAATAGAAAATTGTTGAATAAGAATAGACAGAGAGGGTTGAAAATGTTCTGCAATAGCTCTAGTTGAGCATGCACTAGTTGTGATATGTTGATGGTATTCTGTTTGGTTCTTTTCTTTATTTAGGTGGCAGAGAGATCCATAAAAAATAAATATTTGGTAGAATTGGTGAATGGGGTAAGGAAGATATATACCAAAATGTTTTAAAATTGTCTTTTAATAGTCATTGATAAAGTTGAGATGTTGCATTAGCAATTTAGCGATATATAATTATTATGTGTGATGTGTATGAAAATGATAATGGCATTAGTACATATTCCGTGTTTTGCAGAGGTGGAACAGGCCCATATGATCCTCCACTACTACTCAGATATGGACCCCAATGTCAAGGCTGTGTTTGGTTTACCATTTCAGACCTTCAAAATGTCCTTCTACACATTTTGAAGAAACGTGATTTTGAAAACAATGGTTACATATTTGATAAGGAAGAAAAAGAAAAAAAAAATCTTTTTGTAAGAATAAAAATCCAAATTCACTATTTTAAAAGGTTTAAGAATATATTCAAGTCTCCAATTTTTAAGATTTTTTTTTTCTGAAATCAATATATATATATATCTAGTATGTGGAATAGATTTTTTCTTTTTTAAAATTTCAACAGAGTCCATCTATTCTGAAATAGAGATCTGTCTCATCCTATGAATGAGAGCATAATGCATTTTGACCATGACTATGACACAATATGTGCACTCTTGTTGGTGGAACGTGATTAATTGAAGAGATTAAGTTATTTTCTATGAGTGGGTTTAGAATCAGATCTGAATATGAAAATCATAGCAGATTCTCCGTGTTTCAGTGGATACAAAGAACTAAGGTAGCTGCTTTATCATTTTAGTCATTTGCTTTAATTATCAAAACAAAGTGCAACCACTTATGTTGCTGATCATGTAATATCCAGAAGTAGCACCGTAGAGACATAGATAAATCCTTTAGTAGACATTCGAATTATTGGCTTAAAAGAAAAATAAATGTCTGGTTGGGTGGTGATTGAGTTCATATACACTTCAACTGAAAAGAAAAACGTGCAAAAAACATGATTATGACCCCATTGAAACAAATTAACTTTTAACATGACATGACATTTCTTTTCCTAGTTAACACAACATCACTACTACTTTATACGATAAACGTTTGGTCGCATGTAATTCAACAACTTAATCACGAGATTTAGAACCAAAAAAAAAATATGAAATATTAGAAAGTAATAAGCAATCTACAGAATGCAGCGCTGCAAATTCTACGATTAGGTAATAATCAAATAAAAAAGAGACTAAACAAACCAGATCTTGGCCCATAATTGTTTTAATTAATAGGGTTGTCGTTCAATAATATCATGCCATTGTTGACTTTCTATCAACAATCTCGTACAACACAACACCGCATTAGCATAGTAAAGCAATCGTAAGTAACTCCAAAATTTATAAGTATTTATAAATGTTTTTATAATTTAAATTTAGTTTATCAACAAGTTAGAAAACAAAAATTCTGAAAAATTAAATGAGAGTCCTTCTATAAATTGACTTATGCAGAAATTAAGAAGTTTTGAAGAAGTTTATCTAATTGTTTTCTTCTTATTTCCTTTTCCTATAAATTTGTCCGAACATATCCTAAAATATGATTACATGGCTTGCTGAATCACACTACACGGTCTTGCTAAGTTATTCTTCCATTTCTCATTATGAACACTAACACTACTACAGTTATGACTTGTATGTCCAAAATCTCCCTGGAAATTGGTTCATGGGAAAACAATATCTACATTGCAGGAAATTACACAGTTAACACATGTTATAAGGGGGCATTATATGCTATAAAGTTTGGTACAAGTAAAGATTGGTCTGTAGTTTGAAGTGAATGGGTAATCTTGGATGGGTCATGTGGTGATGGTTAGGCATGGTAATTGCAGTAAAATTCTACTTTATGTAAATGGAATGTGGGGGTTGGTTTCTTCATACATCACTACATCTGTTGCTATTTATTCTTAAGTGGTTGTTCCGTGGAGTGGTGCTGCTGCTGATGCAATAGGAACTGAGTTGGTCTATGGTAACTAGTATGATTTTCTTTGCTCTATATACACGTGTAGCTTTTGTTCAGTTATCCTCTTTATGTTCTATATTATGTATGTGTTGATCTTCTCAACAATCTAAGATTTTGCTATAGAGAAATTCTGGTTTAGTGCAAGACATAGGTTTGGTGTCCTATTACTAAAATAGATGTTTGAACATCATGTGATGATCATATGGTGTCTACTTGAGGTCAAGTATCTTTCCTCAACTTTTTAGGTTGTTACCTTTTTTGTTTCTTTGTGTACTTGTAGTTCTGTTTGTTACCTCCTGCAATCCTCTCTTATAATTCGAAAAACTACACTAAAGTCACAACAAGTTTAAATTTAAAAGTAATAAACAGTGAAAATTTTAATACAATATATCTTATTGTAGATACATATGTTTAATATATCTAAAAATAGATTAAAAAAATGAGAATAAGAGTAAAGTATTATTCTTATACTAACTTAATCCCTCCTCCACAAATAAAACCCTTGCTTTTGTCCACAATTTAATCAGAATAATGATCTGTATAATGATACTGTACATTATTAATCTGATGTTTGGAGCTTGCTACAGACTCTTTAAATGGAAAAAAGACATTGACCAACAGGAACATAGTAATTATATTTTTAGATTGATTGGAAATCTGTTTTTGCTGGCTTGCACAGAAACATACCATGTTTATCTAAATTCCACTTTGTTTTTGAAGTTGTAAAGTTTACTTGCCAACCAAGTTACTCTCTCTTGCTAGGACATCTACGTATTATGCTAGGCATATGGTTTTGAACGTATATCCAATTATATTTGCTTTCAAGAAAAAAGTGTAGACAATAAATATTTTCTACCGAATATATCCTATTTAAATCCAATAAAACAATCATAGAAAAATGTTTTTCTCCAAATTCAAATGTCTAAGTCTCAAACTCGAATTCTATTTATTTGGATGGTGCTACCAATAGACTTTAATACATTTTCTATAATTAATTATTTTTTTTTAAAATCATTAAATAAAGGGTGGCATTCACATTATTGTATATAAATTTAACTGATAAAAAAATGCTTTAATAATATTTTTTTTAGCTTGTGATCTATTTAAAATAAAATTACTCATCATTTTTTTAACTTAAATATTCATATTTAGTTCAAATATTACATATTTGTTACATATTTCGGTAACACCTAGACCTGTTTTTTTTTTAAGATATTCAATTAAATAAACTCTACGTCTAAACAGGTTATGTCAAATAATTTATTAGTTCCATATAAATTTGTAGACTAGTTGGTAAAAAAATTTACAACTTAATCGTCAACATATAGCAAAACTGCATTGAGCATGGTAATTCTGCAGACTGCAAGTGATAGATAGCACCTACATCTCTCTTTTAATCAAATTCAATCATGTTACAAAATTACTCGAATCCAAATGACAAAAAAGGAAAAACAATAACAAATGATAAATACAACATTACTTTTTATAAACCATCTCTTTGAAGGAGCTACCTGAGACCTGAAAAGAAACTAATATTTCCTCTTCCTGACTTTGAAACTACTTGATCGGATAACATTATCATCCGCTAACACTGTCTCCTCCAGAGGCCTTACGGATTCAGGCTTGGTGAAGTAGGTGAACAGCAGGTAGATGCCATCCAAATAAGTATTGGTCTCACCAGCTTTGTTTTTCTTCTTGATGGCATATGCTAGGGGAATAACTCCTCTGTTAAAAACCTCTACATACATGCCACCTCCAGCAACAAGAATCTGCAAGAAGGAAAATCATTGTAATACAGTATAAAATCCAGTTCATAGAATTCAATAACAACACTGCAAATTCATCAGAACTTCAGATCAGCAAACATTGCCGTTTAAGTCCACAATTAATTATTATTATTTACTTAAATTGCAAGGAGACCGGCACCTCCAATAACGCATAACCACAACAACACACTTATCAAACTTCAACTTAATCAAACCAAGGTTATCCAATTGAGATTCAAATCATATATCATAATTTGTATCAAACCATAGGATTCAGTGAAAAATAATTTCAGACATATTTTATATATAGATGATATAATTTCAAACTAAAATACATAAAACCACTTAATGACAAGGCTCATAAACAAAATTCTTACATATATCTGAGTTTGTAAAACCTCTATTTAAGAATCTGGAATTGAAGCAATAAAATAGCTAAAAGAGTGCATGCAATGAAGTAGTGAAATAATCAAATAGGATAAGGTAAGAAATGTTCCTTCAGTTCCTTTACATTAATCTTATATGACTTTTCAATTTCTTTCTCAAGAATTGGTGAAAGAAAACTAACAAAAAATGTATAGTTGAATCGTGTGATTTGTATAAACTATACGAAATTGTCGATGGTCGTTTGAAATACTAATCAAGAACTTAAGATTCTAACAGCTATGCATCAATGAACAATCAGTTTATTATTCAAATTGAGCCACCCTGCATTTCACCCCAATGAATAACCAAAAACAACATCATACGAATTCACTGAGCAACTATCCCCAAATGAAGTATAAATCATTGAGCACAGTCACATCCGGGTGTAATTGCCCAATCATAAACAGAAACATAGTATTGCAGAACTAACTATTATATATAATAAAGTTCAATTTGATTATTTTTGTTATCAGCAAGTTCAATTTGATTATCTTAATGCATCTTATCTTGTGTATGAAAAAGAAGTAAAAGTCACGGAATTTAACCTCCTCGTACTTCTGGGTGAGTGCAAGTCGCTCATCCTCGGTCATGTCGGGCCTCAAAACCATCATTGTCTCGTACTGTCGAAGGCCGGGTGGGCAGGGAGGGTCCTCCTTTTCCTCGACGGCCGTGAAGCCGGTTCCGCCGGGTGAATTGGGGTCATCTTCGGAGCCGAAACCCCCTTCGAAGAAGGAATCGGAGAAGTCTAGGGTTTGGGCAGTGATGGAAAACTTAGAAGCGTTTCCCTTTGGGTGAAAATGGTATCTTGATTCGGCAAAGAGAAATTTGGGAGCACGAGAGAATGCGGCAATGGGAGAAGATAGAAAATTGGAAGGAAGTTTGGGAGAAGAATGAGGAACATTGAGGGAAGAAGAAGAGAGAGGAACCAAAGTGAATGCAGAGGAAGTCATTGCTTTGCCCTGCTAAGATGGTGAAGCTGTTCTATCCTATGCGGATAAGGCCAACTCAACGCACACAAGGGCAATTTACAATTTGTGTTTATAAAGCTTTTTCTTTTTTTCTTTTTCTACTAAATCTTCTTAAAAAATAACTTTTTTATTTAAATACTCAATTTAAAAGTAGATTTTGAAGAATTCAGTCACATATTTAATTTCTGGCCAACATTTACTAGAATCCTACTCTAATTTGTGGAATTGTAAGTATTAATAATTTTATTCTCTGACAAAGTTATCACTTTAACAATGGAAGATGTCATTCATTTCAGCCATTTTCTACTTCATTTCTATTGTCATTTTGCACCAATGGAGATTTTAGTGAGGAACAATTTGTGAATTAGAGATTTGTTAAGACGTTAAAATCACTAAATTATGAGAATTAGAATGGGAATTTACTATTTATTTTTAATTCTAGTAGGTTCTGTGTTGATTAATCAGTGTTGATTTTGCTTTAGGCCACTCAACAAAATTAGGCCTCAGTCCCACTAAAGCCGAAAACAGAATGCCAGCAAATGTTTAGTAGAAGAATCCAAGTGGTTTTGACATTTCTATACAACAACCAGTCAGTGTAAGGCCAAGCCTGCAACTGAAAAAAATAGAAGCTGAAGCCTGCATATATGAAAAAGTAAAGCTTGTTAAAATTTTATAATTTCTGTTAATATGAAAATAAAATTTTAATATAATTATAATAAAATGTTAATATGGAAATAAGATTTTAATATAATTATAATAAACTTTAGATTCTTGTGGGACATGTTAAAATTATTATTTTTTATAATTATACATATATGAAAAGCAAAACTTCTTATTACTTTTTAGCAATCATATCACTAAATATAATAGTTTATATGATTGCAAAAAATAATAAAAAGTTTTACTTTTCATATATTTTTAATTTCATAATGTTATGGTATTTGGTACGAAAAATTATTTTACAATAATGTTATTTAAAATAATTATATTTATCAATGTTTATAACGTTTTTATTGTAATTGTTTGTTTTGAATGGAGAAAATCATCGTAACTAAATAGTATTATTATTATTTAATTTTTAAATTGAAAATTTAACCTAAAATTTAATGTTCATACTTCAAAATTGGAAAGTTAAATATAAAATGAAAAAAGAGTTAATTTTCAATATTCAAAATTTTTAAAAGTTACAATATATTGTCTAAACCATTAAAAAGATTAGAAATTCAAATTAAAAAATATAATTTTTAGCCTTTAATTTAAAATTTGAATTGACATTGAAAATTTAAAATTCAATGATAAAAGCAAAGATAACTTCACCCTTTTACTTATTTTTTTTTTTAAAGCATACCTTTTAAAAAAAGTAATTAAATATTAATTTTAGAAATAATATTATTTAATATTTAAAAGTTGAAATAGAAGATTAGAAAATTAAAATACCAAGTTGAAATTTGACTTTTAAAATTTGAAATTATCACATTTTTATTTTTTTAACATTATCTAAATTTCAAAAATAGTAATCATTGCTGTTATCTAAATTTTTGACATTTACAAACTATTATTTGTATATTTTTGACAATTGAAACGGTTAAAAAATGAAAAGGAAGTCATGTCTTCAATCTTTCAAAATATTTAATAAATATTTTTATTTAATTATTAATTAGTTGAATTGAGAAATAAATTAAAAATTGAATGTATAAATTGTGTATTCAATTTTTTTATGTACAATTAAAATATTTTGTTATTATTTCGATTTCAAATTTGATAAGTTACTATAATTAACCAACAAAGTATGGTTAATAATTCGGATTGTTTTCAAAAAAATACATGTTAAAAAAATATATTTAAATTATCCTTAATTCGATTATTAAATAATATAGAACTATTAAATATATAAAAATAAATATAAGAATTAATTAATTTATATTTTTTCTTATTATAAACTCCTTATAATTAAGTTTAAGTGCAAGCTTAATATCATTACCAAGAAAATGTAAAATCTTTATAAAATTATCTATTTTATAATAATAATAATAATAATTATTATTATTATTATTATTAGATGCGTTACTTCATTTATATACTAGCAAAAGTACACACGTTTGTTTATCCACATTTTTATTATATTAAAATATATATAATTTTATTATGTTTATGAATAATGAATTAAAAATAAAAAAAATAATTTAATTTAATATATATATATATATATGTGAGAAATAATATATATATATATATGTGAGAAATAATATATATATATATATATATATATATATATATATATATATATATATATATGTGTGTGTGTGAGAAAAAATGGTGAAAATTTGTTGTTTTATTGATTTAAAATAATATCTTCTTGTTTTATTGAATATTATATTTTTGTGAGAAATATTTTAAAATAAATCACAGCTTTTAATTTGATGGATGTTTTAACTTGTGAAAGCTGAATGAAAATTATTATTCATAAGTTAAAAATGTAGATCAAATGGTTAAATTTTATAAAATTATATGATCTAATCAAATGGCAATCAGATTAAAAGTGTAGTTTTCTCTCGAGAAGATAATCCTTGTGTTGGAATGTCCAATTATAATTTGTTTCAAGCATCTTTGCTTTAACTTTAACCTTAAAAACTTTGTTGTAAGTTTTTTCCTACTATTAAAAAAAATCTCATTTAAACTTAAAACGTGTAAATTTTTAAAATCGTTTTCATTCAACCCAAATTCGTCAGATTCAATATTCGCAATGAAACATAGATAACAAAGCTAGCCAAAAAAAAAAACCGTCATATAACAAGGCATGTGCAAATAATAATAATAATGCATGTAATAAACCCGTCATAACATACCCAATACATTCCTTAAAAAACACATACCCAACCACCTGAGGGTTGCAGCAAGAATATAGATATCTAGGACGGCCACTTACCAGAAGAAATGAGGAAATTAAGTAAGCATAGCATGCCTTTAAGATGCATTCCCTGTTAAAATCCAAGGTCAAAGCTTGGGATTGTTTCCCTTTCACATAGAAACTCCTCATCTCTCTTTTCTTCATTGGTAATGAGGCAAGATTGGCAACCAAAATCTTTCTCATTCCTATTTGTCTGGCCATCCTTCTGAATGTAGGACTACATATACAATTTGAGACAGATGAAGATTTCAATGTGGCCAACCGTGTTATATTTCAGGAAATTTTGAGTAATATGTTTTAGTTAGCACATCAATGTAAATGCAATCAAAACTCTTAGAATAAAAGGGCGACCTTTTAAATCGGGCGCCTAACAATGGGTGAGAAAAGTTCTTAACTATATGAACACTAACACTTCAAACATAACAAGAATCATCTGCAAGTAATATCTACATGATATCTAATCATCAAAAGACTCATTTATGAAATATAAGTCAGTTTCAAAAGATGCAAACAAAGAGGGAGACTATACCTGGTGGGACATGCTGACATTCTCGGTAGATTGGAAACTGTCACCACTACATGCTGCTGCAAAACCCATTTCAAGCAAGAATTACAAATATCTCAATCTCAACAAGCAAAACAAGGAACAGCTACTAAGAAATATCTCCGAAATCACAATTATTGTGCTAGAAATCCAATAATTCCATCGATTCTAGACTTACCTCCAGACAATGTAATATCAAGGGATTTGGCAATCGCAGCTGGTTCCTTATCCCCAATATTTTGACAGGATTTCGCAGCCGTAGCTGATACCTTATCCCCAATATTTTGACCCCCATTGGGCGATAGGCCTCCTATAGAAATCCCATATAATCACGTTATCAGACCGTAAGGGACCTCTGTACCTAGTTAGGTTACATGTCTAACCTGTTACATAACTCTCCCGGGGCTTCAGGATAGGATTCTGTAAAATGGACAGTATTTGATCGGCTGCAAAGTAGCAGAAATCAGTTGCATGTAGAAATGATGAACTAATATATTAAGATCAGCAAACCCACGTCACATCCTGGGCTATGTCATGACAGGGTCTTTTATGGCCATTCAATTTTACAGATATCAATAGGACGTCATATTTATCTATTTAGCAAAGTCCACATAATAGTATTAACTACTTTTCTGTTCCCTCTATTGTTCCCATAATTAAAAGTTACGGATACCGATGCTAGTATACAATGATAGAAAAATCATCAATCACGTACATTTGATAATTTGAAAGTCGTTGTTTCAATTAGAAATCTTAAATCAACTTAATCCTAATGTTGGATATTCATATTTATGAAGAAAACCATTATCACTATTCTACAAAATGCATGCAAATGAATAAAAAGAATCAACTTAATCCTAATGTAGGATATTCATATTTATGAAGAAAACCATTATCACTATTCTATAAAATGCTTGGAAATGAATAAAACTGAACCAGCTTCATATTCAAGACGGCAGGAAAAAGTAATGCAACTGAAACATGAAGACGAGTGACGAGTTGTAAGACTAAACTGCAGACAATTAATAAGTACTAACCATCACGTAAAGGCTTGATTGGTGGGATTATCCTGTTTGATTTTATATCTTCTCGTTCGGTAATCAGACAATCCAATCCAGATTCTTTCCCCGGACAAACTTTACTTGGAGGTTTTCCTGCATGGCATAACCATCAACATTTGAGAAAGAGAAATCGACAGCTCATTCCGCATAAACTGTCTGCTTATTTTCTAGGAGTCTGTTTATGGACTTTTGTCGTGATTCATTCTCAATTATTTCCCGATTCCCAGTTTCTTTTGTGTCTTACAATTTTACTTATTCTAAGGTTTGTATTTATCATGCTTCTCCCTTTACATAGGCCTTTGGAAGAACTTATGCGGAGTTTATCAGAGCTTTATGAAAATAGTTTACCACTCCCGTAAATTCCTTCCACTCTTATTTCAATAAGCTTCTTGTTATTAAAATAAGATCTTGTTGCAGTAAGTTGTATAGTCAAATAAGCACTTAATAAGTTATTCATCCAAACACTCATATATAACCATAACAGAATTTCTTCTAATATTTAAATTTTTAAACAAACTTCTGATATAAATGGAAGTCATAAATTCATAAAAATTAAGACCATTTATAAGCTTAAAAGGCTAAATGAGCAAGGATAATAATATCTTTAGATTCAAATGGCATGCACAGAACTAAATAGTATAGAACTACACAGATTAAAAAATATATATTTTAATTAGTCAAGGACTAACCTTTAGCAAAAGATGGATTGACCTTGTGGCAGCCATTTTGTCCATGCCCTCTCCTCTCAACGTTATTATCATTCCCTCTTTCACTTAACTTTGCTGGAGAGTGATCACTTCCTTCAGGTTCTCCTACTTCAACCAAATGTCCATCAAAATATACCGATTCACCCATCGTTATAATTTCATCTTTCTTCAAGAACCTACGTTCTAAAGGTCTTTTGCTCAAATCATACAGAACAACCTGAAAAGAGAACATTAAATTTGAGAAAGCATAAGTAATAATGTAACTCTATGTCTCACATATAATGTAAGGGGGTGTTTAATTAAACAGCTTAAGCGCTTAATTTAAAGCTTCTATCATATCAACATGAAAACTAATACAGAAAGTTAACCATTAAACTCGATGAAATAATAAGAGCTCATAGGAATCAAAAAAACAAATAAACTCTATAGAAGATCATCCAAGGATTCAGTTTCAAAATAAAAGAGATACACAGAGGACAGATTGAAGAGGTAAAAAAAATTGTAGCATCTGTAAAAAGCCGAAAACTAACCTTCTTCCCAAAGGATCCACAAGGTTCAATGTGTAAAAAGCCATCATGATACTTCTTGACTTTTTTAGTTAACTCCGTAGTGTATAGGACCTGCCATTCTAGATATACAAGTGAAAACTAAATGAAGGTGCAAACAGTGAAGATAATCAAAACAGAAAACATATGCAAACACTGACATAAAGGACTGCGGATGAAATTGATCATATTTTTCAAGAATGAACGTGCTCACGATTCTCTAATTGTATTCAGTGAATTGACAACAAATTATATAAGTAATAATTGCCATGCATATATACATGTAAATGACATGCTGCACATCAGAGTTTATGAATTCTTACAACTGTTCGTTAAATTTAGATTTGTTTTTCTTACAACTTCCTGTTCTGTTAATCAAAAGCATGAATTATGTATTCTATATTCAGTTATCCACTATACTAGATTAAAATGGTCTTATCCACTATATTAGATTAACATGGTCGACTAAATAGAATAGTTGCATTCATCAATGTGATTTGATTTGTAAATAATTATATGCTTATTAGTGCAAATCATGTGAGCATTGGAATGTACAGACTTCAGACTCTACATCTCCCTCTATCTCTTTTACCATTTCTTCCTTCAATTTTAAAACAGATATAATAAAAACATTTATATATAAGCATTGATTGGATATATAAAAGCCAGATGATATATATAAGCATCCAATATTAAAAATCAAAGAATAAATAAACAGGAAAAGTAACTAATGTGTCAAATAATAGCAGGCCATATATAACCTTTTAATATCACAATAATTGTGTGCTTACCCCTTTTTCCAACAGTTTCATGGGTATCAGTTTGGAGATAAGTTTTCTGTCTGTTCATCTTTGTTCCCTTAAAATTAGTAAACTTGTCTCCAGGAGCTTTGGAATCTGGTGAGCAACCACCTTGATGCTCACCAATGTCAATCAAATATGAATCAAATGCAATTGTTTCACCGGGTTTTATTACATCATCTTTCTTAAGGAATCTGCTATCTAAGACTTTCTTACTTGTGTCAAACAACATAATCTGAAAAATATTCACACAAGGAGGTATTAAGCATTCATTAAAACAATTCTTACACGTGCGCGAGGTTTATATTTTAGGGACAATCACTCAGAAGGTTAACATATATTAAAACAACAATAAAGCCTGTTGTGAAGCTTGCGTTAAAGATATTTTCATATCATCTCGAGGTTTTGATTAGCTGTGCCGTTTGCCCGTAGAAACCATGTTCATTCAATAATTGCTCCATTCACTGTCCTTCATTGAATCTTGACTAAAGTAATACGCGACCACTCACAAGGATATTTACTGTGTGGGGGTTGGGGGGAGGAGGGGGCGGGGGTGGCTGCGGATTATTGCCAAAATTCATATTATCAAAAGGATTAGGATATCTAATGAAATGGGTTAGAAATCGTATTTATTAAAATGACCTCACCAATCATACCCTAAGAAGAACATAAATTAACTTTTTGATAAATGAAATATGTCTAAAGCTCACCTGTGCGCCACAGGATCCACGAAGAACTAATCGTAAAAAACCATCATGGTACTTCTTTGCCTTTTGAGTCACTTGTGTGGTGTATACAACTTGCCACTCTAATAGGAAATTGAAAATTTTAACATATTAAAAAATGGAAGTTGCTTACACAAAATTATAATGTCCTGCCATTAGTTGTCAGATTGATTACCCTCAGTACTATGATTTTGTGCTTGCTGACTGATCTTTGGTGATCCATACTTAAGCATTTCTCTCTTCTTAAATTCTGCAATTTTTACTACTATTATACATAAACAACTCTAAGGGCATAAATATACATTCACAAAGCCTTAGAAGCAAATTCTGGAAAATTGTGTCACTATTTACCTCTGATAATTTTTTGTGACGGACTGAGAGGACTCCGCACACGTCCGACATTCTCCTTCTCAATCACTCTTGTATGTTCTGCACAATCTCGTAAACAAAGACATAAGCGCAGCAAATAAGATTAAGGACTTGAAATGCTTAACGAGAAAAATAATGTACATCAGAGTTCAAACCAGAAGGAGTCATGAATCTTGAAAAAGTCCTGTTTCTCCTATCAACATTCAAATCAGCTTCCGGTTTTTTGTCTCCCTCCTGATCGCCTATGTCCACAAGGTAACCGTTGAAAACCAACGATTCACCAGAAATTACAGTTTCGTCGTTTTTCAAGAGCCGACACTCCAACAATGTCTCGCACTCATCGTACAGAGCAACCTGCACAGCGATTGAGCGAAGATATTATATATCCCTTCCAAAATCGATTTCCGTGTCGGCACTTCGCGATAATTGCAATTGAGCTATATCAATATCTATCATTGACCGATCCTATCGAACTTTTGATTTCGAAAACTTTGGATAATTTACGGAGAAAGAGTGGATACAATACCTTGCTGGTGGAAATGTTGAGCTTTAGGAATCCATCTTGATACACCTTGCGTTTCTGCTTTATGTGTTTTGTGTAGGTCACCGTCCAACGTTTCGAGTCCTCCATTCATGCCGATGGAGACTGAGTTTAGATGCAAAGCACACACAGCAAAATGACGGTGTTTTTCACTCTTTCTTCTCTAAAGACCCTAACCCCTTCAATCTTTCATCGCAAGAATTCGCGCGGGAAATCAGAGGATTGAACATCTATTTTCACTCTTCAAAATAAAAATATTTTTCAAGGAAGAATGGTGCCCTCATTTAGCATTTTAACTGGTGATAAAATTTTCCTTTACAAACCCGCGCGGGTTTATTTATCCTTTTTTTATTTTAAATTAGAAAATTGATTTGAAGTTATTATTATATTTTAATAGTTAATTATGTCTGTCTGAAAATTTTGGAATAAAATTAGGATATTTTATAAAATATATGCATTGTACTTGAAGAAGAAATATATGTTATAAGAAGAATATTGATATTTGTTTTATACAACTGAGATCAAAATCAGGAAATGGTTGATCTTAGGTTCTGTTTAGATTGAAAAATAGATTTTAGAGAGTGGACATGAGATAAAATTGTATCAAAAATTGAATTGTCCAATGTCAAGAAAATGATGATGAATTTGTAAGTAATGAGATACATATTTTAATATTTTTTAATAGATAAAATAAAATTACAAATAATTTTTTATTAATATTATTTTATAACTTTTACTAATTTATTATTAATTTAATAATTATTATTTTATTATATAATTAATCATATTTATTTTATTATAATATTAATAAATTAAAATAAAATTTAATTATATAAGATATATATAAAAATTCAATGTATCCTCACAGATCTTCATAACAAAGAGAGAAAAAAATAAGTTTTCATTATTTTTCGTGTTTAATTAATATCTTATTTCTACATTTTCATACTTCCGATCCATTTCTTCGGTTATAATGTGTATATGATCGGTGTTTTAACATTTAGTCTTCAATAAATGTTAACAAATTATTTTAACACTTAGGAAACTAAAAGTAGAAAAAATTATATGAAACTGTTATTTCAAGTGCATATTTATTGTAATTTTCAATAAAAGAAAATTTCCCAATACAGTAATTTCTCAGTGAAAACTATAATCTGAATCTTGTGTTACCTCACCCACTTCCATCGACGGGGATGACATTATTTCTTAGGACCCAATTTGAAGTGTTTTGAGCTATGGTCTTTTGTGTTAAGATTAAATGAATAGACCAACTTCATTTAAAGCTATATCGAGAAATTTGGTTTTCTTATATATAATATTTCCTTTCTTATTTTTCGTGAAATTTAACACTTACCTAATCGTTGCACTTAATCATTAATACCTCTTTTTTTTTAACTAAAAAACTAATCTTTGAAAAGGTGTTATTCAATACGAATTAAGTTGAAGTCTTTGAACAGGTGTTAATGGAACAAATGGAACCAAGATTTCAACTCAAAAAATATTTTTATTTTTTTCCCATTTTTCAAATACAATACATATTTCATTTGAATGCACAATTCCATCACATTACAAAACTTTCTAATTTGTACTGAGTCGATGAATCCTGCGACATGGCTACATGCATTAGAACGTAAAAGCTTTTAGTCTCCTTCCCAACTCCTTTCTGTTCATGAAGAAATTATCATTATTGTTAGTTTAACGTCAAAGAAAATATTTCTCATTTCACGGGTGAAGAGGTTAATGAATAAAAGATTTAGCTTACCTAGTCAATTGCCTATCAAAACCTGAAGCAGCCAAGACCCCTCTATTCTCTTCAGCCCTTCTAATGAGGTAAGGCATCGCCATTTCTAGTGGCCCAAATGGCATATACTTGCTAACCTGAAACCCTGCATTGCTCAAACCGTAGGAAAGTGCATCTGACATTCCATATAGCTGTGCAAATTCTAGCTTCTGCTTCACCTTTTCAACTCCCAATTCGTGTGCTTTTGCCACAGCCAATTTGCCTGCACACCATTGTCACATCATCTCAAACACTTGGGGTGCTAAAAATTTAACTTTATAAGTTATAAGAAATTGAATAATACCAGATTCAATGTTGTGGGTTGCAAGAACAACTGAACCAGGTCCATTGGCAACCTTCTGAAGGAGAAATGATGAGCAATCATTGAAGCAATTGTGTGTGTCTTGAATGGTATTGTGAACTGGGGATGCAAATCCAAAAGACTGGGCCAATTTACTCTCTGTGGACATGTAAGCACCCCTCACCAATTTGAACCCCATTGGAACTCCCATTTTTTCTGCTGCCTTTGTTGCCAGCAACAACCTCTCCTTGGCATCCTTCAAGTAAGTTTGAATGGTTCCAAACACAATGGGGTTGTTATCCTTGTTGTGCTTGATTGCACAAGAGTATGTGAAGTAATCAATAGCTGGCTGAACAGTAGTGTGTTCAGCGTCAACCAACAAAGGCATGTTAGCTTCCTCACATTTTTGGCAAAGTTTGAGGAGTCTTTGATTGGCAAGTTCAAGATCAGTTTCTTCTTCTGGGGTTAGAGGCTCTGGTCTATTCTGTGTGTGGTACAAAGGGCTAGATTCTGCAAAAATTGGAAGGGAATCTTGCTTCCATGGCAAAACGAATGAAGGGTCTTTCTTGTGCCATCGTAGAAGGTCACTAAGTCTTTCTAGCAATGCCATTGGGCATATTGCAGTGATTTTCACAATAACAAAGCTCACCTATCGCATCAAAAATACATTAAAGAAAGAAAAGATAAAAAAGCATAGGAATATCATAACTTGTGAAAAAGATTAATGTTTCATAATCATAGTTAAAATATATACGAAATAAATGTTTGCTTCATGACACTTTTTTACCGTCTCTATATTTCTCAAACGTTAAATTCTTAAAACATTATTAAACACGAAAAATGCTGATACAAAATTATTGCATTACATAGCTAAATCTTCGTGTCGTATACATTTTTTTTAATTTACTATAAAAGTGATAAAACACAAACCGATAAAAATGAAGGCACTTACAGAGGATGGTGGAAGGGATTTGATAAGATCAACATTGTGAAGGAAGCCTCGAAGGTTCGTATCACACCCCTCATTGTCGTGAGCATCTTCAACCCCATAAGCCAGCATGCTACGCAGCCCGGTATCGTTCAGTGCAAGTATGCTCCTCCCGGCGGCGGCAGCATCGTCGCCGGCGCAAAAGTGGGCGTAGATCGTGTGCCGCATGGTGGTGGTGAAAAGATCTTTCATCACTCCACTCTCAAACACCTTCGACTTCATCGCCCATATTCCCAAGTCCACCATGCTCTCCACTGCCATTGCATGTTGTATGGCAGAGGATCGGAGCAACTGTTTCGTCGACACCGACCGAAAGAGCTGCTCTGCGTCTTCTAAGCTTAGTGTCGCCGGCGCAGGCGACGACGACGACACAATGGCGGTGGAGAGAGAGGGATGGCAAGTATTCAGGGGCTTCATTGTGGTGCTTGAACGAATGTTCTTGAGGATTCTACCAGAGACGCGGAAGGCCATTTTTGATGATGTTTTTTTTGTTGCTGAAGAGATTAACGTGTGTATGTGTGTTTTGTTTGTTGGGTTGTGTCTCTCTTGTTCTCAGGTGTGGAATGATGGAACAAGGGGTGTGGTGTTTTATAAGTGCCATAACATGAGAAAATATGGGTCCGATTAAAGGAAACTACAACACTAAAAGGATAAGTTGGGTAAGTTGCATGGTGTTCATGCGATAAGATTAGGGTAGTCAACTTGGTTTATGTTTTCATCTTTAGTAAACTAATAATTTATTCTTTCCAAACCTTTTTAATAGTAAAATGCCAACAAGACTCCATGCAATCACTTCTTAAAATATACTAGAAATATATTTATTAATACATTTTCTATTGTTAGATAATTTATTTTAAAACTAATTTCTTTTTTTGCTAAGGCATGTAATCAAAATAAAAAAAAAATGAGATTTCCAAATGCTTTTAGTCGATATAATGGAAAAATTGTGAATTAAATAAGGTGTTACAAATATATACATACACACACACACATATATATATATATATATATATATATTTGAAAAAAAAAAGTTTAGAAACCATGTTAACTCTTTTTTTTTTGTGTGTGTATTCACATATTTAGTGCTTTTATATATGAAGATTGGCTAATTCATAGTCTAAGTTTGACTTACACAAAACGTGTCTTTATGACCTTAATTTAATGTTTTCAAATGAGATCTTAATTTAAAACAAACTAGTTCAAGAATTAGAAAACTACAATACAATAATTTTATATATAAAAAAAAGTTATTAAAGATTTTATTTCACTTTAAATGAAGATTACATGTTACATTTTTAAGCAACTTTTAGAAGTTTTACAAATTTTATTCTAATAATGAAGTCTTATAACTTTTATAATTTCTTATTTGAACTTCAATTATCATAACTTAAAAAACTAATTTAAGTATTATAATATAAATATCAATATTAATTTCATGTTAGTACTCTAAATATATATATATGATTGATATTGAAAAAAAAATCTTAATATTTAAGATCTTATCCTGATCAATCATAACTTTGATACTTTTCACTATATCACATGAATATGTTTCAATTGAATTTTTTAATAAAATCTAAAATTCTTATATTGTTAGAATAGCAATAGAGAGATTGATATTATAATAATTATATTTAATTTTTAAGAATAGACAATATCAGTGTATAATTTTATCAAGTCCAAATGAATAGGTGGGAAATAAATTCTTTTAAGGCTGAGACGCATACTTTTTTTTTTCTTTGCATGAATGTAATTAAGAAGGAAGAAAACAGAGATGATCAAATAACTTTTTCATGATTTAAAATTTGGATGATTGGAAATTAATAACGAAGGTAATTTAGTTTGTAGAACCCTCTATGAAACTAATTCATTCCCTTTAGTCTGTAGAACCGCTATGAAACTAATTAATTTACCCTCATAATGCAACGAAATAAGAAAGGAGAAGTGTATAAAAAAAAATTGTTGTTATAGCAACTCAAATAATATGCCAAATAAATATATAGCATCTCAAATAACATGTAAGACTATAAATATATAGTATCTCAAGTAATATGTGACACTATATATATCTAATTATATGGAGTCAGAGTTTATATCATTATTATAATTGGATAATTTACCAAATATGAGTTAGAGCCTAATAAATCTGCTCAAAAATTGCTACGCCTACCAAAAAGTTTATATTGTTTTAAATTCATATATAAGCATTGTTGCTTGTATATGCTCTTTAAAGTTTTCTGAAGAATGAAAAGACAATTTTTTTTGGGAAGGGATGAAGTACTGTGACTGAAGACTTGGACTCGTTGGTGGTCGAACCCTACCCAGGTTAAAGTTTTGATACTACGAAATAAATTAAGAAGAGATTTAACATTAAAACTTTGTTGCAGTTGATGTAACTTGAATACAATTATAGGAGGTCCACTGGACTACAAGTAATGTTAAACTTGCATCTAACGAAACCTCTTATTGGAAGAGAACAGAGTGTACAAAGCGATATTATGATAATGATCACAATCAAAGATGATCAATGATTTGCCTTGGATTGGTGGCTTCCATTACACACAGTAACATGTGACAAATCCACCTCTTTGTTGGCATTTCTTTCTGCTATCTGGCGCTGAGTGGACTTGTAATAGGTGGCATACAGAACCAGTTGAGCCACCGCTAGCAATGTCCCAAGCCCATTTGGTATCTGAAAATCAAGAATTTATTATTCATTCCATTTAAAGTGATTATGTTAATAATCAAAATTATTAAAATGAATTTGTATCTACCGTGATGAATGGGTCGAAACGGATAAGAGCATAAGTGGTCCAAGCCACGCCATTCCCAAAAGAGGCTAGAGAGATGTAAAAGGGCATGTACTCCACACTCTTAGTCTTGATCACCAGTTTCTGCACCAATAGTGAACACAATTAACCATGTAACTAAGTACCTTAAAAATATAGTAATTGATAGAGAGAAAGAAAATTACCATGATTGATAAGGGTGAAGCATACATCATAATATTGAAGAGAATGCAAATGGTTCCCACAATTTCAGAACGTTTCTTGAGGGAGTGGACTTGAGTTAATGTGACAGAGGTGAGAGCAGCAATAAAAGCGAGTTCCAACAAAAGCCAGAGGAGAACCTTGAGCCTCTTTTTTCCATCGGAGTAGATCAAGAAGAGTGTGACAAATATGAGTTCAAGAACAGAACCAGAGCCATTAATGGTTACCACCAAAATGCTGTTTGGGTGCACCATGGGTAGACCATAGAGGGTCCAAACCATACAGTTCACCAGCGTAGCTAGGTATGGGATGGGTGAAAACTGCTCCACTGATCCCTTCTTCCATATTTCGATAAAAGTTGGCCTGTATACAAGATTAAACAATGTGTTCATATTTTTCGATGATCATCGTAAATAAAATTGCTTGGTATTTCGTATTAATAATTATGATAGTACGATGTTTTAATGGACTCAAAATTATTTGGTTGACATAGTGTAAACAATAAGGGTAGATATCTGTTTTGTTCTGAGACAAAGATTCTTGTTTATTCTTGGTTGAAGTTGAACCAGAATTTTTTTTTATCAGAAAAGTCTTTTTTTTTTTTATAAGAAATGAGAATTATAAATATAAATCATTACGTAATATTTGAATGGTGAAGATAGAATGAAAAAAAAGGCAAAATGTTCGTTAGTCCTTATAAA
>Ga0209489_102836_pt1 | contig 34613 bp, 34 predicted proteins | sample SiratrowhiteBW_FD_187527 | JGI IMG/M metagenome (GOLD analysis project Ga0209489, IMG submission 187527) | Root nodule microbial communities of legume samples collected from California, USA - Siratro white BW (SPAdes) (version 2) | ecosystem: Host-associated > Plants > Roots > Nodule | place... | reverse complement strand
TATATATATATATATAATAATAATAATAATAATAATAATAAAAGTGGTGTTATGTTGTTCACAGATATGACTTAATTATTGCATTAGCCATGGAGTCAATGAATTTAAGTAACTTATCATGTAACATTTGATGCTAATTAAGTTTGTTCCATTATGTGATGATGTGGCAAATAGATGTTGATTATGCAATGGCATCCCTCAACAACACAAAAGTAAAAAAATCAAAGACTAAAAAGCATGGATTAAATGAGAAGAAAAAGTTAGTTAAATTTTGGGGATAAAAATGTGTTTAACTATGTTGTATGTGGATTTATTACTATATACAGGATCTGGATTCGGATCAAAGATGGCATATGGGTCTGGACTGTTCCACATGAGGATCAAAGTACCAAACAGGAATTCTGCTGGAGTTGTCACAGCATTTTATGTGAGTTATTCTTGTTTTTTTAATTTCTGTATAATTTAATTTTAGTTTACAGAAAAAAAAAAAAAACTTTTTCTTGTTTTTCTGCTGAAAGTTTTTCAAAGGAAACTTATTTGGAGTTGTCACAGCATTCTATATGAGTTCTTTTAACTTTGATCGTACTTAACGGATAATCTCATACATGTACAAGGTTGATTCCATTACAAGAAATTTAATAATTCGTGTGTCAAAGGTCAAAGTCATTGGGATATTTTATAAATTCTTTTCTACAATAGTAAAGTTTTAAATGAAATTAATTATTTTATAAATTGAAATTAATTTATGCATAAATTAATTTATAGAAATTCACTTATATAATCTTTTAAATTCTTTCTTTTTAAATTGTACATAAGTTAATCTTAAGTTATGAGGTAGTTAATTTTAATTTTTATATTTTTTTATAAAGAATTTATGTAGAAACTCATATTTTAACTTGTAAAAAACATATTTTATGTTTTTTTTACTCATAACGAAAATCTTGTCCAAACAAGTCCGGTAAAGATGCTTGGACAAAGTCGAAAGAATTTACAAAAAGGATGAAATAAATATTTTTAAGATGCTCTCTCATTTTTTTTAATTTCTGCATAATTTAACTTTAGTTTACAGAAAAAACCCTTTTTTTTCTGCTGAAAGTTCTTCGAAGGAGACTTATAAGCCATATAGTATCAACACGCTTAATCATCCCACAAGAAATGTCTTTATACAAAATTATTAATTGGTAAAAAAATTAAAAAAAAAATATTAAATTTCTGTTGATTACTGCTTCTCACAAAATGGGAAAAAAAGGATAATATTTATATAAGAAACTAGCTGAATTTAATCAATATAACTTATTTTTCGCCCTAATAAATAGGATATTTTTTATTATTAGGTTGTTTAAATCACTTTTCTAGTAAAAAAAAACTAACTTTTAATAAACAATAATCCTGTTAAAAAAGTAAAATTTAAATGTAGTCCAACCTCATACAACCCACCTCTTAAAATAATTTGACCTTTTTTCTCTAGCTATTCCACATATACAATGTAACTAAACATATACTGATGATCGTATCTGTTTGAAATGTAAATTATATGGAATTGTGTCGTAAAGTTTTTAATCTATTTGATGCATGGCAGTTAAGTTCAGAAGGAAGTAGGCATGACGAGTTGGATTTTGAATTCTTGGGCAATAGAGAAGGGAAGCCATATAGATTACAAACCAATGTGTTTGCAGATGGCCAAGGGAATAGAGAGCAAAGATTCCGTATCTGGTTTGACCCTACTGCAGATTTCCACAGTTATAGAATTCTTTGGAATCAACATCAACTTGTGTAAGATGCACTACATTCTTATCAAAAACCAGCAAAAAATGAAAGTTGATAATTTTCATGATAAAAATAGAACTAATTTTTCAGAAAAAATCAGAGTTGGTGAATTTGAGAAATTTTTTATAGGCTTCTTTTTATTCATGTACTTTGAAACAAATTGGCAGATTTTTCGTGGATAACGTGGCCATTAGGGTATACAAGAACAAGACGAATATTGGAGTGGGATACCCATCAAAGGCAATGCAAATAAAAGCAACGTTGTGGGATGCAGAAAGCTGGGCAACAAATGGAGGCAAAACCAAAACTGATTGGAGTTATGCACCGTTCAAAGCAAATTTCCAAGGTTTTGATGTTAGTGGCTGTCAAGTTTTAACCTCAAATGGAACAAGTTGTTCTTCTAATAAGTATTGGTGGAATAAGCAGAAGTTTTGGCAGTTGGATCCTGTAAGACAGAGTCAATATGAACGTATCAAACACAAGTATATGACCTATGATTACTGTACTGATAGGAATCGATATCCCGAAATTCCCTTGGAGTGCCTTTAATTAACTCATGTATATTAAACGAATCATTTACGGGTATTAATGTTATTGAATCGAAATGTTATATCTTTTGAGTGAATTTATTTATTGTTGGGTAGAAATTGTTGTTCTTGTTTACTCAAAATTGGAATAAGGAAATGGTGTAAATCATCATAGAAGTGACTATTCACACACAAAAAAATAATTAAAAGAATTCATAATTAGTACAAAATAAAAGAAGAAAAAAGAAATAATACAAAAATAAAGTGGTTTAATTAAAGTATAACTACATTTGAATTAATACAAAAACTCTCGTCCAACTTACAATTTTATAATTTTTTAGTTGAATACGCAACTCTCATATATTTTATACTTATTTATACACACTAGAAAAAAACATATATGTGGTGGCATTTTTAGTATGATATTTCAAAAAAAATGTCATAATATACTGTATAAGTCGACATTTTGATGAGCATCACATTTTAAGTTAAAAAAAATAACATTTACAACCGTAGTTTTGTAAAGGGTACCACTTTAATGAAAAGGTTTTTCCCTCCACAGTCTCCCTCCAAACACTTTCGTTCTTCCACAAACACTCATTTTTTCACGAACACTTTCACTCTTCCCTCCCATAAACCTTTCGTTCTTTAAAGATTACCTTTCGTTTTCGTTCTTCCCTCCCATAAACCCATAAACTCGTTTTTGTTCTTCCCTCCCACAAACCCATAAACTCATAAACTCGTTTTTGTTCTTCCCTCATTACCTTTCGTTCCCAAACCGTAACCCTAATCGATTACTCCCTCAGCGATTGGAGAGAATCAATGAACTCTAACGACAACAAAAGGTAAGAGTTTTATTATTGTTAAGGGTTTTTTTGTTTTCGATTTTGTTCCAAATCCATGATTTTTGGACTGCATCTAACCAATTTGTATAATTTCATTGAATATATTTGGGGACAAGTTTTACGTGATTATTGCTATTGAACGATTTTAAAGGTTTTTTGGGAGAAAACAGAGGTATGTTGAATCTGAACAGTGGGGTGTTTTCCACTTTTCAGTTAAATGTTCATGTAAATAACTTCTCCAAACAATAATAGTCTAAGTAAGAAAGGAAGTAGACATTTTTTTTAACAGTGAAGAATTATAATTAATGAGAACATTTAAGGAGTGTTCTAATCCTATTACAAATGGTCACTGAGAATTAAATACATACACATGCCCAAGCCCACTTACAATTCAAGTAAATCCTAATACCCCAAGAAAAACAAACCAACAGAACCCAAAACTATTCCTATAATACTACTTCCTAGCAAAACAATCAATACAACAAAATGAGCATACTTAACCACCACTGGTCCACGATTCCACTTGTTGTCAATTCCTAGAGACCATCTACCAATGTAGATCACAATTCGTCTCCTTGCACATTAGTCGACTCCTATGAGATTGAGTCTTGAATTTTTCTTTGTGTGATTTCTATATTCACTTGCTAGTCCCCGTTCTAGAGATGTGTGCTCCTTACAATATTCCAAACAAAGTGAACCCGCACCCAACAATACTTGTTGTATACTCTTCCTCTGAATCCTGTATCCCTTATTGAAACTTCAGCTAGAAAAAATTGTCCTGCAGAGAGAGCAAACAAACCTATATCTTGCCCCTACCCACTTCCGGAAGACCATCTGTGGTCCTACCACACAGCCCTTGCAAATTCAAGATAGAACCAACACTCTACTTAACTTGTCTTAAGAAATCCAGTGGATTCGAAAACCATTCCAAAAGAGATCCTTGCACTCTAGATCCACTGAATTTGGCCCATGTACATGCGTGCAGTTGTGCCAATGCAAACATCTCTACCTCATCAAGTTGTCCGCTATTTCCATTTCTATGAGTCTAGATTTCCTTTGCTAACACCAACCACATCCCTTTCCGAACTTTATTCGCTTTGATACTCAAACTATGTATATTAAAACTACATAAAATGTTGTTACTTCTCACTACAGTGATCCCTACACAATTATCACACTTAACCCACAATTATTGTCCAACCTCGCTAGTTATTAATAAATGTTGGATCGTTTCTACGTCCTTATTACATAACGGACTGAGATTACTTACCATCCCAATTCCTCTCCTCTCAAGATTGACCCTGAATGGAAGCCTATCTAACAGTCTTCCATCCAAAAATCTTTGTTGTGTTGGCTCCTTAATATCCCATAACACCCAAAAGCTCTCACTGTGTGGAACAACTTGATCCTCCCTCAAGGCCCTATAACTTGACTGGACAGTGTAGCCATTTTAATTCTCACTTTGCCAACAACATAAACCTAAATATTTCTATTTCACTTGGTAGACAAAACAATCTCCACTAACTGTTTTTCCAAGCCTTTCTCCCATTCAAACAATTCTCTTCTCCACGGAATTTGCCAAATGAACCCTTCCAAAGAACCATTCCTTATCCACACACCAAAATCACTAATCACCTTCTCTTTAAAATTTGAGACCACATAAAGTCTAGGAAATTTATCCGCTAATGTCCCATCCCCCACCACCAATTTTTCCAAAATCTACTCTTAGTCCCATTACAACACTTCCACCTGAGACTCCCTACCACACTTCTTATTAGATGTTCTTGTAAAGTTAATCGGTCTAAAAACCTTCACAAAATTATTTTGTAATCTTTATAAATAATTATTCTAGATACATCAAAGTTACTTGATCAAACATAAGTTGTTAATGAGATTCTTAAGGAAATCAAATGCACTAATGTATCTTTCATCACTCTTATTCTGGAAAAGGAGAATCCTTTGGGTTTGGATGAGTATAGGCCTATCTCGTTAGTGGGAAGTATTTATAAGATTATTTCTAAGATCTTGCTATGAGATTGAAAGAGGTGTTACACAAGGTTATTGATTCAAAACAATTTGCTTTCTTGAAAAATAGAGGTTTAATGGATAGTGTGGTGATTGCAAACGAATGCCTGGATGAAGTAAAGAGGAAAAAGGAAGATTGTATAGTGTTTAAAGTTGACTTTGAAAAAGCGTATGATTCTGTTCATTGGGATTATTTGGATTATATGATGGAGAAATTAGGATTATGTTCAAGGTGGATAAGTTGGATTAAGAACTGTCTTAAGTCGTCAACTATTTCGATTTTAGTGAATGGGAGCCCCACAGGAGAATTTAAACCTGAGAAAGGTTTAAGATAAGGAGACCCTTTAGCTCCATTCTTATTTCTTATAGTAGTAGAGGGGTTAACTGGGGGTGTTAGACAAGCGGAACAAAAGGGGTTGATTAAGGGTATTAAAGTTGAAAGAAATGAGATTAGAGTTAGTATGTTGCAATACGCTGACGACACTATGTTTATTTGCAAGGCTAGTTTGAAAAATGTTTTGACTATTAAAAGTGTATTGAGATGTTTTGAATTAGCTTCGGGTTTAAAGGTAAATCTTCATAAAAGCAGCCTAGGTGGGATTGGGGTACAACCTACAAATATGGATACATTTTCGATTATTCTGAACTGTACCAAAATGTCCCTACCTTTTATTTATTTAGGTATCCCAATTGGTGGTAATCATAGGTGAAAGGTTTTTTGGAATGGGATGATTGATAAGATTTGAAAGAAATTATCTAAGTGGAGAGGTAAAGCAATATCTTTGACTGGTAGAGTGACTTTGATTAAGTCGGTTCTGTCTGCTATGCCTCTTTCTTTTATGTATATTTTTAAAGTGCCACAATGTGTGAGGAATGAGGTCATTAAAATTCAGAGAAAATTCTTGTGGGGTTGGGGACATGATAGGAGAAGGTTAGCATGGATTAAGTGGGATGCTATGTCCAAACCCAAAGAACTAGGAGGGTTAGGGGTTAAGAGCCTTTCTAAAGTCAATAAGGCACTACTTGGAAAATGGAAATGGAGGTTAGGGACGGAGGAAAAAGGTCTGTGGAGGGATATAATAGTTTCTAAGTATGGGTCTTGGAGAAATTTTAATGATTTCAATAATTATTCAAACAAATCCCTTTGGTGGAAAGATCTTAAAAAGGTGTGCAGAAATACAATTAAAGGAACTTGTTTTGACGATAGTTGGAAATGGAAAGTAGGAGATAGGAAGAGGATTTTGTTTTAGGAAGATGTGTGGTGTGGTGATATGCCTTTAAAAGTTAGATTTTTGAGACTGTATTACAATTCTAAAGGAGGTAATATTGGAGATGTTGGAGAGTGGATTGGAAATGAATGGGTGTGGAAGCTATCCCGAAGAAGGACTTGGTTTGAGTGGGAAAAACCGATGTTGGAGGATATTCATATTCAGGTAGCTCGGTTGGTAATACACAGGGATAATCAAGATGTATGGTGTGGAAAGATGATAAATCAAGGTGTTATATTGTGAATTCAGCTTATGCAAAGCTTAACAATGATATTCTTAGGGAAAGGCAGGAAGAGTATACGAAACTATGGAACACTAGGGCTTTACCTACTGCACAAATTTGTGTTTGGAGAGCTTTACAAGATATGTTAGCTACCTATGAAAATCTTCAAAATAAAGGGATTTTGGTGAAGAATGGAATGTGTGTGTTTTGTGGTATACATGCTGAGACTAATAACCATTTATTTTTTAATTGTGTAGTAGTGGCTAGAATCTGGAAATTATGTGATAAGTGGGCAGGTATACAATTTGTGAATCATAGTCTAATTAAGGAGCATTTTTTTAGCTTTGATTTGGTGGGTTTAGGAAGAAGGGAGAATAATATTTGGAGGGTGGTTTGGGTAGGTATTGTTTGGAGTATTTGGAAACATAGAAACAATATTATTTTTAGAAACCAAGTGCCTGATATTGAGAAAGTTTTTGCTTTATCACAAGTTAAAACTTGGGCTTGGAGATCACTAACAAGATATAGAAGGCAAATTTTACTTATTCAGATTGGTGTACGAATCCTATTTTGTGCATAAAGGTAAAATGCAAATAAATATAGGATAGAAGTGAAAGGAGCTGTCAGATCTAAGAATTTAGACTTGATGGTAAGCATCTTTGTTTTGAGGTAGAATAAGATTGTTATATATTATTGAGATGTTTGAAGAGTTTGGTTGTGGCTGGTCTTCGGTTTACAGTTTTCATAATATAGGTAAAACGGTTATATGATAACAGTATCAGGCGATAGAAAGCCCAGATTATGATTATTTTTTAGTACAGGGAACTTGAATGGGTATGCATTCAGGAGTATTTACAGGCTTATGTAAATCAAGCACAACACAAAATGAATGTTGTTGGTGTATCAAGATCAGAAAGTCAGATGTGGACCACAAAACAATATAGCATATAATTGTAAGAAGGTAATGAAGAGCAAGTTGTAATCCCAATTAAATGTTTTGATCATAGAGGTGACTGTGAAAAAGAACGGAAGGAGTTGGGTTGAGAATAGTGAGAGATAGAGTAGAACTGCGTTCTATTAGTCTTTCTTTTTATGTATTGGTAGGATTTTGGCTTTTGTATTATGTATTCGATTCAATTGTATCGTCGTAACCGAATAGTGCAAAAATGTAGGTGTAAGGATTGAAGCACCCCTCATGTGTTTTATATGTATATTTTTTTTTCTGATAAAAAAAAGGAAATCAAATGAATGTGATTGCTAAGTTTGAACTGACATAATCATTTTAGCTATGGTCTAAAACCTTAACTAAAAATAGGGTAACAATTAGTTAATCTTAAATTATATTAAAGTAAAATGGGTACTAAATAATAAATTTTTTTTATTAACAACAACACATAATTCATAGAAATGTGAAATAAGATTTAAATTTCTAGCATTATTCTACTAAACTCTTGCATTTGATCCTCCGGTAAATCAAGGCATATGTTAATGCCCCCTCGATCTTGTGGCCCTGGCAATAGCATGACCAAACCAGGCTTAACTTCTATTGGAGTAGCACACTTTAGTCTACCCCATGCAAAAAGTTGCTCCTCTAACCCCAATCTCCACCATGCCACCAAGGAGAAACTATCTTCCATACAAGGTGCACCTTTGTTCACTTCTAACCAATCTATCCCTGACTTAATGTACTCATCATCCAACCTTTCCACCCCTTCTTGCACTTTTCTTATGTGATAGGCATCTTCTAGCTCCTTCAACTCCCTCACAGTTGCTCTTGCAAAACCAGGCACCAATGCATTTCCTGCAAAGTTATTTGGAAGTTCAGGAACAACCCTTTTCCTCACATCCACTGGAAACAACATTGTGGATACCTTTTCCTCTGACATCCTTGTTGCAATGCTTCTTGCCTTCCATATTTTTGCAGCAACAACCTGAAAAGTGGTTATGTTCTTTAAGGTAATGTCCTCCAGGGCTTTCTTTTTTAAGCAAGCAATGCTTTGTGGTGACAAATAAAGAACATGAATATGGTTCTGTGGCACAGATTGTATGACATTGGTATCACTTTTTCCTCGAAGGGTGAACAAGTTGTGTGTCACAGCAGCTTTTGAATACTCAAAATGTGGATGACTAACAATTGGAGGATTTCGAGCTCTCAACAGTGTTCTATCTGCATAAGGTACTATGACGAGGTCCTCACCACGTGTTAATGCACCCAAATTTATCTCAAAATCTCTTATTGCAAAACCATCCAGTGTGCAATGATTGTAGTGAGAAGCAAGTGCCAAACTTCCACAACCAAATTGAGTCAGCTGTTATAAACAACAAGTAATACTTGACTTAAACTTCTTATTCTTCGCATATTTTAACAAAAAATGAAAATGTAGACTGTTGTGTGGGTTTTAACCGAAAGGACATTAACTTTGTCATTATTAAAATAACATATTTACGATTTATGCAGATTTATTTTTGTGACAAATTTATGTAGTTATATAGAAGAGGTTATTTAAAAAACAGTATATAATAAGTAGGCTATGTTTAACTTATTTCAATAAATTCTCCTTATAAAAACATGGCATAATATCATAACAATTTAACTATATTCCTTCCTTCAATATACTAATAATTTATATAATCACTATAGGTTCTTCATACAAACTAGTCCTATATACTTTTGTGTTGAAGAATAAAGATGGAGAAATGAATTGATTGAAGGATTTACAAGAAACTCATAATTGGATCAAGATAACTTGAAAATTAAGCTGGCATTAAAGTTGTAGTAACACACAACCATTCAAATCAAATTACTTAATCAAGTTTCTAGTCTATTTGTGCTTGTTCTATTTTATTAAAAAATTATAATTAGATATTATAGATTAAAAACATAAAAAAACAAAATAAAACAAAAATTAAAAAACAACAAAAAAATACAAAATAAAAAACAAAAAAAAATAATTGCTATTTATAATATCTAATTATATGTTATTCTATTATATTTTGACATATGCTTAAGTATTTCTTCATGATTTTAGTCCACAATCAACACACTAATCGTGTTTTTTGTTTTTGTTATTTTAATCTTTTGAATCTTCAAAATGAATATTCACGTTAGGGACTAAAATACGCAGAAATTAAGAGTACAAACGGATAAAAATAATTAAGAGAATCAAAACAAACAAAAAATTCAGATAAGGGTCAAAAACATTCAATCTTGAAAACATGAGTTTTAAAGAACTAAAAGGAACATTAACCTGTAAGGATGCAAGGGGTTTTTCTTTCAGGTCAGTTTCTTGGCCACACCCTTCATGCAAGAAAACAACTAATTCCTTCAACTCTGGATTAGGTGCAGAAATCACTCCAAATTCACTCAATTTTCTGTCAGTTCTTGCAGATGCAACCACAATGCCAGCACCATTGCAGTCAATTTCAAATCTCTGAGTATCTTCCAAACTTGGAACTAGTCTACCAGCCATAAAGTCATATTGCATAAGCATTTTACTAAGTGCACGGTATAATTTGTTACAAACCTCACTGAAACTCATTTGGGTGCTTGGAGGGTCAAAAAAGGAGACAGAGTCTTGGTAAACAACAAGAGACAGGTCAATATTTGACAAGAACATTCTCTTGCGGGGTGTAGATTGCTCAGGAACAATTACAATTTTCTCTACTAGTTCAATTTTACCCATTCCACCCAATATCACGAACTTCTTGTAATATACCACACCAACCAAGATTTTTAGGCACTTATATTAAGTTTGCTCATTGGTTAGTAAATTGGAATTTGACAAACACATAATATATAAGATGATTTTGTCAATGTCAATGTCAAGAGGAGAGGCCAGTTTTCTAATATTAATTACTCTTAACTTACACCTATTCCTTTATGTTGGTGTTTCTAATATTAATTATTCTTAACTTACACTCACACTTATTCCTCTGGTAAGGGATGTTTTGGTTATTTGTTAATACATACATTTATTTTGTAACTCTCCACTCCATTTAGTAACATTATATTTATAAAAATTATCTTTCAATAAATTACAAACTCAACCAACATGCCTTAATCACTCTTATAACAATTAATTAAAATGTCACATTAGTACAATTTCCTATGGAGAGCTATCTCTAACATACTGAAAAATACTCAATAATAGACTCAAATTGTATTATGGATAATAATACTCAACAATAGACACAAATTGTATTATTAGCTGCTTATGATGAGAGAGCATACGGCTAACAAAAGAGATTATATTCTGTACAAAATCTACTTTCCGCTAATATTATAGTTTGAATTTTCTTGAATCTTAATAACATGTGTTTTCCTTTCCCTGCACCTTCAAGAGCAAGACATAAATACCAATCCGAAAAGTAGTAGTTCACACTATGACATCTAAACTTAGTCTAGGATGCTAGACTAATAATAATATTTTCTCATCGTCCACTACCCCATTATTAAGCATACTCTATTCCTATGCTTCTATATCTTCCATATTATAGCCACCTACATTCCTTTTCAAATTGTATTTACTTCTTATTAAAGCATACTAGATAAAATTGTTGAAAGTGGTTAAACAATCTTATTTTTCCTCATAAATAAGATTCATATCCATCTATCACAATTTTACCATATATTTTGTGCTACTTCACAATTAAAGAGGACATGTTGGGCTATTACCTTCTTACACAACGAGCATAAGTTACTCACAATTAAGACTCCTCTTCTCTCCAAATTCAATCTAGTTGGTAGCTTTTCTAACAGTACCCTCGACACACATTTGGACCTTCAATTTTAAGGTTACATATCATCTTCCACCAATCAATATTTGAAAGGAAATCGTGTTCATTTAAAACTCTACATCCAAACCCCTCCTGTGTAACTTTTCAGTTCAATTATAAAAATGATTTTTAGATTATTTGTTTCACAAATCTTCCAAAAGGTTTTCTTGAATTTTTATAACATGATTTTCGAAGCAAAATTTTTAAAATAGAATTTCTGAAATAGACTTTTATAATGGAAGTTTTGAAACATGCTTTTAGAAACATATAAAATACAAGATCGGGTTTTCTAAATCAAACTTTCCAACACATATATGATATTTTCAAATATTCAGAATAAACTTTTTAGAATGTATATAATAACTTCCAAAACAAGTTTTCTAGAACGATACTATTTCCAAACGAGCTCTCTTCTTCTTCTCAAGGTGCAATAGAGAACAGAGGTTCAACTACTACGATAACATCAGCAAAAAGATGGTGGCACGGTGTAGTGAGGAAGGTATTTGTATCTTTTTTTTTATATATATTTGTATGGGGATGCGGTTTGTAATAATGGGGTGAAGGAAATAAAACCACATTTAAAATTATAGAGAAAATACACTAAAAAGGAAAAACATGCTTGGTTTCTAAAAGTAAAAAAAGAAAAAAAAAAAAAAAAAAAAAAAAAAAAAAAATCAGAGGCACAACCTGCATGGAAAGCACAATATCACCAGCCCTTGAGTAAAAAAGAGAATTAAAAAGAAAAAGGAAAAACTCCACGGTCCCGCAGCATTTGCATCCAAACATGCATACAATAACACTACTTCTGATTATATGAAATGATTCTTTTATGATTATGTTGAGTTGTTTCTCATACAAATATAGAGACTGATTCCCATGGAATTTCTATTTTCTAAAATCAAATAGTTTCAAATTTAAATGTTCATCTTCCTTGATAAAAGGGTTCAAACTTAGTGTCTGTTTGGTTAAACTGATTTGAGAAGATTTACTGTTTAAGAGGATGAATTTAAGGGGATAAAAACTGTTTAGTTGACCTAATTTGAGAAGATGGATGAGGAAGATTGTTGAAGAGATGAAACTTGAAATTACGAAATAGTCCTCAAGTGGAAATGTGGAAATTACGAAATACCTTTATAAACATATATAACATTTAATGGTAATCATATATATATGTTAATAAAAGTATTTAATTTTGAATAATTACTTTTAATTAAATGTTATCTATTAATATTCTTTATTTCAAATTTAAGTACACCTTTCATTTATTTTAGTTAATTTAAGAAGACTGTTTATATATCTTTTATTATAACTTATTAATATTTTTATAGAAATAAATAAGAATTCAAAAAAATTCGTATTTAATCTCTTAAAAATATAGTAAAAAAATATTTAACTTTTTAAGTAAGAGAATTAATAAAAAAAGTAAATTTAAAAAACATTGCAAACTATTTTTATTTAGACTAATAATTTTAAAAGTTTTAATTTAAGTAACACGTAACAATATTTTATACTTACAAAAACAACAGTAAATTTCAATAAAAAAAAAAGTTGGTTAGATTGTAGGATTTTTTTTTTTTTTTGCAGATTTCAATTCATTATGATTTAGACTAAATTGTATATTTTAAGAGAATAATAAATTTGTGATTTTATTGCATTATTTAGGATTTATGTTTAATTTTAAATAATTTAGAAGATATGTTTTAAATAATTTTAAAGAATTTTAGTAATGTTTTTTTATATTAAAATCAATTTAATCCAATTCATTTTAATTTTTTATCATCTTATTTCACAAGGGTTAATTAGTAATTTCAGAAATATATCAATTAAAAAATAAAAACAAATTTATAACATTTATCAAATCATTCCCAAACTTTCATAATCAATCTCCTCAAATCCCTTCAAATCTTACCATCCATCCATTAATCCAAATAACCCTTTCATCCTCACACAATCCACTCAAATTCTTTCAAATTCATCTCCTCAAATCCACTCTCCCAACCAAACAAAGCCTTAAGGAGAAACATTCAAGAAAACTTGAGAGAATAGTTTGGGATTTGTTTATTATACTACTAACAATAAAAATACAATATTATTTAAAAAATAATTATATTTTAGTAATGATCTAGAATTTCTATTTTATATCTATAAATACATAATAAATATATTCTTAGTTTACCTTCTTTTTAATACCTTATGGTATCCTTTCATTTCCTATACACCAGTAGATGTGCATCATTGTGTCTATAACATGGCATGCAGATGCGTTACTCTTTAAGAAAGCCAAAAAAAGGTAAAAGGATATGAGAAAGAATGAGTGAGAGAAGTGAGTGCGGGTGAAGCTAATGGGGATGTGAGAAAATTGAAAAGAAAAAAGAAATTCTAGAAGAGAATGAATAAACAGGCAAACTTTTGTCTTACTAATCATCCACCAGCACCATCACCAATCAAATCACGTCCTTCGAGCTAAAGAAAGAAACTCCATCAATTAATTTTCATCCTTTACTCTCTTAAATATCAATTGTTTAGACCACTCTCGGCAAAACATGGAAGGATGGGAGTAAAGAAGATTGAAATGGTAATAAAAGCCCCAAAAAGATTTCTACAAAATTACAGGCTACCTTGAGATCCTCATCAGTCATATGAAAAGCTGTACTTGGTAACTCTAGAAGAAGAAAAGACGGAGGTGGATAGAGATTCCCCTAAAGGTTAGTATACGGGTGCGATCTCTGATTCAAGTTCCTCTTATGCATCTAAGGTTGATGATACCATCCCAATAGAAGAAGTAGGATGGAGAGAGAGGGGTGTGGTTGAGCAGCTAGACGATGCCGCAAGTTCCGGTAATCGGAACTTGGACAGGGGCGCTGAAATGGTAAGCTTACTAGATGGGGTTAAAGGACAAAGGGTGATAAATGGGAGGAACTTATTCTTGAAAGCTATATGGATTTGGAAAGTGTACAGGCGGAATAGGAGCGTAGAGTACATTTATTGATACACATAAAAAGAAAACTCAGATAAGGGAAGACGAACGTTCGGAGGGGTTGTAGAAAAATTACATGGATTGGGTATTCTCACAACGGGAAGATTATTATGTTGAAAGACTCACAATCTCAAAAGCGGTACTGGATATTGAGACAAAGTGGGCCACTACTACAAACCAAGCGAGGTCCAATACGTGGATAATTTATCACGCAGTCAAAGGTGTGACAGATTCTTCCTCCACCCCGTACCCTCTTCCTACGTTCCCATACCACAAAGTTGAAATGTTGATTATACCCTTCAGTTAAATGTGTGTAAAGTCAGAAGTAGACTCCACCCCCTTCACCCCTATATACCTGTCCAGTGTCTCATTTTTTAAACCCTAAACCTAACTCTCACGAAATGCACCGCCAGTGACCATCGTCGTTCGTCCAACCTCTCCGTCGTTCGTCCAAGCTCTCTGCCGTTCGTCCAACCTCTCCAGTGTGTCGCGAACGAATTCTTCCTCCATCCGGTTCACTCGAATCTCATCCGGTTGGACCGCTCATCCGGTTTACATTATAACGAAATTGTGAATCGGATGGGGGGTGCCATCCGGTTCTCATATTCATTAAAAACATCACACCGGATGACCTGCTCATCCGGTTGTCAGTGTTTTTTCAAATGAGAACCGGATGGCCTTCTCATCCGGTTATCAGTTGCCCAAATATTTGTTTAACTTTATGCTGTGTAACTTTGTGCACTGACAGATATGGCGAGGACCAGAGGAGCATCTTCACAACCTGAAGGGCGTAGAAGGCTTACAACATCAGTGCGTAGAGGAGATCGAGGTGCTTCATCTAGTGCACCTCCTGTTGCTGCTGATGCTGTTGATATTGGTGGTATAGCTCCTCGCATTGGTGGGGGTGAGGCTGCTGAGGTGGTAGGTTTTCCTGGAGGACCATCTGATATGTCCCTTTTGGTAAGTTATAATCATCATGTAGCGTTGAGGCTGTGGGAGGGTGAGTTAAGATTATGTTATAAGTTTTTGTATTCAGTTTGTGTTTAATATGTGAACTTTCTATATCATTTGTTGTATTTTGTTTAGGATCGTGGAGTCCTAAAGTTAGTCTCTCATGGGAGAAAAGTGATCAACTTTGGTCTTCCTCGTGCTGAGGTGTTTGCTTTGATTGTCAATAGCGGATTATTGTCTCTATGTAACATGTGCTATGAGGTAGCTGACAAGGGACTGATGTGCGCATTTGTTGAGAGGTGGCATCGAGACACCAATACCTTTCATGTCATTTAGTGAGATCACAATCACATTGGATGACGTCTCAAGCCTACTCCACCTACCTATTATGGGATAGTTTCCCATTTTTGAAAGGTTAGACATAGTGGAGTTGTTTCTCTGATGTGGGAATTGTTAGGTGTTCCTGATGGTGCTGCTAATGCCGCTTTGCGGGATGGTCAGGGCAATGTTGTACTCCTAAGTTGGTTGAGAGATCACTATGAGGCATGCTGTGAAAATGAAGACTGGGAGTTTGTTGCAAGGGCATATTTGTTGCATCTTATTGGATGCACGATTTTTGTTGACAAATGTGCCACATCTGTATCCATTTCTTATTTGGCACTATTTCGGGAGCTTGCGGTTTGTGGTAGTTATGCCTGGGGAGCAGCTGCTTTGGCACACATCTATGATAAGCTAGGAGATGCTTCTCTGGCTGGGACCAAACAATTGGGTGTTTTCAATACTCTGTTACAGGTACATGAATTTAATTACCACTAAATAACTTAGAAGGTTATGTTTTATTACTTCTAACTTCATTTATTATTGACAGGCATGGATATACGAGCACTTCCCATATATGGAAAATAAATATGTAAACCCGAGCTATAGTGAAGAACTTCCACGGGCTTGTCGATACGTGGTCAGTCGACATCCCTCTAGGTTAGTTGATGTCCGACAACAACTAGATCGATTGAACCTCTCTGGTATCATCTGGTGTCTATACACTTCTCACAAGGTTTTCCGACCTCTTGAGCCGATTTCATTTTTTCGGGGTTTTCTCCAATATGGACAAACTATTCAGATGTACCTTCCTGATAGAGTTATGAGACAGTATGGGTATATGCAGACCATACCACCTCCTCCTCCACCGCAGGATATGGCTGCTTTTAATACGGTTAATGCACGTTGGGTACATTTTTCTGATAATGTTGTCACTGCATTGATACCTAGTGTCGGCCCACATGCATGCTCGGAGGACTATATTGCTTGGTATACTCGTGTGTCGCATCCATATCTCATTAGATGTGATGACGAAGCAGATCGTCGTAGTCGTAGCCGTAGCCGTAGTCATAGTCATAGTCATGACGAAGATCTGCCAACCTCGTCGTCACAGCAGCAGCCACCCTCGGTATTCGATTACATTGACATTTTTTATTTTTATTTCATTATTGTAAATGATTACATTATTATTGCTATTGTTTACCTTCAACCTTAAAGCCTTTTGTGTAGAACAACTATCCTCCATGGAATGAATCTTGTCTACATGCTCAAAGTATGAAGGGTCACGCTTGGTTGATCTCTCTAATCATTTCTGTTTAGTCTTTTGTGACCCTTTTGTATTAACCTTTTCTAATGGGGGACATAATGATGTCATTGTAGGGTATGCAATTTCAGCCAGTTTGCCCTTTATGGTGATTTTACCTCCAATATCAAGTTCATCAAAGCGTTTAGAAATCACCTCCCATTCTTGCTTAATAGACAATTCAGATGATGACTGACTTAATGATAAGTCTGAGAAACTAAGTCTAGTCCACATCACATGCACTACATGTAGGTGGTATAACACCAACATCATATCTTGCATGCTCACAAGCACATGGTAAGCCATGAGTATATCTAAGAACACAGCCACACTTTTTCTTATCAAAGCCAACAAATTTTACCTTATTCAACTCCTTTGCAATGTGTACCAATGCATACTTGCTTACAAGACCCAATAAACCTTTGTACAATGGGATGTTGTAAGAGTGGGTAGCAACATTTAGACTCATCTCGAATGATGCCTTAATCTGATTATATTGAAGGACAAGGAGATTGTTGATTGCATCCCAATATGTACACAAATCACCTATGCTAGTTTGCAAGATATTTCAAATTCTCATGAGCTTGTTCAACCCTGCAAGATATAACAGACAAAATTATTTTAATCGACAAAACAGTCTTTAACATATAAATATACATTATATATAACAACATACCTATTTGATGTAGTATTGCCCATATGCATGACCTTATTTGTCCAAGCACTGACAAACTTTTCCTTATGAGGTTTAATCCAGGTCTTTTGCACATATTCTAAAAATATGGGTCATTCCGAACAAGCACTTTCAAAGTTTTCAACACATTTAGGGAATGGTTCACAATCACTACAATCAACTACACTTGCCCATGCTTTCATGACAACATCCCATGCCTCCCTTGGATGAACAAGCATTTTACACTTGACCTTAACATTCTTGTTTATGTGGAACCTGCACAACAAGTTACAAGCTTCTGGGAAAACAACTTCAATGGCATTCATCATAGCCAGGTCCCTATCACTAACAATAACTGTAGGGAACACATCTTGCCTCAAAAACAAACCTCTCAATCTTTGCAAAGCCCAAATGAAATTATTTTGGCGTTCAGTAGCCATCAAAACAAATGCAGTCGAGAAAGTTAAGCCTGTGGATGTCACACCTACAACTTCAAGCAGTGGAAGCCTATACTTATTTGTCTTGTATGTGGTATCCATCAACAACACATTGCTAAATGCATTTAACAACTTCAAAGAATCAGGATGAGTCCAAAAGATGTCACTTACAACTCGGGAGGACTCGTGAACCCTATGCCAATGAATATACTTGTCACGCTCCAACAACATCATCAATTGTTGCATTTCAGTTCTTGATCCTCTAACTGATCTCTTATATGTATATCTGGTATTGTACAACTATTTCAGTATCGTGACATTATCTTCATTCTTCTCTTTAAGGGTAAGCAATATGTTCTTTGGTTTCACTCGACTTTTCGTCATATCCACAACTAAAGCGTGTTTATCGGGTCGTAACCTACCGGCATAAGGGTGAACAACCAACGTATTAGCCAACTCATGGTTATGCAACCCACATACAACTTTGAGAACCCAACCTTCACACCTTTTGTTGGTTTGCCACACGATCTAAACGGATAGTCACACTTTCTTGTGTCGGTTATAGTAACCTCTAAATTTGTTCTGTACTTTCTATATTTTTTACTTCTCTCACATCCCAACAAGACATAGGTCTTCCTACCTTGTGCTCCAGTTGCTTTGTCTGATCTCAGTATGACAACAACAAATCCAAGCCTAAATGCAACCTTGCGAACCCATTCAAGTAATTCGTCTCGAGTACCAAACACCTGCACAATATATCACATTCATATGTAATTAATTTACATTTCATAAACATAAACAAAAACAAAACATTCTACCTTATCAGTTGTGAAATCAATAATGCAATCTTCTTCCCGAACCAAGCAACCACTTTCAAGTTCACCAGATACCTTGTTTACTTCCTCTGAATATAGACAAAGACTATCCATATCTGTAATATAACAAAACACAACTCATAAGAAAAAAAGGAAAAAATTTAAAAAAAATTCTAAACATTAACCGGACGCATCCCCATCTGGTTCACAAAACAATTGTAATATGAGAACCGGATTTAGAGGAGGGGGTGTCATTCGGTTTGAACACTTGTGAACCGGACGCACCCCATCCAGTTCTCAAAAGTTAATATCATGCAAACCGGATGTTTTATGGTTTGATGTCATCCGGTTTGCAAATTTTGTAAACTGGATTACCCTCTTCATCCGATTCACAAGTTTCTAAATCGAACCCCCTTACCTATCCGGTTTGCAATTTTTATAAACTTTTGAAAATCGGATGGGTTGGCATCCGGTTTACACCATACACACCGGATGACACCCCCTTCCACTACATCCAGTTCTCTTTTTACGAACCGGACGTGTCATTGTCCAGTTCTCAAATTTCAAAAAAACTAAACCGGATGAACTCATCCGGGAACCTATTCAGAAACTTAAAAAAATTCCACGAAATACAAAAATCTTACCTCCCCGTCGTTCCTTGCCTTCAATAAACACTGCACACTCATCGGAATGTTACCCCTTCCGTTCAATCACCCTTCAAACGCTCCAAAATAACACCGGAGAAGGAATATTCAAGAGAAAATGCACTGTGATTTTCGCGAACGGTGGTGCTGGGGAAGGGAAGAGGAACTGTTTTATTAAGGAAGGGGCATTTACGTCATTTCATTAAGGGTAGGGATGTCAATAAAATATTATATGGGGTTGCAGGAAGAGGGTATGGGGTGGAGGAAGAATTTGTCCAAAGGTGTGCATGTGGATGTTGGGCTCACGGCCCAAATCAATAATTTTAGCCAAAATGTAGGAGTCCAAAATCAAAATTGTAAAGAGGCGGTGAATACGAAGGGTGCGGCTCGGCAAGGGCAAGTGGCAGGGTTTATAAGGAATAATAGAGAGAGAAGGAGTATTAACCAAATAATAGAGGCAGAAAACATGAAAAAGGTAATATTAAGCACAATGAAAAGGACAGGTAAGGAGGTAAGTGCTGACATAATGAATGGCGAAGAAGAGGGGTGAAACTTGCAAGGAGAAGATAACCTTAACGTGGAACCTAAGAATAAGATGCTCTCGAAGGCTTTTGTAGTCATCAATGAAGAACGAATTGACCCAAATTTATTCAAAGAGCGACAATTAATCTGCAAAAGGGAAACGAGCGCGAAAGGGAGTAAACGACGCGGGTACATAATAACAAGGACTACGTCTGCTATTGCCTTGCAGTCCCGGTCAGAAACCCCTCAAACCTCTAATTCTTTATCAGATAGTAATATATAGAATTGTAATAGAAGAATTAAGGATCATGGCAACTCTAGTAAAGAAATGGAAATTTGGGATATAGTAAAGGAGTTGGGTGTTATTTGTGTAGAAGATGAGAATAGAGTTATGGATCTGCTGGTTCAATTGGAAGAGAGAGATAGACACTTGTGTAGTAATTTAGGGCAAGAGAGGGTTAGTGAGTTGTTAGAGCTTAATAAGTATTAATATTAGGGGTTTAGGGAGGGAGGTGAAGTGGAAGTATTTACGTGACATCTTGATTAAGAAGAAACCGGGTGTGTTGTGTGTGCAGGAAATAAAGTCAGTACATTTATGTTATGCTAAATGTTACTCCTTATGCGGGTATAATGGGATGAGTTGGGTTCATAAAGAGGTTGAAAAAGAAAGTGGTGGTGTGCTTACTATGTGGAACAATCAAACCTTTAATTGTTTAAGGTCTCTAAGAGGGTAAAGGCTTTGTGTTAATTGTTGGGGAGTATAGGTAGGGTGGGGGGTAGATCAAGTTGCAACATTTGAAAAATATACTTTGTGAGATAATATTGACCAGTTGAAAGAACAAGACAACTCGTTACTTTGGTGTGTGGTTGGAGACTTTAATACGGTTAGAAATCCTAGTGAAAGGAAGGGGCTAGGAAATGTTGCATCTTATAGGAAAGAGATGAAAAGTTCAATGACTTCATAGAAAGGTGTCAATTATTTGATATTCCTGTTTTGGGTAGGAGATTTACTTGGTATAGACCCAATGGGACGTCCTCTAGTAGGCTAGATAGATTTTTAGTTTTGGATTCTTGGCTTATGCAGTGGTCAGGATCTACGCAATACATTCTTAGTTGACAAGTGTTCGATCATTGTGCTTTGGTGGTGGATAATAATATGATAGATTGGGGACCTAAATCTTTAAAAACTTTCGTTGTGTGGCAGCAGGTTGAGGGGTTTAAGGATGTAGTACAAAAATCTTAGGATGTTCACGTTAGTAATGGAAATGGCCTTGAAAGGGTGAAGGAAAAGTTTAAAGAGTTGAAAAAGGAACTAAAATTATGGAAGGGTCAAGTTTGGGATAAGGCAAAAATAACGAAACAACAGTTCTTAAAGGAGATAGCAGCTCTAGATGAAAAAGGCGATGATGGGAATTTACAAGAAGAAGAGAGAATGTTGCGAGTTCATTTATTGAGTGAATTAGATACTCTTAATAATAGAGAGATTGCAATGGTAAGGCAAAAAGCCAGGACTGATTGGATGCAAAAAGGTGATATAAATTCAAAATTTTTTCATTCTAGGTTGAGATGGAGAAGATTATCTAATGATCTTAGAGGCCTATATATAAGAGGGGTGTGGTCTTAGGATCCGATTTTGGTGAAAGGGAAGGTGAGAAAACACTTTCAAAGTAGGTTTGCGAGTCATCAAAGGTTAGGCGTTAAGTTAGATGGGGTTCAATTTGAGCTATTTCATTTGAGGATAATGATACGCTTAACAGTGTTTTTATGGAAGAAGAAATTCTAGAAGTTGTTTGTCAATGTGATAGTACAAAAAGTCTAGGTCCCGATGGTTACAATTTTCACTTTATCAAGAATAATTGGGGTGTTGTAGGTGAAGAGGTGGTGCGAGCTATAACTGGATTCCATGGGGATAGGTTTATACCGTGAGGTTGCAATGCATCCTTCATTACCTTGGTGCCTAAGAAGGAAAATCCGTCAAATTTGAATGATTACCGCCCTATCTCGCTTGTAGGCTATTTGTATAAGGTGCTCTCTAAACTTTTAGCTAATAGACTTAAAAGAGTTTTGCCTGGTGTGATAGATCAGAATCAATCTGCTTTTTTGAAGGGAAGAGGCTTGTTGGATAGTGTCCTTGTGGCTAATGAAACAATTGATTTTTTAAAGAGGGAAAAGTTAAAGAGGTGTTATAGTAAAAGTAGACTATGAAAAGGCATATGACTCAATGGATTGGGATTTCTTGGCTTATATGATGGGTAGATTAGGGTTCTCTCTTAAGTTGATAAACTGGATTAGAGTATATCTAGAATCAGCTACAATCTTAGTACTAGTGAATGGCAACCAACAAAAGAATTCAAACCTAAGAGGGGGCTTAGGCAAGGAGATCCGTTAGCACCGTTTCTGTTTCTTATTGTGGCTGAAGGTTTAGCGAGGTTAATGAGGAAAGCCTTAAGGAAGGATCTCTTTGAAGGAGTCATAATTGGATCTAATAAGGTAGGGATTAGTTTATTATAGTTCACGGATGATATGTTATTCTTTTGTCAGCCTAACTATCAAAGCATATTGGCCATCAAGACAATGTTGCGATGCTTTGAAATCACCTCTGGACTTAAGGTTAATTTTCACAAAAGCCAAGTAGGGGCTATTGGTGTGTATGATGAAGATATGGTAGTTTTTTTTAATTGCTTGAATTGTAAGATAATGGAGCTACCGTTCAAGTATTTGGGTTTGACGATAGGTGGGAACCCTAGGTCTGTGGCATTTTGGAAGCCAGTCATTGATAAAATTAGATCAAGATTGGCTAGATGGAAAGGTAAATTACTATCTATGGCTGGCAGAGTATGGTTAATAAAATCGGTCATCAATGCATGCCTTTATTTTATTTATCCTTCTTCAAAGCCCCTGTTTCCGTATGTAATACTATCAAAAGAATCTAAGTTATTTCTTTGGGGTTGGGGTTACTAGTGTAGGAAAATAGCATGGGTGAGTTGGGAGAAAGTGTGTAACCCAATCGAAGTAGGAGGGCTAGGTATTAAAAACATTGCTAAATTTAATTTAGCCTTGTTAGCAAAATGGAAATGGAGAATTGGGTTGGACGAAGTCGGTGTTTGGAAGGACATAGTGCAATCTCGGTACGGCTCTTGGAGGGATATGAGTTCTAATAGGTTAGACAAGAGACATTCTAGGTGGTGGAGAGACTTATGCAAAATATGTGATGTTGATAATCAGAATAATTGGTTTGACCAAAGAGTAAGTTGGCAGTTAGGGGATGGAAGGAAAATTCGATTTTGGGATGATAAGTGGGTAGGTGATCAAGCACTGAAACTCAAGTATCCAAGGCTATATTTATTATTAACGTGCAAAGAAAGTATAATAGACGATGTAAGGGAAAGGGGAACTAGTGAAAATGGGAAGCATTTTCATGGAAACTAAGTTGGAGAAGTGATGCCTTTGAATGGGAAAAAGTACTGTAGCAATAATTGATGGCCGTCATTAAGACGGCTCTGTGGAAAAGGGGGGAGTCGGATGGCTGGGTTTGGGAAAAGGATAGTGTATATACTGTGAGGTATGGTTATAATGCTTTAGCGAATGATGGAACTCAGAGGAATGTTTATATATTTGAAGAACTCTGAAGTATGAATGTTGTTCCATCTACACACATATGTGGCTAGAGGGTGCTGATTGATAGGATCCCTACAGGGGTGAATCTAAGTAGTAAAGGAATACAAATAGCTACCTCACAATGTCCTATGTGTAATATGCACGATGAATCTACCCAACATTTGTTTTTAAATGATCCTGTAGCTACTAAAGTCTAGGCTAGTTGTGATAGATGAATTGGTAATTCATTAGTTAACCACTACTCTATTAGTAATCGTTTCCCACATTTCTTTATTACGAGTTGTTCTAAGAAAGAAAACGAAATCTGGAAACATATGTGGTCGGCCATAATGTGTGAAATTTAGAATCATAGAAATAAGGTTGTGTTTAATAATGGTCGAGTGGATAACGTAGAAATCTTTAGTTTGACACAATTAAAAGGCTGGTTATGGGTAAAAAATCGTGGATAAAGGATTACTGTGTCACTCTCTGATTGGTTCCTTTGCCCTATCCAGTGTCTGAAGGCTATGACATAATGTTCGCTCGTTGTTGGGATAGTTGTATTAGTTGGGTGTTTGGTTTATAGTGATATTTTGTGAAGTTTCATCGCGTTAGAATAGGGAATAGGTGAGTAGTGGAGCAGTAGGTGATAGGTAGCTAGTTAGAGCTTTTGACTGACTTAGACCCAAGTGACCGATTGTAGTTTTTTGTGTGCAAGTTCCTATGTATTTAGAGAGGCCAGCAGGGAAGTGTACAAAGTTGGGAAGTCACTGGGAAGTATGGAGACGTTCTAACAAGTAGCCATCTATAATTGTGTAGGTGTGACCTTTTATAGATCTGTATGTTTAATCTAGTCTAGAATTAGACTTTTGGTCAACTGAGAGAAATTGTATTGTTTTTGGTGTTGTGTATTTGTTCTATCTTTGTCTGGTTTTGTTCTCATTTACTTCACTTTCTACTTTTGTGAATGGTTATTTTTTTTATAACTAATAATTGACCTTACGTATTAAATTGTATTGTAGGGTATATTTTATAGTAGGGTTAGAACACTCCTGAAGTGCTCTCATTAATTTTATTCTTCGCTGTTAAAAAAAATATCAACCTCGTTTAGTCACAAAAACATCATTCAGTCATAAACATTTAACTCTTGAATGTGCAACTAAAATTCAGTTATAACTCTAAATATTGAATTTTAGTCTAGCTCTAAATATATTTAGATTGGCTTATTTTAAATAAATAATTTCCTTTCTCAACTTTCTCAAAGAAATAGTTAATAGTCAGAAAATTAATCATGTAGTTCAAGAGAGTTAACCACATAAATAATAGAAGGTAGGGGAACATAGATACATATAACCATCACTGGACCACACTCTCCAATAAACAGTTTAAAAGTTGGCCTTAGATGGTAAAGTGCACATTTGCATTATTTGCACTTCATAACCAACGAGTTCTTTCATAAGAAATCACTGTATCTGTAAAACCGTTCATAGCCATACCTAACAAATTAAGCTTCTATTAGTTTTTGACAAATTTCAGGACTAAAGATTTGAATTTCTAATGCTTCTTCACAAACTCATCCGGTTAAGAATTTAAGTTAACTCATTTGGGTATTTAGATGGACTCCGAGTTTTACTAAACAACAACAGGTCATTTGAATATTTGGAGGATAAAAAAAGGACGCCTTAGTTTCTTGACGAGGTTGTTTAGGAACCATTACAATTTATTCTATTAATTCAATCTTATCTACTTCATATAGTATTACTAATTAATAATTGAACTTTTTATTTTTTTTTATAAATAATCAAACTTTTAATTTTTTCGTAAATAATCAAACTTTTTTTAATTTACAAAAAAAAAAACCCATTTATATTAAATTTACTAGTTGATTAGTAAACTGGGGTTTGGTAAACAAAAACATAGGATAATATATGTTTGATAAAATCACCAGAAGTCTGTTTTGTAATATTAATTACCCTTAACTTACCTTATACTTGTTCTTCTTTGTTGTTAACCTAGTTCGAGTTATTTAATAATACTTTTTTTCTTTTTTTACACAAATGTGGCTTTTATTCTTTGTTAATATATTTATCGTGTAACTCATAACTCTACTTCATATATTTAGTGACATTTATTTATAACCACTTCTGACATGATGTAACTATTAATTGTATATTGTATATTTTGATTATATTTTATATTTTAGCTACCGCTGAAACTTTCCTTCTCCATCTTTTCCTTATCAAACCACTTTTATTTTTCCTTGGTCAAACCATTTTATTTTCAATAATACATAAATGAAAACATAAAAAACGGAGTGCAAATGAATATGCTTTGGAAGTTTATCTTTTCCTTATCACACCATTTTTAATTTCGGTTGGTCAAACCATTTTATTTTCAATAATACATCAATGCAAACATAAAAAATGAGTGCAAATGAATATGCTTTGGAAGTTTATCTTTTCCTTATCAAACCATTTTTATTTTCCGTTGGTCAAACCATTTTATTTTCAATAATACATCAATGCAACCATCAAAAATGGAGCTTAAATGAATATGCTTTGGAAGTTTATCTTTTCCTTATCAAACCACTTTTATTTTCCATTGGTCAAACCATTTTATTTTAATACATCAATGCAAACATTAAAAAAATGGAGTGCAAATGAATATGCTTTGGAAGTTTACATTATAGTAACATTAACAAAAATCAACATAAATGAATATGTTTCCCATAATTTTACAAACAAACAATGCCAATATGTAAATAAACCATAGAAATAAAAAAGATTCAACCTAAATTCAAAATAAGATATAATTTCATATATTTATTACATGGATATTATACTTAAAAAATTTTATGAAAACAAAAAAATTTCATATCTGTAATACCGAAATTCTCAAACCAAAGAATAAATACACTTATTCTTCACAAAATTATATATATTTTCATTTTGCATAAAATCAAATGGAAAGAAGCATCACGGATCACACAGTTACTAAATTGAACTTCAGTAATTGATTCACAAATTTCTTTCCTTAAGAGAATAAGAAATATTCTTGTTAATAACGTGAAGTAATGAAAACTGTGCTAAGTATGAAAACAACCACAATTCTATTATTTGACAGCTCCCTTTATTCTTGCCGAGTCTCTAATGGTCCAAAACTTTAAAAAAATATTAAAAGAGTAATAAATAGTTAATCTTTAATTAGATTAAAATAAAATATGTACTAAATAATTAATATTTTGACATTAACAACAATATATAATTCAAAGAAATTTAAAATAAAAATAAAATTTCCAGCATTATCCTACTAAACTCTTGTATTTAATCTTCAGGTAAATCAAGACATATGTTAATACCTCATTGATCTTGTAATCCTGACAATAATATGATCATACCAGACTTAACTTCTAGTGGAGTAGCACACTTTAGTCTATCCCATACAAAAAGTTGCTCCTCAAACCCCAATTTCCACCATGTCACCAAAGAGAAACTATCTTCCATACAAGGTGCCCTTTTGTTCACTTCTAACCAATCTATCCCTGACTTAATGTACTCATCACCCAAACTTTTCATCCCTTCTTGTAGTTTCCTTATGTGACAGACATCTAGCTCCTTCAACTTCCTCATTGTTGCTCTTGCAAAAACAAGCACCAATGCATTTTCTGCAAAGTTTTTTAGGAGTTCAGGAACAACCCTTTTCCTCACATCCTCTTGAAACAACATTGTGGACACTTTTTCCTCTGACATCCTTGTTACAATGCTTCTTGTCTTCCCTATTTTTGCAGCAACAACCTGAAAAGTGGTTATGTTCTTTAAGATATTGTCCTCCAAGGCTTTCTTTTCAAAGGTGGCAATGCTTTGTGGTGACAAATAAAGAACATGAATCTGGTTTTCTAGTACAAATTTTATGACATGTATCACTTTTGTCTCGAAGGGTGAAAAGTTGTGTGTCACAATAGCTTTTGAATATTCAAAAGTGTGAATGACTAAATAATTGGAAGATTTCGAGCTCTCAGCACTGATCTGTCTGCATTAGGTACTATGATGAGGTCCTCACTACATATTAATTCATCCAAATTTACCTCAAAATCTCTTACTGCAAAACTTGTCCCGTGTGTAGTGATTATAGTGAGAAGCTAGTGTCAAACTTTCACAACCAAATTGAACCTAGTCTACCAGCCATAAAGTCATATTGCATAAGCATTTTACTAAGTGCACTGTATAACTTGTTACAAATCTCATTGAAACTTATTTGGGTGCTTGGAGGGTCAAAAGGAAGACAGAGTCTGGGTAAACAGCAAGAGACAGGTTAGTATTTGACAATAACATTCTCTTGCAAGGTGTAGATTGCTCAGGAATAATTACAATTTTCTCTACTAGTTGAATCTTACCCATTCCACACTATAGCACTATTCAATAATCAAACTTCTTGTAATATACCATATCAACCAAGATTTTTAGCCACTTATATTAAGTTTGCTAGTTTCGTTAGTAAATTGGAATTTGGCAAACATATAGTAAATAAGGTGTTTTTGACAATGTCAGAAAGAAAAGCCAGTTTTCTAATATTAATTACTCTCTTAACTTATATTTATTCCTTTATGTTACTGGCTAACGCATGTGGAGTTATGTAATAATTTTTTTTAAGCAAATGATGTTTTTCTGTTATTGTTCATACATTAGCGAGGATGGAGCAACCGCGGTGATGATGCGAAGGTGGCATGGTATAATGAGGGAGAGTATTTTTATCTTCTTTTTTTTTTTTCAGTTTGTATGGGGATGAGGGAAGTAAAACCCTCATTCAAAATTACAAAAAGAATACATTAAAAAGAAAAAAACATGCTTGGTGTCTAAAAGTAAAAAAGGAACAAAAATAATAATAATCAGAGGCACAACCTATACGGAAAGCACAATATGACCAGCTCTTGAGGAAAAAGGAGAATTAAGAAGAAAAAGGGAAAACTCGACGGTCCTGCTGCATTTGCATCCAGACATAAATGATAATATTTGTGTTATAATTATATGAAATGATTCTTTTATTATTATGTTCAGTTGTTTATTACACAAATGTAGAGAATCCTAATCCCATGGAATTTTTACTTTTAAAATCAAAAGGCTTTCAAATTTAAATGTTCTTCTTTCTTCATAAAAGGGTTCAAACATAGGCAGAAATATTGAAGAAAACTCCAGAGAATGGAATTTATTAATTATTCTAGCAATGATAAATATACAAAACTATTTAAAAAAATTATATTTAGTAATGATCTAGAATTTCTATTTTTATTTATAAATTCATAATAAATATATATTCTTAATTTACCTTCTTTTTATTATCCTTTCATCTCCTATACTAGTAGATGTCCATCATTGTGCCTATAAGATGTCAGGCAAAAACGTTACTCTTTAAGAAAGCCAAAAAAAAAAGTAAAAGGACATGACAGAATGAGTGAGAGAAGTGGGTCGGGGTGAAGCAAATGGGGATGTGAAAAACTTGAAAAGAAAAAAGAAATTCTAAAGGAGAATGAATATATTCATAAGAGCTAAACAGGCAAACTTTTGTTTTACTGAGCATCCACCGTCACCATCACCCATCAAACCAGATCCTTCCAGCTAAATAAAAAAACTCCATCAATTAATTTTCATGCTTTCCTCTTTTAAATATTAATAGCTTGTTTAGGCCACTTTCAGCAACACATGGGAGGATGGGAGGAAAGAGGATTGAAATGGTAATAAAAGCACCAAAAAAATAGCTAAAAAATTACAGACAAGCTTGATCAAGTCCAAAGTATAAACATAATTGTAAGCCTTCTAATGTGTCATAAGTTATAACAACGGTATAGAAATACAAGGCCAAAATTTCAGCCTTTTGACTCCAAGGCTAAAAGTATCTTCTTTCTTGGTCCCTGAAATCAACAGAGCATATCAGAATGGAATTAAGAAACGCAGAAAATGTTAATAATTGTTATATCAAAACTAATGCGGGATTAACTTAAGATAAATAATAATTTAGGAATCCACGTTCCTTTATAATACGTACCATCGGTATACCCATGGCCTTGAGATCCTCATCAGTCATATGATTTAGTGCAGTCATATCAACCTGAAGAAATAGCATTTAGTCATAAATATTCAACTCTTTAATGTGCAATTAAAATTCAGTTATAATATTGAATTTTAGTCTAACTCTAACTACATATTTAGATTGGTTTATTTTGAACAAATCATTTCCTTTTGCAACTTTCTGAAAGAAAAATTCAAAAACTACTCTCTAAAAAATGAAGGAACATGGATTTCAAAGAGGGGAGGTAACTAGATGTATAACATACTTCTTCAGCCTGAAAACTTATGAGATACTTTTCAAGACCCAGTGAGAGCAAAAAATCATCCAGAGATGCGTCAGCCTGTCAAGCAAGAACCAGGTTTACTGAATTAGTCTTTTCCACAAGAAAAGAAACACATTCTGGAGCAAGGAAATTGTGGCAAAAACAACAGTTCATTTCGCATAACTGAATTATTTTGAACACGTGAATAAAATGTGGGACACTTTCATCTATTTAAGGAGAAGATAATGTAATAAAAATAAAGATAAAAAAGAAGAATAAGGATAAAATACATCAAAAGAAACTTATATCCAGGATTATTACAATCCTGGTTTCTCCATTGTTTTCATCTCATTAATCAATCAGTTCGTTTAGATCACAAACAAAATGCATCATCTACTTTCACTTTCAGCATCATAATAACAAATGTTTAGTTATTAGAATTATTTCCAGTCTGCCAGCAGTGTCACATCCCAGCAGATTTACAGTTCACTATGTAAAACTGACTTTTGAACCATGGGGAAATAGTTAGGATAGTCAGAAAATTAATCATGTAGTTCAAGAGAGTTAACGACATAGATAAATACGAGGTAGGGGAACATAGATACATGTAACCGTCAACTGGGTCACAATCTCCAACAAACAGTTGAAAAGTTGGCCTTAGATGGTAAAGTGCACATTTGCATCATTTCCACTTCATAACCAAAGAGTTCTTGCACAGAAGGCACGTTATCTGTACAACCATTCATAGGCATACCTAACAAATTAAGCTTCCAGAGCAGTTAGTCTTTGACAAATTCTAAGACCCAAGTTCTCATTCTATTCATTTATAGTCTATTTATTAAGTACTCGTCTAATTTAGGATATATAAGGTCGATCATGATTCATAATCAAATGACGGGTTACTGTTAATCCTACTGCACAGTAATAAACAGTAGTGAAGCTACACCAGCCTAAGCTTCAAATATTGAATTGTACTTAACAACTTTTGCCCTGCATCTAATCCCATGCTCAAGATTTGAATTTCTAATGCTTCATCACAAATCCATCCTATTAAGAATTTAAGTTAACTACATGTAAGTACTACTTGCATCTAAGTTTTCAATATTACAGAAACTTTCAACATTGCATAAAATCTATGATAAAATTATTTCCCTCCCATCCCATCTTTACAGCTTGACTTTTATCATAAGCACAAGGCAACGGCATATTTTGCAAAAAATCAGTATAAAATAATAGTATTACTAACATCATACAATGCAAGACAAAATTCTAGTCTCTACTGGCTAAGTTCAAGTGTAATGCAACTATTCTGATTCAAAAAAGATGAATTCAACACATGTAGGACTCAAGCAGAGAATATCATATCCAACTTTGCTACTGTTAAACTAGACAAAGCATGAAAGTGGCTAACATAATATCAGTCAAGTAAAATTACATGAACACAGATACAGTCCTTGGTTCTCACTCTAATAAACACCTCAAGATTAAGGTTAGTTCACTCACATAAAGAAACCAATGAATCTGATATATCATCGTAGTAAAATAACTAAAATTACAAAGGCAGTCAGCGTCATTGTTTTAAAAAATTTATCACTAGTTTAAAGGCCAATGACATACTGAATGTAGAGGGAAAAGGGGCAACAGAACAAGACGAACACTACATCCAAAATCCCTGCAATAGAAAATCTTGATCAAACAATAAACAAAGAATATGTCAACAATATACCTTTCGGGACACATTTTTAGGAGTTGGGTTAGCTGATCTTTTGATATGTACTGCAGGAGTCTCAACATCGATACTTTTACCGCCGCTAGGTTTAGCAGCCACTTTAGGCTTTGGTGGGTCATAGTTTTTAGGTTGTGAAGTCATTGTCCCTGATAGCCTTTCACGGAGATCCCTCTCACCAGTAACAGAACTCTTTCCAGTTTGACCTCCAGGATGCAGGCCTTTCTTTTGAAGCTTCAAACGAAGATCTTGAGCAGTGACCTTGCGATCTTCACAAGTCATTAACACACAGTCAAAACCCATAAAATCAACTATCGGCATCCAACAAGAGCAGCAACTTATACTTGCATATGAGAATAACATAATCAATCCATACTATAGAGCTGGGGCTCATCATCGTCATAGAGATCATGTTTCCACTTGTCATCTTGCCTCTGCCTGCAAAAGTCATGATTTGGATACATCACCAAGTCTTCAGTTTAAATAAGCATTAAAGTTTGTAACAAAGGAGGTCCACAGTGCTAAGCAATCGAGTGGATAGAACATAATGAATACAAATAAAACAGAAATAACCAATCCAATGAATGAGCATTGCTCCTAAAAGGTTTCTCTCATGACCAAGGTTGCGGGGTGTATTTAGCGGCTAAGCAGGCCTTTTGCTCAAAGATCAGGATTGATTCACCCTTCCCACCTCATGAAATTAAACAATTCAATGAGTAAGATTGCAAAGTAAAGAAAAACCTAACAATTACACCCTCTACCCCTGCCTCCAACCAGCATACTAAACACGAAGGGCACAAAATATCCAACAGACCATCACCAAAACTTAACATTCAAAGTATACAATCACATGCCACAACACCAAAACGCTGAACAAACAATTCCAAACAAATCTCTTCACACTGCTTATATAATCAAAGAGGCCCCAAGCCACTCAGGCAATGAGAATCAAGTAATAATACTCCCATCGAAAATTAAAATCAATCCTCAATAACAGCCCCTACATCATCATAACCCCCCACCCCAGCTAAGTATTTACCACAGTTTCACCTCTCAAGGAACTCGTCGCTGCTCCAGGTCAAGCCATTTCTCCAATTCCTCAATTCCACACATAGAAGATCACATAAAGACAAAGCAATTCCCCAAACACCTTCACTAACCTAACTCATGAACCCCTATCACTGCCACCACTAGACAGGGATATTACGAAAGATAAACAGAACCCCTGACAACCATAACCACTACCATTGAAGTCATCCCACACCATCAAAAAATCCAGAATGCGACTCAACCCAACACCAAATACATCAACATTAAGCACACCAACAACTACAAATTCATATATTCTTTTTCCACAGTGGAAATAAAAATAATTCACACACAGTAACAATAATAAGAATAATAACACAAGAACCTCTTTCCGGTGACTTTGTGTTGGCGAGTAGAATCAGTGAGGAAATTCCCATCAAGACGTTCTTTCACTGACCTCCGAGTTCCACTCTCCACCCGATCAGCATACATCCTTTGCGTTTCTTCCAAATGAAGCCTAAACCTAAACGCAAACTCTTGCTGAAGGTGCACGAACCCAAATTGCGAAACGGTTGCAGAGAATCAAAACCCTATGAATTTGATGGAAAGGGAATAAGAACAATGCTTCTTGGAGATTGCGAATTTCACCCCCAAAATGAAAACGAAACAAAAAGAAAAAAAAAATCGGCTTTGGAATTTGGGAGCTGTGAGAGTCTATCAAGTCTCAGTGGGGTCGCAGATAGAAGAAAAGAGCGAGTGCGTGTTGTTAGCCTCTGGAACCAATAAGGTCGCGTTTGGCTTGGATGCCTTTATAAAAAAATGTTGAATTTAAGTGATGTAGTTGGGAATAAATAAAAAATTATTCATTCTCAATTAACTTATTTTCTGAAAATAAAATTATTAAGATTGTAAAGATTTTTTACAGTAAAATAATACATTTCAAAAAAAATAGAAAATACATCTAATTTTATAATATAATTGTTTAATATGCTAATAATGAAAAAAATTATTTGACGTTTTTCCACATAACAAATTTTTTATATTATATTTTTTTAAGAATTATCCAGGTATTTTTATAATATATATTTGTTTTTTAAAAAAAATAAAATTTTATTTTAAAAAGTCAATTGTTGTTTCCTCGTCAAAATTATCCAGGTATGTTCTCACAATCCAATATTTTCTTAACTTCTCCTAATGTTTTTATCTTTCTTATTAGGATATATTCTCATCATTTCGTCATTTTTATATCTTATTCTTTTCAAATATTTTTTTTTTCACAATATAATCATCATTATTTCTAAATAATGTTTGGCATTAAATTTCCTAATTTCTCATTATTTTAGAAAAAATATAGAAATTTTATGTAAAAGGTGGATAAAAAGTTTATACCGTCCACTTGAAATCGTTGAGCTAAAAAATAACTTTTTTTTTATAATAACGATGAAAATTATAACTTGTATCAAACATGTCCATTTAAAATGGGATTTAATGTATAAAAGGAGAATGAATTGTATTATTATAATAAAAAAATAGATATACCTAACACACTTTTTTTATTCTCCAAACAAAGATTTAAAATAATGAAGCTTAAGGTCACATATGAAACATGTTAAAAAAGGACTACAAAAATTATTGTGTTCCTTAATGTGAGTAAGAAAGAAAATTAAAGATTGCAAAGTTTGTAATCAATCATACTCATAAAATTAAAATAAGATTTAGTGTGAGAAAGAGAAGGAATTATATTATGATAATAAGAAAAAGCATATATACTCAAAATGTTAGATAAAAAGCTTAAGAAATGTTATCTATTCGAAATTGATGAGCTAAAAAATTACTTTTTTTTTTTTTTTTTTGTAATAGAGATG
>Ga0209489_102835_pt1 | contig 34623 bp, 31 predicted proteins | sample SiratrowhiteBW_FD_187527 | JGI IMG/M metagenome (GOLD analysis project Ga0209489, IMG submission 187527) | Root nodule microbial communities of legume samples collected from California, USA - Siratro white BW (SPAdes) (version 2) | ecosystem: Host-associated > Plants > Roots > Nodule | place... | reverse complement strand
TTTTTTGTTTCAACACATGTTGTCAGTCATATTTTTCTAATGTAAAACTATTCTAAGTAAAAAAAATTAACAATCACTCCCCAATCGATGTGGACTTTATTGGGCTTGTAATGTGGCCATAGGTTAAAGGGTTTTGAAGAAAAGGATATTAAAGGCCCAAAAAGTGTTTACGGGTCATAATTTTGGAACAAAGATAATCAATTATTGGTTTGTGAAAAACAAGGCTTTCTTCTGAGCTTCTTCTTTAATTTTTTCTTCTTTTTTCTTCTTCTCACTTTGTGAGAACACTTTTGTTTGTGAGTTGTCATCCTTTTATTTTGATGAAACATTTTCATTTTTGAACTTCTTCTCTTTTCTTTTCTCTTTTCCTTTTCTTTTGCTTCTAATTTGGGAGCCTTTTGTTGCACTCTTTTTTAATTTTCTTCTAAGAAACTTTTGATATGCAGTCTTGAACTGACTTTCACTTGATGATCCTTGTTCAAGGTATATATTTTAAAAGAAAAATTTTGTATTAGGCTCAAAGAAAGGTGCAATGAATATTTTATGATTTTTATCTTTGGGATGAGAAAAATGGACATATATCATTTTGGGTCTTGATTGCTTCAATTTTCAAAAAGATTAGCTTTTGCAACAAACTTCAACGACTTTTAACATGTGTCAAATTTTTTATATATATTTTCTATACGTCCTAACTTTTGCTTAGACTGTTCTTTGCGGGTTTTCAGTCTAACGGACTTCTTTCTTTTCTTTTTTTTTCTTTGAATGCCTCTAGCAAATGAAGTTTTTGAAATTGGGACAAATAAGATCTAATTGCCCCAATGTGAAAAATCTTTTTGACAATTTTTGCCATCGGAGTAAACCTTTCTCATTAAATAGGCTCAAAGAAGGCTCAAAGGGTTTTATTCAGAACATATGCATTCAATATATTAAATAATTCAACTTGAATTTTTTTTGTTTTATTTTTATGTCAGGCTTTAAGATTGTGCCAAAAAATTTTCTTTATTTTCTATTATTTTATCAACAAATTCAATGATCCTATAAACATGATTTATTATGCAATCGTTTTTTTTATTCCTTTTATATTCCGTGACATCCTTCAAAATTTGAGAAATCTCGTAGCCTACCCGTGGTGTATACTTCTCTTAGCATAACAGAAATATATAAAGGAGAAATCAAAGGAAATTTTATTTTATCAAAAGAAATATGCAGATACAATTTTAATATCATTCAATGTTTCCAAATATTACATTCCCCAATTTATGGAATCATATTATGCATAGAACTTTTTGACTGTGTCAGAGTTAACCGGTAATGATAACTCTTCCCCATCCATCCTTGTAAGAATTAGTGCTCCTCCCGAGAAGGCTTTCTTTACCACATATGGACCTTCATAGTTAGGCATTCATTTACCGCGATGATCTTTTTGAACTGATATGATTTTTTTAACCACCAGATCTCCTTCACAAAACATTCGCGGATGATATAATTGTCCATGGCACACAGCGGCTAACCTCTTCTCATCAATGAAACTAAGCTGATCATATCTTATTTGAACCCACTCAACTTCTTCCAACTTGGTTTAAATCAATACTCTGGGAGAAGGTATTTCGACTTCAAATGGTAGTATTGCTTCCATTCCATATACAAGAGAGAAAGGCGTTGCTCCTGTTGATGTTCTCACCGAAGTGTGATAACCATGCAAAGCAAACGGTAACATCTCATGCCAATCTTTATATGTCACTACCATTTTTTGGATTATTTTCTTTATGTTCTTATTTGCCGCTTCAACCGCTCCATTCATCTTTGGTCGATAGGGGGAAGAATTATGATGCTTAATCTTGAACTCTTCACATACATCATATGATTGTTCAAATTAGTGGCATTATCAGTAATAATTCTTTCAGGAATTCCATATCTGCAAATCAACTCTTTCCCTATAAATTTTGGCACCACTTTTCTGGTCACATTAGCATAGGAAATAACTTCAACCCACTTTGTAAAGTAATCTATGGCCACCAGTATGAATCGGTGTCCATTTGATGCTTTTGGTTCAATAGCACCAATGACATCTATACCCCACAAGGAAAAAGGCCATGGCGCAGATAAAACATTCAAAGTATTAGGCGACACATGAATATTGTCGGCATACACTTGACATTTATGACACTTTCTCACATGCAGACAACAATCATTTTCCATAGTCATCTAGAAATAACCAGCCCTTAGTATCTTCCTAGCCATAGAATTTCCATTCATATGTGTTCCGAAGGTTCCTTCATGTACTTCTTGCAATATCAACTTTGCCTCTTTTGAATCCACACATCGGAGTAGCATCATATCATGATTTCGTTTATACAACACATCTCCATTCAACACGAAACCAGAGGTTAACCTTCTCAACATTCTTTTATCATTCTCTGAGGCTGAATCAGGATATTCTCGACTCTTGAGGTATTGCTTGATATCAAAATACCACGGCTTGCCATCTGCTTCTTCTTCAATGAAATTACAGTATATTGGATTCTCATAACTTTGCATTTTAATCATCGACAATTCTTCCTCTTGACTAACCTTAAACATAGATGACAAAGTAGCAAGAGCATCAGCTAATTGATTATCGTCTCTTGAAATATGATGAAACTTTACATCTTCAAAATGCTCAATCATTCCTTTGATATATGCTTTATAAGGAATTAGTTTACAATCTTGAGTTTCCCATTCTCCTTTTACTTGATGAATAACCAGTGCTGAATCACCATATACATTCAAGCGCTTTACCTTTAATTCTATGGCTGCTCGGATCCCCATAACATAGGCTTCATATTCTGCTGTATTATTTGTGCAATCAAAACATAATCTTGCAGTCATTGGTATATATTGTTTTTCTGGGGAAATAAGCACTGCTCCTATACCATGTCCTAATGCATTAGAAGATCCATCAAAGAATAAAGTCCATTTTCTTTCATCTTCCGTACTTCTTCCGTGGCAAACAGAGCCATAATGTCTTCATCTGGGAACTCAGGTTGCATAGGTTGATAGTCATTTACGGGTTGATGAGCCAGAAATTCTGCCAAAGCACTGCCTTTAATAGCTTTTTGCGTGACATACAAAATATCAAATTCTGATAATAACATCTGCCAACGAGCTATTCTTCCAGTCAAAGCAGGCTTTTCAAAAATGTACTTGATTGGATCCATTTTAGATATTAACCATGTTGTATGACTTAACATATATTGTCTCAAACGATTCACTGTCCAAGCCAATGCACAACAGGTTTTCTCTAACGCGGAATATCTTTGTTCACAATCAGTAAATTTCTTGCTCAAATAATATATGGCATGCTCTTTCTTTCCCATTTCATCTTGTTGTCCCAAAACACAACCCATTGGTCCGTCTAATACTGTCAGATAAAGAATAAGAGGCTTTACAGGAACTGGCAGACGCAGTATTGGAGGTTCTCTTAAATATTGTTTAATCTTATCGAATGTTATCTGACAGTCTTCATTCCATTCTACCACTTGATTTTTCCGTAACCACTAGTACAAAATACACATTTAACGTCTGTCTTCAATGACGGTTAAAAGGAAAAACGACGTTATCCAAAACGCGGTGGCTTTTTTGTAAATAAATGAACAACATAACGTCAGTTACAGAAAAAAACCGCCATTGAATTCCCACTTAAGCTTTAAAATTCAAAAATTTAAAATTTTAAAATGGCGCTAATGCACCACATCGGTTAATATGTCCTAACCGACGTGGTAAAGTCTCCCATGACGTCAGTTTGGACCACGTAACCGACGTCATGGTGACTTTGTTACTGAAATAAAAAAGGAAGGTAAAATTAGGGTACGTACCACGTCGGTTGGGAGCCCATAACCAACGCGGTGCTCTCAGTTTTACCCCCCAGCGCGTTTTCACTTTCACTTTTATGCTTCCTGAACTTTTCGCGTCTTCTTCCTGCACTGTTCCTGCGGCTTTCTTCCTTGTTTGCGACCTCCATTTCATCCTCATTCAACTCCATTTCACTCTTTCTCCATCATAAAGGTTGGTAGCTACATTTTGACCGTTTCATTTTCGTTTTCAACTTTAGCAGCGCCGTTGATGCCCAGGCCCGGAAAAGTCGCCAAAATTCGACTAAAACAATTTTTTGTCGTACTACTGGGCAACGATAAGAATTGCACCCCAAAAAGCTTGGGAATGTCTCGGGCGCTAAACCGAGTCATCTGTCCCCGTTTTCAACTATTCCTGCTCCGGCGGTGCCCGGGCCCGAAAAAGTCTTGAAAATTTGCCCGAGACCATTTTTACCTGTATGGATGACAAACGACAAAAAATGCGTAACAAATAGAGTGCGTATCTTTCGGGTGCCAAAACCGAGTCATCCGAGCTCGATTTTCAACTTTGCCTACTCCGTTGGGGCCCGGGCCTGGAAAAGTCATCAAAATTCGACCGAAACAATTTTTAGCTGTACCAATGGGAAATCATAAGAATTGCACACCAAAATGTGTGCCTATGCCTCGGGCGCTAAATCGAGTTATACGGGCCTCGTTTTTAACTTTAACTGCTCAGGTGGTGCCCGGTCCCGAAAAGTCGTCAAAATTCGATCGAAATATTTTTCAACCGTACTGACAGGAAACGATAAGAATTGCATCCCAAAAAGTGTGGGTATGTTTCGTGTGTAAAACCGCGTCATCTGGGGCCGGATTTCAACTTTACCTCCTCCGGTGGTACCGAGGCCCGGAAAAGTCGTGAAGATTAACCAGAATTATTTTTCAACTGTGCTGACGGAAAACGATAGAAAATGCGCCACAAACTGTATTGGCATGTTTCGGGCACCAAACGTAGTCATCTAGGCCCACCTTTCAACCTTGGTTGCGCCGGTGATGTATACAGGCTAGGAAGAGTCGTCAAAAGTCGACCGAAACATTTTTTTGCCGTACTGATTGGAAACGATAAGAATTGCATCCCAAAATGTGTGGGTATGTTTCGGGCGCTAAACCGAGTCATCTGGCCCCGTTTTCAACTTTCTTTCTCCGGTGGTGCTAGGGACCGAAAAAGCCGTGAAAATTTGTGCCAAACCGATTTTACCCGTACGGATTAGAAACGAGAAGAAATGCGTCCCAAATAGAGTGCGTACATTTTGGTTGCCAAAATCGAGTCATCTGGGCCCGATTTTCAACTTTGCCTGCTCCGTTGGGTCTGGGCCCGGAAAAGTGGTCAAAATTCGACCGAAACAATTTTTATTCGTACCGATGTGAAATGATAAAAATTGCAGACCAAACAGTGTGCCTATGTTTGGGGCGCTAAATCGAGTCATATAGGCCTCGTTTTTAACTTTTCCTGCTCCGGTGGTGCTTGGGCCGGAAAAAGTCATCAAAATTTGTCAAAATTATGTTTCCACCCTTGTGACTTGAAACGATAAAGATTGCACCACAAACTGTGTGGGTATGTTTCGGGTGCCAAACGTGGTAATCTGGGCCCAATTTTCAACTTTGGCAGCGCCGTTGATGCCCGGGCCCGGAAAAGTCGTCAAAATTGAACCGAAACATTTGTTTGTCGTACTGCTGGGCAACGATAAGAATTGCACCCCAAAAAGTCGTCAAAATTCGATCGAAACATTTTTTTGCTCTACTGATTGGAAACGATAAGATTTGCACGCCAAAAAGTGTGGGAATGTCTCGGGCGCTAAATCGAGTCATCTGGCCTTGTTTTCAACTTTTCTTGCTTCGGCGGTGCTTGAACCCGAAAAAGTCGTCAAAATTCGACCGAATTATTTGTCAATCGTACTGACGGGAAACGAAAGAAACTGTGCCACAAACTGTATTGGCATGTTTCAGGCGCCAAACATACTCATCCAGGCCAAGTTTTCAACTTTGGGTGCGCCGGTGATGCCTGGGCTCGGAAAAGTCGTCAAAATTCAACCGAAACACTTTTTTGTTGTACTGATTGGAAACGATAAGATTTGCACGCCAAAAAGTGTGGGTATGTTTCGGGCACTAAATCGAGTTATAGGGGCCGTTTTCAACTTTTCCTGCTCTGGCGGTGTCCGAGCTCTTAAAAGTCGTGAAAAATTGTCCGAGATCGTTTTTACCCATAAGGATGAGAAACGACAAGAAATGCGTAACGAATAGACTACTTATATTTCGGATGCCAAAACTGAGTCATCCGTGCCCGATTTTCAACTTTGCCAGCTTCGGTGGGGCTGGGGCCGGAAAAGTCGTCAAAATTCGCCCGAAACAATTTTTTGTCGTACCGATGTGAAATGATAAGAATTGACACCAAAAGTGTGCCTCTGTTTCGGGCGCTAAATCGAGTCGTATGGGCCCCGTTTTTTACTTTTCCTGCTCCGGTGGTGCTCGGGCCCTAAAAAGTCATCAAAATTCGACTGAATTATTTTTCCACCCTACAGACAGGAAACGATAGAGACTGCACCACAAACTGTGTGGGTATGTTTCGGGTGCCAAAAGTGGTCATCTGGGCCCAATTTTCAACTTTGGCAGCGCCATGGGTGCCCGGGCTTGGAAAAGTCGTTAAAATTCGACCGAAACGTTTTTTTTGTCGTACTGATGGGAAATGATAAGAATTGCACCCCAAAAAGTGTGGGAATGTCTCGGGCGCTAAATCGAGTCATCTGGCCCTGTTTTTAACTTTTCTTGCCCCGGCGGTGCTTGAGCCCGAAAAAGTCGTGAAAATTTGTCCACGACAGTTTTTACCCATACAGATGAGAAACGACATGAAATGCGTAACAAAAAGAGTGCGTACATTTCGAGTGTCAAAACCGAGTCATCCGAGCCTGATTTTCAACTTTGCTTGCTCCGGTGGGGACCGGGCCCGGAAAAGTCGTCAAAAATCGATCGAAACAATTTTTTTCCGTACCAATGGCAAGTAATAAGAATTGCACACCAAAATGTGTGCCTATGTTTTGGGCACTAAATTGAGTCATATGGTCCCCGTTTTTAACTTTAAGTGCTCCGATGGTGCCCGAACCCGAAAAGTCGTCAAAATCCGACCAAAACATTTTTCAGCGATACTGAGGGGAAACGATAAGAATTGCACCCCTGGGTATGTTTTGGGTGTAAAATCGAGTCAACGGGGGCCGGTTTTCAACTTTGCCTGCTCCGGTTGTACCAAGGCCCGGAAAAGTCATCAAAATTAGACCGTATTATTTTTAAACCGTACTGACGGGAAACGATAGAAATTGCGCCACAAACTGTATTGGCATGTTTCAGGTGCCAAACGTAGTCATCAAGGCCCAATTTTCAACTTTGACTGCGCTATTGGTGCCTTGGCCCAGAAAAGTCGTCAAAATTCGACCGAAACATTTTTTTGTCGTACTGATTGAAAACGATAAGAATTGCACCCCAAAAAGTGTGGGTATGTTTCGGGCGCTAAACCGAGTCATCTGGCCACGTTTTCAACTTTTCCTGCTCCGGCGGTGCCTGGGCCGACAAAGTTGTAAAATATGTCTTGGCCAAGTTTAAGAGGGGGGGTGAATTGAACACTTGAAAATTTTCGCAAACTGTTTGGAGAATGAATAATATTTATGGAAACTACTAAAGAAGATATGTTAGGCAAACAACAATGGTTCAATCAAACAGTTTTAGCACAATATTAATCAACCAGATGCAATAAACTGTAACCAGAAAACAGTTGTTGAATACACAGTATACTGTAAAGGCAGTTCTTGAAAAGTTGAATCAAGAAATCAAAGAATTAGATCAACTTCAAGTTTATAAGGATTCAATTATTAAAAACCTTTTTGTTAAACAATACAAGCTATGTTAAGTGTATGAAAACAGTCTATAATCAACAATAGTGAAAGATAAAATTTTCTGGAAAAACAAACTGATAAACAGTAAACCCAGTAAATTGCGAAACAGCAGATTTACAGAAAACTGATATACTGGTTATTAACAGATATAAAACAATTCAGAGTAGATTGTGTTAAATCAGAGTATATGTTTTTAGTTGTTACTAGAAATGCTTTCAGAAAGTTGATGAAATTATTCAATTAGCAAGATTCAGTTGATTCTGGAAATTCAAGAAACTCAGCAAGATTTAGCAAGAACAGTAAAGAGAGAGAGCAAGAGAGATTCAAGACACAACAGATTTATATACTGGTTCACCTAACAACTGGGCTACGTCCAGTCCCTCACACACAGTAAGGATTTCACTAAAATGATCAACCCGATCAGGTTTACAACCCTTGCCTACAGCAAGAATACACTACACACCACAGCAACCACTGCTGAACCTACAGCAGACCAAGAAACCACACAGAGTCCACTGTGCGTTTCAAGAACTCCCTTGCTGAAACCCACAACAAGTCACAGTTATACAGAGTCCACTATATAACCCAAAATCATCTCACTGCAACCCATAGTAGACCACTGTTAAACCCACAGCAGAACAAGAAACCACACAAAAACCCACTGTGTGTTTCAAGAATACCCTTGCTGAAACCCACAGCAAGTCACACCCTATACAGAGCCCACTGTACAGAACAAAATTACCAACCCAGGTAACTCACAGCAGAATAACCTTCAATACAGTGAAAGAATTATCACAGTCACAGCAATACAAGCACTTCTATACAAAGGATTACAAAAGTAATAAAGAAAGGGTATAGAAGGCTTAGTCTGATGATCAAATTAGTGAAGAAACTGTCTCAGTCGAATCAAAGCTCCAGTAGCAGTTCAAGAAAATAGTTCTTTGATGAAAACGTTGATTGATCTTGATCACTAGACTCAAGGGCGCTTTTTCTCTCTTTGAAATCTCAAATGTTCTTACTCAGAAAATGTTTAGAATGATTTTTCATATCTTTCCAAAATTTCGCGTCAGCTATTTATAGACAACTGTCATTTAAAATTCAGTCGATTGATTTTTCAAATAGTCGACTATTTATCTCCAGTTAGTTAAAACAGTTGTTCAAAACGCAAGTTTTGATTTTAATGATTTCTCAAAGCTTTTGTTAATTAAGAAAATACTTGTGGAGCTTAGCTTTGATTAAGATTGCATGCATCACTGATTAGACCTCAAACTTACCCCATAACACACACTCCTAAGTTCTAGACCAAGTCTTCAATCTTCATGAAATCTTCATGCATTCCACATATGCTCATAAGGTCTTGAACTTCTTCACTTGGTTGGCTTCATCAAATCATCACAGTAGCCCACTGGTGCTAACAATCTCCCCCAATTTGATGAAGACAAACAATGGTGTGTTGAGTTGTAATGCATGCTTGTTCTTCTTTGAATCAGTCTACTGGCTTTCACAAAGCTCCCCCATTATTTGATATCCTGTTAATAATACTTCACTGAATAGAGTGAAGAAAAACAATAACACAAAGGATAACAACTTTCATTGATATTAAGCACGAGCACATGATAACCTTTCATAAGTACATATCGTGCAACAAACTGATACAAGCATAACAGACTAAAGTTTGGACTGGGCTGGATAAACCAACAAATCAGAGTAGTAGCCATAACATAAAACATGAAAATATCACAAACAGTAGACAAGCAGTAAACTGAACATAAACCTAGACTCCTAGACCACACCACAACACTCCCTAATCACAACACACCTAGTTCTCCCCCATTGGATTCATCAAATGGACGAGAAACCCCCACTAGATATGCAAATGCAAATGCCCTATTCGTCTAGTGGAAAGAACAAAGTCCCTATCTTGGACTGGATATCTTCAACCATGTTTCAATAAACTGGAAGTGCGTTTCACAATACTGGTGATGACTACGGTTCTGGTTTTCCAATTGATTGAACTGTGTCATCATGAGTTGTTCGAATCTGGAGAATGAGTCTTGACTAGGAGCAGCAGGTGTTTCTGGTTTTGGTTCAGCTTGATCCTCATCTTCGTCATCCTCATCATCATCATCACTTGATTTCTCTTCTTCTTGTTCTTCATCATCAACTGATTCTTCATCAGCTTTGCAAATCCATTTCTTATTTTTCATCTTTTTCAGTCCAATCTTGGTGAGATTTGCAGTAGTAATCTGGTTCAGCGCCTTGACTTCTTCAACAACTTCAATTTCCACATCTATATCAAAATATTCAATAAACTGCGACAGCAGTATCACATATGGGATGCGATATTCCAATTTCTTCCCAACTTTGAACAGATGTTCACGAATCATATTAACCCAGTTGACTTTGATCTTATTCATGAGGCAGTACATGAGTATAAGATCCTCTTCAGTCAATGTTGCATGATTCAAGCCACGAGGGGTCAGTACCCAGATCACAATATACGCCAGTATTCTAGGTGTAGCAGCAAGTCCTCCTACGTTGAACGTCCTTGAGGTAGACTCTTGGTTCCTCAAGCATGATTTGTAGAACTGAACTTTGTCAAAGTTCCCCAGTTCTGATGTGTTCCCTCTGCTAACAGTAGCTCCTTCATTTCTTAGGCCAGTAACACTCAGCCAAACCTCCTCATTGATTGCTATGTCAATGCCCTTCACCTATGAGTACAGATTCTCCTCATCATGCCACATGTTGGTCAAGAATACCTTAACCAAATCTGGGTAAGTGTTCCCAGTCAGCTTCAAGAATCTGTCTAGCTTTTGAAACTTGAGCATGTCATGAACTTCATCAAGTTTTTCCTCCTTGAGCCACTCGAGACTCAGCACTTTCGGAGTAACAATGATCTTCTTGCTGTACAGTTTGTAATATTCTTCTATACTCTCCTGGTTTCCAACAAACCACCTATCAAGGTAGTCGGGTTCATTGTTGTCACTGTCTGATCCAACATGTTTAACCTTAGCCCTTTCGGTTCTTTTTCGTGGGTTGGAGGGAGAAGCCATTTTTGGTGGACAAGCAAGAGAACTAAGTTTCTCACTCAGAACAAATAAGGCAGTGAAGTAGTGTGCGAGTGAATGCATGCTCAACCCTCCACTTAATGCAACACAATTCTATAGAAAACAGCACATTGATTGACAATTCAAAAACGTAAAACAGCTTTTGCAGTTTGTTGAGATTCTACAAGCGATCAATTCAGAGCAGGTTATACTTAGCTGCAGAAAATCTCAAAAATAACTTTTTGACTAGTTGACTTCCCACTGTTACAGCGCCATGTGGCATCTCGAGCGGTCTCTCTCTTCACATGCTAAACATGAGTGTCGAGTTGTTTTGTCTTATTCAGCTCTTCAACTAGATGGGTTCCACTGTGCTTGGTTCTATTCGAATGCTTTCAGTTACACAGCACCACTTTGGTTGCATTGTAACTCCAACACAGTTCCACATGCATCCAGAATTAACATTTAATCAGATATCAATATCGTGTCAGTTTTAACATTGCTATTAATCAGATTTTAAAAACTGATCCAAAGACAATGAATAATAATATGAATCTGATACAGTAAAAGAAATTTAACTGATCCAGTGAAAAAAAATTTAAACCTGATACAGTAGTTTTAAAACTAAAAACTGATCCAGTGAACTGTTCAGGAATGAAATTTAACACAGAAATTTGTAAAACAACCATGTAACAAAATCAGCCAATAATCCATTTAGCATAAACTGATTTATTTCACAAATTTGAAATCAATAATTCAAAGTTCATTTCGAAGGAAGTTAAATCTCTCTTTATTAAATGGCTTTGTGAAAAGATCAGCAAGCTGATTTTCAGTACTAACAAACTGAATTTCACAATCACCATTATTGACATGGTCTCTAATGAAATGATGACGAATTTCAATATGTTTAGTCCTTGAACGTTGAACTGGATTCTTTGTAAGATTAATGGCACTAGTGTTGTCACATAGTAATGGAATTTTAGACAAGTTAAGCCCAAAATCACTTAACTGCTGTTTAATCCATAGGCTTTGTGCACAGCAGCTACCAACTGCAATGTATTCAGCTTCAGCAGTGGACAGTGCAACACATGCTTGTTTCTTACTATGCCAGGATATCAAGCTTGATCCTAACAGATGGCATGTCCCACTAGTGCTTTTCCTGTCAATTTTTCAACCTGCAAAATCAGAATCAGAATAGCCTACTAAATCCAGAGATACCTCACTAGGATACCATAGTCCAACATTTGTAGTTCCCTGTAGGTATTTCAGAATTCTCTTTGTTGTAGTGAGATGTGATTCCTTCGGATTGGATTGAAATCTAGCACAGAGACAAACACTAAACATGATGTCTGGCCTGCTGGCAGTAAGATACAGCAGTGAACTGATTAACCCCCTATACTCGGTTTGATCCACACTGATTCCTTTTTCATCCGAATCCAAATAACAGTTAGTGGCCATAGGTGTTGAAATTTCTTTGCATTTTTCCATGTCAAACTTCTTCAATAACTTTTTGCAATACTTGGTTTGACTAAAGAATGTCCCATGATTTAGTTACTTGATCTGCAGTCCAAGAAAGTAGTTAAGTTCACCCATCACGGACATCTCAAATTCTCCCTGCATAGCTTCAACAAACTGCTCACACAGATTTTGATTAGTGGATCCAAATATAATATCATCAACATATACTTGAACCAAAATAATATCATTGAGTGCTTTCTTAATAAACAATGTCTTATCTGTTTTGCCTCTCTCATATGCATGAGATAGCAAGAAGTTGCTCAACCTCTCATACCACTGTCTTGGGGCTTGCTTCAAACCGTATAGAGCTTTCTTCAGTTTGAAGACATAATACGGATGCTTATGATCTTCGAATCCAGGAGGTTGACAAACATAAACTTCTTCATCAATATACCCATTAAGTAAAGCACTTTTGACATCCATTTGGTGAAGCTTGAATCCATTCATGCAAGCATAAGCTAAGAGCAGTCTAACAGCTTCAAGTCTTGCTACTGGTGCATAGGTTTCCCCATAATCGATTCCTTCTTCTTGCTTGTAACCCTTGGCAACCAGTCTAGCTTTGTTTCTCACAATAACACCATGTTCATCTAACTTGTTCTTAAACACCCACTTGGTGCCAATGACATTCATCTTACTGGTTCTAGGAACAAGTGTCCAGACTTCATTCCTTGCAAACTGGTTCAGTTCTTCGTGCATAGCGGTTATCCAGTTGCTGTCTTCCAGTGTATCAGCTATAGTCTTTGGTTCAGTTTGTGAAACAAATGCCATATGTTCGCAAAATTGATTCAGTGTACTCCTGGTTGAAACTCCTTTATGCACCTGTCCAATTACATTATCCAATGACAAATTCCTAGGCACTCTCCACTCCTTAGGCAAATATGAACTAATCCTGTCAGTAACAACTTCTTGTTCAGCAGATTGATCTTCTAGTTCTGTTGACTGAATTTCTGGTAGCACTCTGGTTTCTTCAGTCTTATTTTCCAGTTCAGTTCCAGCTTGTTGAGTAATTGGAATTTCATCATCTGCACGTGTCTTAGATCTTTCTTGCATAACTTGGTTAGTTTCATCAAAATTCACATGTACAGATTCTTCTACCAGTATGGTCCTCTTGTTATAGACACGATAAGCATGACCATGTTGTGAGTAACCCAAAAAAATACCTTCATCAGACTTGGAATCAAACTTACCCAGGCTGTCCTTACCATTATTAAGCATGAAGCACTTACAGCCAAAAACCTTTAAGTGAGACAGATTCGGTTTTCTTCCTCTGAATAGTTCATATGGAGTTTTCTTCAGTATAAGTCTGATCAGCACTCTATTTAATACATAGCACGCTGTGCTGACAGAATCTGCCCAGAAATATTTGGGTAGTCCAATCTCGTTCAACATCCTTCTGGCCAGTTCCTCCAAAGATCTGTTTTTCCTTTTTACAACTTCATTCTGCTGTGGAGTTCTTGGTGCTGAGAAGTTGTGTTGAATACCCAATTTACTGCAGTATCTATCAAACTTCTCATTCTGAAATTCTCTCCCATTGTCAGATTTAATGGATGAAATACTGCAGTCCTTTTCATTCTGAACAACTTTGACAAATCCTTTAAAGACATGGTAAGTTTCATCTTTGGTGGCTATGAAAAATGTCCAAGTGAACCTGGAATAGTCATCAACAATAACAAGACCATAGTAGCTCCCTCCTAGGCTCATAGTTCTAGAGGGACCAAATAAATCCATGTGCAGCAGCTCAAGTGGTCTAGTTGTTGAAACAACATTAATCGGTTTAAAAGAGCTTTTAGTTTACTTACCCATTTGGCATGCTCCACACAGTTTGTTCCTCTCAAACTTAAGCTTAGGAAGACCAATTACAAGATCTTTAGATGCAATCCTATTTAGATATACATGTGAATGTGTTGCAAGTCTCCTATGCCACAACCAAGATTCATCATCTCGGGATAGCAAACAATTCATGCTAGATGTTATGCAAGACACATTAAGCATGTAAATGTTACTCACTCTTTTACCTACAAGAACCGTTTCAGTAGATTTTGAATCTGTTATGAGACATTGAGCAGGCTCAAACGTGACCTTGTATCCCTTATCACACAGTTGACTGATACTTAGCAAGTTGTGCTTTAATCCTTTCACTAAGAGTACATCTTCGATGATTACTCTATCATTTCTTCCAATATCACCAACTCCAAGTATCTTGCCTCGGTTATTGTCACCATATGTCACATATCCTGCAGATTTCCATTTGATATTAATCAACTGAGTTGAATTTCCTATCATATGCTTAGAGCATCCACTATCCAGATACCACATCAGCTTTCTGGATGCCAAGTAGACCTGCAAAACAGATTAGAATTGACACATTGGTACCCTGTTAAATTTGGGTCCATCTTTGTTAGTGATGCTTTTAGGCATCCACCTAACTAAACCTTTTGGCACTAAAAATCTCCTAAACTTACAGTCCTTGACAAAATGACCTCTTTTCATACAATAGAAGCAGGTAATAGACTGTGAAAACTGTTTAGTATTGGTTTCGAAAAAGCTACTGTACTTTTTCTGTTTCCTTGGGAAATTGGGTTGATGTCCAATTCCAGCCTTTTCAAAAACACAATTCTGAGAGCCCAGAATGGCATTCAGATTGGCTGTTCCCATAGTCAACTTTGAAGCAGTAGTATTTAGGTAGTTCACCTTCTTTTGAAGAACTTCACAGTTTGGTGGCTTGCTGGAGTGTAAGTTACTGGAAGTTTTGCAGTGATCAAGGTCAGTTTTCAGTCTTAAAACTTCATCTTCTAGTTCCTTAACTCTGGCTTCCAACCAGTTGTTCATTCCCTTCAGTCTATTGTTGGAACGAGCCAACTTGTTTGCTTCCTCATGCGTCTCTTGAAACACATTTAGCAGTGAATTGTAATTTATACTGTTAAAGGAAGTGCTGGAATCTTCACTACTAACCTCAGAATCCTTTCTAGCCGTGAAACACGGATTTCCTTCAATGTCTTCCTGTGAAGAGCTGCTGGATGAAGATGCATTGTCTTCCTATGCAATGTATGCCTTTCTTCCCTTTCCTGCTTTGTAATTCTTCTTATCCATGCTCTTCTCTTTGTTAGCCAATTTGGACAGTCTGCTTTCACATGTCCCTGTTTGCCACAACCATAACAGGTTAGCTTATTTGAATTTGAATCAGGTTTTCTAGTATACCTTTTAGATTGCTGATTATTTGCCCTGCTCTTCAGCTTGATGAATTTCTGAAATTTCTTTGCCAGCAGACTGAGGTCTTTAGAATCACTATCTTCTTCTGAGTTGTCCTCACTGGTTTCAATTTCAGCAGCCTTTGATTTGAGTGCGAGGCTTCTAGTTTTCTTCTCAGCAGATTCCATCTCTTTCAGCCTCGTCATTTCATGTTCATGTTCTCTTAACTTTCCAAAGAGTGTCGCTGTCGTGAGAGTTGTCAAGTCTCTGCTCTCTAAAATTGTAGTGACTTTGGGCTGCCAACTTCTGTCCAAGCATTTGAGGATCTTGATATTCAACTCCTCTTTGTCAAACTGCTTTCCAAGACCGATTAAGTGATTCACTATGTGAGTGAATCTCTTCTGCAAATCAGCAATTGACTCACCTTGCTGCGTTCTGAATAATTCATATTCTTGAATCAGCGCATGCTTTCTAGCCTGTTTGACGTCAGTAGTGCCCTCATGAGTAACCTCAAGTATATCCCACATCTCCCTTGCAGAACTACACTGTGAGACTCTGAAAAAGTCATCCATATTCAAAGCTGAAGTTATTATGTTCTTGGCTACACAATCACATTGAACACGTTTATTTTCAACATCAGTCAACTCATCAAATGGCTTTGCAACAGATATTCCATTCACAACAGAAACTGGAATCTAAGGTCCATTCACTATTGCGTTCCATATACCTCTGTCAATAGATTCAATAAAATTCTTCATTCTCACTTTCCAAAATTGGTAATTGACCCCAGAAAACATGGGTGGCCTGTGTATAGATCGGCAAAAGGCAACTTGTTCTCGCCCATGGATCAAAAAACTTGACTAGGATTCAAGTCCTAGCTCTGATGCCAATTGTAAAATATGTCTTGGCCAAGTTCAAGAGGGGGGGTGAATGGAACACTTGAAAATTTTCGCAAACTGTTTGGAGAATGAATAATTTTTATGGAAACTACTAAATCGAGTCATATGGCCTCATTTTTAACTTGTCCTGCTCTGATGGTGCTTGGGCCCGAAAAAAATGTCAAAATTCGACTGAATTATTTTTCCACCCTACTGACAGGAAACGATAGAGACTGCACCACAAACTGTGTGGGTATGTTTCGGGTGCCAAACGTGGTCATCTGGACCTAATTTTCAACTTTGGCAGAGCCGATGGTGAGCGGGCCCGAAAAAGTCGTCAAAATTCAACCAGATTATATTTCCACCCTACTGACAGGAAACAATAGAAACTGCACCACAAATTGTGTGGGTATGTTTCGGGTGCAAAACGTGGTCATCTGGGCCCAATTTTCAACTTTGGCAGCGCCGGTGGTGTCCGGGCCCGGAAAAGTTATCAAAATTCGACCAAAACATTTTTTGTCGTACCCATGGGAAACGATAAAAATTGCACCCCAAAAAGTGTGGGTATGTTTCGGGTGCTAAACCGAGTCATCTGGCCTCGTTTTCAACTTTTCCTGCTCTGATGGTGCTCGGGCCCAAAAAAGTAGTGAAAATTTGTCTGAGTCCGTTTTTACCCATACGAATTAGAAAAGACAAGAAATGCGTCCCAAATAGAGTGAGTATATTTCGGACGTCAAAACCGAGTCATCCAGGCCCGATTTTCAACTTTGCCTGCTCCGGTGGGGCCGGGCCTGAAAAGGTCGTCAAAATTCGACCGAAACAATTTTTAGCCGTACCGATGTGAAATGAAAGAATTGCACACAAAAAAGTGTGCCTACGTTTCGGGTGCTAAATCGAGTCATATGGCCCCGTTTTTAACTTTTCCTGCTTCGATGGAGCTCGGACCCAAAAAGTCATCAAAATTTGACCGAAACATTTTTCAACCGTACTTACGGGAAACGATAAGAATTGCACCCAAAAAAGTGTGTGTATGTTTCGTGTGTAAAACCGAGTCATACGAGCCCGGTTTTCAACTTTTCCTGCTTCGGTGGTACCGAGGCCCGAAAAAGTTGTCAAAATCAGAACAAATTATTTTTTAATCATAAAAACTGCGCCACAAACTGTTTGAGCATGTTTCGGGTTCCAAATGGAGTCAATTGGGGCCAGTTTTCAACTTTGGCTGCGACGGTGTTGCCCGTGCCTGGAAAAGTCGTCAAAATTTGACCAAAACATTTTTTTGCTGTAGTGATTGGACACGATAAGAATTGCATCCCAAAAAGTGGAAGTATGTTTCGGTCGCTAAACCGAGTTATCTGACCACATTTTCAACTTTTCCTGCTCCGGTGGTGCCTGGGCCCGACAAAGTCGTGAAAACTTGTACGAGACCGTTTTTACCCATACAGATGAGAAACGACAAGAAATGCGTCCCAAATTGAGTACATATATTCCGGGTGCCAAAACTGAGTCATCCGGTCCCGATTTTCAACTTTTCCTGCTGCGGTGGGGCCCGGGTCCGGAAAAGTCGTCAAAATTCGAACGAAACAATTTTTAGATGTACCAATGGGAAATGATAAGATATGCACACCAAAAAGTGTGCCTATGTTTCAAGAGCTAAATTGAGTCATATGGACTCGTTTTTAACTTTTCCTGCTTCGATCGTGCCCGGACCCGAAAAGTCGTCAAAATTCGACCGAAACATTTTTCAACAGTACTGACAGGAAACGATAAGAATTGCACCCTAAAAAGTGTGGGTATGTTTCGTGTGTAAAACTAAGTCATACGAGCCCAGTTTTCAACTTTGCCTGCTTCGGTGGTACCGAGGCCCGGAAAAGTCATCAAAATTAGACCGAATTATTTTTCAACCGTATTGCCGGGAAACGATAGAAACTGCGCCACAAACTGTGTTGGCATGTTTCGGGTTCCAAATGTAGTCATCTGGGCCAGGTTTTCAACTTTGGCTGCGTCGGTGGTGTCCGGGCCGAAAAAGTTGTCATAAGTTGACCCAAAATTTTTTTTGTCGTACTGATTGGAAACGATAAGAATTGCACCGGAAAAGTGTGGGTATCTTTCGGGCGCTAAACCGAGTCATCTGGCCCCGTTTTCAACTTTTCGTGCTTCAGCGGTGCCCGGGCCCGACAAAGTTGTGAAAACTTGACCGAGACCATTTTTACGCATACGGATGACAAACGATAATTAATGCGTCCCAAATAGAGTGCGTATATTTCGAGTGCCAAAACCGAGTTATCCGACCCCAATTTTCAACTTTGTCCACTGCGGTGTAGGCCAGGCGCGGAAAAGTCATCAAAATTCGAACGAAACAATTTTTAGCCGTGCCAATGGGAAATGATAAGAACTGCACAACAAAAGTGTGCCTATGTTTTGGGCGCTAAATCGAGTCATATGGCCCTTGTTTTTAACTTTTCCTGCTCCTATGGTGCTCGGACCCGAAAACTCGTCAAAATTCGACCAAACATTTTTCAACCTTTCGTACTGACGGGAAACGATAAGAATTGAACCGAAAAATGTGTGGGTATGATTCGTGTTTAAATCCGAGTCGTACGAGCCCAGTTTTCAACTTTACCTACTTCTGTGGTACCGAGGCCCGGAAAAGTCGTCAAAATTAGACCGAATTATTTTTCAACCGTATTGCCGGAAAACGATAGAAACTGAGCCACAAACTATGGGGGAATGTTTCGGGTTCCAAACGTAGTCATCTAGGCCCAATTTTCAACTTTGGTTCCGCCGGTGGTGCTCGGGCCCGGAAAAGTCATCAAAATTCAATTGAAACATTTTCTTGCCGTACCGATTCGACACTATAAGAATTGCACCCCAAAAACTGTGGGAATGTTTCGGTTGCTAAACCGAGTCATCAGGCCCCGTTTTCAACTTTTCCTGTTCCGGCGATTCCCAGGTCCCAAAAAGTCGTGAAATTTTTTCCAAGAACATTTTTACTCAGACGAATGAGAAACGAAAAGAAATGCGTCCCAAATTGAGTCCGTATATTTCGGGTGCCAAAACTGAGTCATCTGGGCCCGATTTCCAACTTTTCCTGCTCGAGTGTGACCCAGACCCGAAAAAGTCATCAAAATTCAATCGAAACAATTTTTAGTCGTACCGATGGGAAATGATAAGAAGTGCACACCAAAAAGTGTGCCTATGTTTCGTGCGCTAAATCGAGTCATATGGGCCCCGTTTTTAACTTTTCCTGCTCCAGTGGTGCTCGAGCCCAAAAAAGTCGTCAAAATTCGACCGAAACATTTTTTTGCCATACTGATTGGAAACGATAAGAATTGTACCCAAAAAAGTGTGGGCATGTTTCGTGTGTAAAACCGACTTATACATGGCCGGTTTTCAACTTTGCTTACTTCGATGGTACCGAGGTCCAAAAAAGTCGTCAAAATTAGAACGAATTATTTTTCAACCGTATTGCCGGGAATCGATAGAAACCGTGCCACAAACTGTGTGGGAATGTTTCCGATTCCAAACGTAGTTATCTGTGCCCAATTTTCAATTTTGGCTACGCCGGTGGTGCCCGGGCATGGAAAAGTTGTGAAAATTTGACAGAAACATTTTTTTGCCATACTGATGGGAAACGATAAGAATTGCACCCCAAAAAATGTGGGTATGTTTCGTGTGTAAAACCGAGTTATATTAGCCAGCTTTGGTGGTACAGAGGCCCGGAAAAGTCGTCAAAATTAGACCGAATTATTTTTCAACCGTATTGCCGGGAATCGATAGAAACCGTGCCACAAACTATGTGGGAATGTTTCGGGTTCCAAACGTAGTTATCTGGGCCCAATTTTCAATTTTGGCGGTGGTGCCCGGGCATGGAAAAGTCGTTAAAATTCGACAGAAACATTTTTTTGCCATACTGATTGGAAACGATACGAATTGCACCCGAAAAAGTGCGGGTATGTTTCGTGTGTAAAACCGAGTCATACGAGCCCGATTTTTAACTTTGCCTGCTTCGCTGGTAATGAGGCTCGGAAAAGTCGTCAAAATTAGACCGAATTATTTTTCAACCGTATTGTCGGGAAACGATAGAAACTTTGCCACAAACTGTGGGCAGGCTTCGGGTTCCAAACGTAGTCATCTGGGCCCAGTTTTGAACTTTGGACGCGCCAGTGGTGCCCGGGCCTGGAAAAGTCGTCAAAATTAGAACGAATTATTTTTCAACCGTATTGCCGGGAAACGATAAAAACTGCGCCACAAACTGTGTGGGAATGTTACGGGTTCCAAACGTAGTCATTTAGGCCCAGTTTTCAATTTTCGTTGCGCCATTGGTACCCGGGTCCGGAAAAGTCGTCAAAATTCGACCGAAACATTTGTTTGTCGTACTGATTAGAAACGATAAGAATTGCACCCCAAAAAGTGTGGGTATGTTTCGTGTGTAAAACCGAGTTATACGATTCCGGTTTTCAACTTTGCCTGTTTTGGTGGTACCGGGGCCTGGAAAAGTCGTCAAAATTAGAACGAATTATTTTTCAACCGTATTGCCGGGAAACGATAAAAACTGCGCCACAAACTGTGTGGGAATGTTTCGGGTTCCAAACGTAGTGATCTAGGCCCAGTTTTCAATTTTCGTTGCGCCATTGGTACCTGGGTCCGGAAAAGTCGTCAAAATTCGACCGAAACATTTGTTTGTCGTACTGATTGGAAACGATAAGAATTGCACCCCAAAAAGTGTGGGTATGTTTCGTGTGTAAAACCGAGTTATACGAGCCCGGTTTTCAACTTTGCCTGTTTTGGTGGTAACTAGGCCCGGAAAAGTCGTCAAAATTAGACCGAATTCTTTTTCAACCGTAATGTCGGGAAACGATAAAAACTGCGCCACAAACTGTGTGGGAATGTTTCGGGTTCCAAACGTAGTGATCTAGGCCCAGTTTTCAATTTTCGTTTCGCCATTGGTACCTGGGTCCGGAAAAGTCGTCAAAATTCGACCGAAACATTTGTTTGTCGTACTGATTGGAAACGATAAGAATTGCACCCCAAAAAGTGTGGGTATGTTTCGTGTGTAAAACCGAGTTATACGAGCCCGGTTTTCAACTTTGCCTGTTTTGGTGGTAACTAGGCCCGGAAAAGTCGTCAAAATTAGACCGAATTCTTTTTCAACCGTAATGTCGGGAAACGATAAAAACTGCGCCACAAACTGTGTGGGAATGTTTCGCGTTCCAAACGTAGTTATCTGGGCCCAGTTTTCAATTTTGGCTACGCCGGTGGTGGCCGGGGCTGGAAAAGTCGTTAAAATTCGATCGAAACATTTCTTTGCCATACTGATTGGAAACGATAAGAATTGCACCCTAAAAAGTGTGGGTATGTTTCGTGTGTAAAACCGAGTTATACGAGCCCGGTTTTTAACTTTGCCTGCTTCTGTGGTAACGAGGCCCGGAAAAGTCGTCAAAATTAGACCGAATTCTTTTTCAATCGTAATGTCGGGAAACGATAGAAACTGCGCCACAAACTGTGTGGGAATGTTTCGGGTTCCAAACGTAGTCATCTAGGCACAGTTTTCAATTTTTGTTGTGCCGGTGGTGCCCTGGCATGGAAAAGTCGTCAAAATTCGACTTAAACATTTGTTTGCCGTACTTATTGGAAAAGATAATAATTAAACCCCAAAAAATGTGGGTATGGTTTGGGTGTTAAACCGAGTAATCTGGCCCCATTCTCAACTTTTCCTGCTCCGGCGGTGCCTAGGCCCGAAAAAGTCGTGAAAATTGGTTCGAGCCCGTTTTTACCCATACGAATGACAAACGACAAGAAATGCGTCCCAAATGGAGTGCGTATATTTCGGGTGCCAAAATCGAGTCATACGGGCCTGATTTTAAACTTTGTCTGCTCCGTTGGGGTCTGGGCCCGAAAAAGTCGTTTAAATTTGAACGAAACAATATTTACTCATACCAATGCGAAATGATAAGAATTGCACACCAAAAAGTGTTCCTATGTTTCGGGCGCTAAATTGAGCCATATGGCCCTGTTTTTAACTTTTCCTGCTCCGATGGTGCCCGGACCTGAAAAGTCGTGAAAATGCGACCGAAATATTTTTCAAGACTACTAACAGGAAACTATAAGAATTGTACACCAAAAAGTGTGGGTATGTTTCGTGTGTGAAACCCAGTCATAAGAGCCCGGTTTTCAACTTTGCCTGCTTCGGTGGTACCGAGGCTCGCAAAAGTCGTCAAAATTAGACTGTATTATTTTTCAACGTACTGTCGGGAAACGATAGAAATTGCGCCACAAACTGTGTGGGCATGTCTCGGGTGCCAAACGTAGTCATCAACGCCCAATTTTCAACTTTTGCTGCGCCGATGGTCCTGAGGCCCGATAAAGTCGTCAAAATTCGACCGAAACATTTTTTTGCCGTACTGATTGGAAACGATAAGAATTTGTCCCCAAAAACTGTGGGAATGTTTTTGTTGCTAAACCGAGTCATTTGGCCCTATTTTCAACTTTTCCTGTTCCGGTGGTTCTTGGGCCCGAAAAAGTCGTGAAATTTTTTCCGAGACCGTTTTTATCCATACGATTGAGAAACGAAAAGAAATGCGTCCCAAATAGAGTCCGTATATTTCGGGTTCCAAAATCGAGTCATCCGAGCCCGATTTTCAACTTTGCCTGCTCCGATGTGCCCCAGAAAATTCGACCGAAACAATTTTTACCCGTACCGATGGAAAATGATAAAAATTACACACCAAAAACTGTGCCTATGTTTCGGGCTCTAAATCGGGTCATATCGGCCCCAATTGTAACTTTTTCTACTCCGGTGGTCCTTGGGCCCGAACAAGACGTCAAAACTCGACCAAATTATTTTTCAACCGTACTGAGGGAAACGATAAAAACTGAACCACAAATTGTGTGGGAATGTTTTAGGTGCCAAACGTGCTCATCTGGGGTCGGTTTTCTACTTTGGCTGCAATGGTGGTGCCCTGGCCCGAGAAAGTCGTCAACATTCGACCGAAACATTTTTTTGCCGTACTGATTGGAAACGCTAAGAATTGCACCCTAAAAGGTGTAGGTATGTTTCGGGCGCTAAATGGAATCATCTGGCCCCGTTTTAAACTTTTCCTGCTCCTGCGATGCCCCGGGCCCGAAAAAGTCGTGAAAATTTTCTCGAGACCGTTTTTACTCATATGGATGAGAAACAAAAGGAAATGTGTCCCAAATATAGTCCTTATATTTCGGGTGCCAAAATCGAGTCATCTGGACCCGATTTTCAACTTTGCCTGCTCCTGTGTGACCCTGGCCGTATTGATGGGAAATGATAAGAAGTGCACACAAAAAAGTGTGCCTATGTTTCAGGCGCTAAATCGAGTCATATGGGCCCCGTTTTTAACTTTTCCTGCTCCAGTGCTGCTCCGGCCCAAAAAAGTCGTGACAATTCGACCGAATTATTTTTCAACCGTACTGAGGGGAAACAATAGAAACTACACCACAAACTGTGTGGCTATGTTTCAGGTGCCAAACGTGGTCATCTGGGACCGGTTTTTAAATTAAGCTAAGCCGGTGGAGATTGGGCTCGGAAAAGTAGTCAAAATTCGATCGAAACATTTTTTACCCGTATTGATTGGAAACGATAAAAATTGCACCCTAAAAAGGGTGGGTATGTTTCGGGCGATAAACCGAGTCATCTGGCCCCGTTTTCAACTTTTCCTGCTCCGGTGGTTCCCCAGCCCGAAAAAGTCGTTAAACTTTGTCCGAGACCGTTTTTACCCATACGGATGAGAAACGACAAGAAATGCGTCCCAAATAGAGTGCGTATATTTCAGGTGCCAAAACCGAATCATCCGGGCCCGAATTTCAATTTTGCCTGCTCCGGTGGGGCCGAGCCCGGAAAAGTCATCAAAATTCAAACGAAACATTTGTCGTACTAATGGGAAATGATAAGAACTGCACTCCAAAAAGTGTGTCTATGTTTCGGGCGTTAAATTAAGTCATATGGGCCCCGTTTCTAACTTTTCCTGCTCCGATGGTGCCCGGACCAGAAAGGTCGTCAAGATTCAACTGAAACATTTTTCAATTGTACCGATAGGAAATTATGAGAATTGCACACCAAAATGTGTGCCTATGTTTAGGGCGCTAAATAAAGTAATATGGGCCCCGTTTTTAACATTTCCTGCTCCGGTGGTGCTCTAGCCCGAAAAAGTCGTCAAAATTCGACCGAAACATTTTTCAACCATACTGACGGGAAACGATAAGAATTGCACCCCAAAAAGTGTGGGTATGCTCCATGTGTAAAATCGAGACATATGAGCTCGGTTTTCAACTTTGCCTGCTTCAGTGGGGTCCGGGCCAGGAAAAGTCGTCAAAATTCGACCGAAACAATTTTTAGTTGTACTGATGGGAAATGATAAGAATTCCACACCAAATAGTGTGCCTATGTTTCGGGCGCTAAATGAAGTCATATGGCTCCCGTTTTTAACTTTTCCTGCTCCAGCGATGCTCGGGCCTGAAAAAGTCGTGAAAATTCGACCGAATTATTTTTCAATCGTATTGACGGGAAACGATAGAAACTGCAACACAAACTGTGGGGTATGTTTCGGGTGCCAAACATGGTCATCTGGGTCTATTTTCAACTTTAGCTGCCACTGCCCGGGCCCAGAAAAGTCGTCAAAATCTGAACGAAACACTTTTTTGCAGTACTGATTGGAAACGATAAGAATTGTACCCCAAAAAGTGTGGGTATGTTTCGGGCGTTAAATCGAGTCATTTGGCCCCGTTTTCAACTTTTCATGCTCTAGTGGTTTCCTAGCCCGGAAAAGTCATGAAAGTTTGCCCGTACCGATGAAAAACGACAAAATTGTGTCCCAAATAAAGTGGGTGTATTCCGGGTGCCAAAACTGAGTCATATGTTCCCGATTTTCAACTTTACCTGGTCCAGTGTGGCCCAGGCTTGAAAAGTCGACAAAATTCGACCGAAACAATTTTTAGCTGTACTGATGGGAAACGATAAGAATTGCACACCAAAAAGTGTACCTATGTTTTGAGCGCTAAATCGAGTCATATGGGCCCCGTTTTTAACATTTCCTGCTCCGGTGGTGCTCGGGCCCGAAAAAGTCGTCAAAATTCGATCGAATTATTTTTCAACCGTACTGACGGAAACAATAGAAACTGCACCACAGACTGTCTGGCCATGTTTTGGGTGACAAACATAGTCATCTAGGCCCAGTTTTCAACTTTGGTTGTGCACGTGGTGCTCGGGCCCAGAAAAGTCATCAAAATTCGACCCAAACATTTTTTTGTCGTACTGATTGGAAACGACAAGAATTTCACCCCAAAAAGTGTGGGTATGTTTCTGGTGCTAAACCGAGTCATCTTGCCCCGTTTTAAACATTTCCTGCTCCGGTGGTGCCCAGGCTCAAAAAAGTTGTGAAAATTTGTTCGATACCATTTTTACGCATACGGATGAGAAACGACAAGAAATGCGTCTCAAATAGAGTGCGTATATTTCGGGTGCCAAAATCGAGTCATCCGGACACGATTTTCAACTTTGTCTGCTCCGCTGGGACCCTGGCTCGGAAAAGTCATTGAAATTCGACCGAAATAATTTTTAGCCTTATCAATGGGAAATGATAAGAATTGCACACCAAAAACTGTGCCTATGTTTCGGCCGCTAAAACGCGTCATAGGCCCCGTTTTTAACTTTTCCTGCTCTGATGGTGCCCGGACCCGAAATGTCGTTAAAATTCAACCGAAACATTTTTTTGTCGTACTGATCGGAAACGTTAGGAATTGCAACCCAAAAAGTGTAGCTATGTTTCGGTTGCTAAACAAAGTCATCTGACCCTGTTTTCAACTTTTCCTGCTCCGGCGGTGCCTGGGCCTGAAAAAGTCGTGAAAATTTGTCTGATACCGTTTTTACCCATACGGATGAGAAACGACAAGAAATACGTCCCAAATAGAGTGTGTATATTGCGGGTGCCAAAACCGAGTCATCTGGGCCCGATTTTCAACTTTGCCATCTTCGGTGGTGTCCGGGCCCGGAAAAGTCGTCAAAATTCGACCGAAACATTTTTTAGCCATACTGATGGGAAACAATTAGAATTGTACCCCAAAAAGTTTGGGTATGTTTCGGGTGCTAAACCGAGTCATATGGGCCCCGTTTTTAACTTTTCCTGCTCTGGTTTTGCCTGGACCAGAAAAGTCGTCAAAATTCGACCGAAACATTTTTCAATCATACTAACGGAAAACAATAAGAATTGCACCCCAAAAAGTGTGAGTATGTTTCGGGTACAAAACCGAGTCATCAGGGCCCAATTTTCAACTTTGCCTGCTCCGGTGGTACCCGGTCCCGGAAAAGTCGACAAAATTTGACCGAAACATTTTTTAGCCATACAGATTGGAAACGATAAGAATTGCATCTAAAAAAATGTGGGTATGTTTCGGGTGCAAAATCGAGTCATATGGGCCCAGTTTTCAACTTTGCCTACTCCTGTGGTACCGTGGCCCGGAAAAGTTGTCAAAATTGGACTGAATTTTTTTTCAACCGTACTGACGGAAAATGATAGAAACTGTACCACAAACTGTGTGAGTATGTTTCGAGTGCCAAACGTAGTCATCTGGGCCCGATTTTCAACTTGGTTGCGCTAGTGGTGCCCGAGAACCATTACACGAAAAAAATTGTTGAAACATTTATTTTATATTTTTCAAATCAATAATTCCTAATTCATTTCTAAGAAAATTAAAGCTCTCTTTGTTAAGAGGTTTTGTAAATAGATCAGCTAATTGATTTTTGGAATTAACAAATTGAATCACGCAATCACCATTGTTCACATGATCTCTTATGAAATGGTGACGTATTTCAATATGTTTTGTTCTTGAGTGTTGTATAGGGTTCTTAGTCAGAATTATAGCACTAGTATTATCACAATGTAAAGGAATTTGAGAAAGAGATAGTCCAAAGTCACTTAATTGTTGTTTAATCCACAAGCTTTGGGCACAACAACTTCTAGCTGCAATGTACTTAGGTTCTGCTGTGGATAATGCGACACATGCTTGTTTCTTATTGTGCCAAAAAATTAGGCTTGATCCTAGCAGATGACACGTCCCACTTGTACTCTTTCTATCAATTTTCCATCCTAGAAATCTGAGTCAGAGTAACCAATTAAGTTCAAAGATACCTCACTAGGATACCATAGTCCAACATCAATTGTTCCTTTAAGATATTTCAGTATCCTCTTTGCTTCCATATAGTGGGATTCTCTTGGACTATCTTGATATCTTGCACATAAACAGACGCTGAACATGATATCTGGTCTACTAGCAGTCGAGTATAGTAGTGATCCAATGAGTCCTCTATATTTTGTTTGATCAACTTTGACTTCCTTTTCATCATTGTCTACGTAACATCCAGTAGCAATAGGTGTGGTTGCTTCTTTACAATTCTCCATATCAAATTTCTTCAACAGCTAACGACAATATTTAGATTGACTAAGAAATGTTCCATGTTGAAATTGCTTAATTTGCAAGCCAAGAAAATAATTGAGCTCTCCCATCATGGACATCACAAACTCACCCTGCATAGCTTTAACAAACTGCTCACTTAACATTTCATTAGTTGAACCAAATATAATGTCATCAACATAAACTTGAACAAGTATAATTTGATTATGTGCTTTCTTAATGAATAAAGTCTTATCTGTTTTTCCTCTCTCATATCCTTGAGAAAGAAGAAAGCTACTCAACCTCTCATACCACTGTCGAGGTACTTGTTTTAAGCCATACAAAGCTTTCTCGAGTTTGAAGACATGATCTGGATACTTATGATCTACAAATCCAGAGGGTTTACTCACATAGACTTCTTCATCAATATATCCATTTAGAAATGCACTCTTGACATCCATTTGGTGCAACTTGAATCCGTTCATGCAAGCATGTGCCAACAATAATCTTATTGCTTCTATTCTGGCCACTAGTGCATAAGTCTCTCCAAAATCAATTCCTTCCTCTTGGTTGTAACCCTTTGCAACCGATATGGCTTTATTCCTTACAATAATTCCATGTTCATCCAATTTGTTCTCAAATACCCACTTTGTTCCAATGACATTCATCTGTTCAGTTCTAGGAACAAGTGTCCAGACTTCATTCCTAGCAAACTGATTCAACTCTTCATGCATTGCATTTATCTAGTTGTTGTCCTCTAGTGCATCATCTACTGTTTTGGGTTTCACTTGAGATACAAATGCCATGTGCTCACAAAAGTGATTCAAAGATCTTCTAGCTGATACCCCTTTCTGAACTCGACCAATTACATTGTCCAATGATAGATTCTTGGGCACTCTCCATTTTCTTGGCAGTCCCGAGCTAATTGCTTCTGTACCAATTCCAGATTCAACTGATTGAACTCCCTATTCAATTGATTGAATCTCTTGTTTACTGGCTTCTTCTATTTTATTTTCCTGTCCAGTATCAACTTGTTGAGCATTAGGAACCTCATCATCTGCATCTGTCTTAGGACTTTCTTGCATGTTCTAGTTAGTTTCATCAAATGCAATATGTATGGATTCCTCAACTAGCATGCTTCTCCTGTTATTAAAAGCATGATAAGCTTCATCCTTGGTAGCAATGAATAATGTCCAAGTAAAGCGAGAATAATCATCTACTATAACCAGACCATAGTAATTACCTCCTAGGCTCATGATTCTTGAGGGACCAAATAGATCCATGTGAAGCGGCTTAAGAGGTCTGGATACTGACACAACATTCGGTGGTTTGAAAGAACGTTTAGTTTGTTCGCCCTTTTGGCATGCTTCACACAATTTGTCCCTTCCAAACTTGAGCTTAGGTAAACCAATTACTAGATCTTTTGATGCAAGCCTATTGAGATGATGCATATGAATATGAGCTAATCTTCTGTGCCACAGCCAAGACTCATCATTCCTAGTAGAGCAAACAATTCATACTAGATGTTATGTAAGAAATATTAAGCATGTATACATTATTTACCCATTTACCTACTAGGATTGTTTCACTGGTTTTTGAGTCAGCTATGAGGCAAAGTTCGGGCTCAAAAGTGATCTTGTACCCTTTGTCACCCAGTTGGCTTATACTGAGTAGATTGTGTTTTAATACATCAATTAAGAGAACATCTTTAATGATCACATCATCGTCTCCTCCAATGTCACCAACTCCAAGTATTCTTCCACAGTTATTGTCTCCGTAGGTAACAAATCCAGCAAACTTCAACTTCAAATTAATTAACTGAGAAGCAACACCAGTCATGTGAATGGAGCATCCACTGTCCAAGTACCACAATTGCTTCTTGGATGCCAAACAAACCTGCAAAACAATTTAAGTTTGAGGCACTGATACCCTGTTAAATTTGGGTCCACAAGTGTTAGCGATGATTTTAGGCACCCACCTAACCAGCCCCTTAGGCACATCAAACCTTCTAATCCTACAATTTCTCATAGAATGGCCTTTTCTCATACAATAGAAACAAGTCAATGGAGATGAAAATTTTTGTTCAGTGGTATTAAGTAATTAACTTTCTTCTGCAGAGCTTCACAGTTTTCACAATTAATTGGCTTGCTGAAGTAAAGATCACTGGAGGTTTTGTAAATAATTTCAAGATGATCAAAATCAATTTAGTTTCAAAACTTCATCTTCTAGTTCCTTAACTCTGCCTTCCAACTAGTTATTCAGACCTTTCAATCTATTGTTGGATAAGGCTAGTCTATTAGCTTCTTCATGGGTTTCATAGAAAGCCTGAAGAAGTGAACTATAATTTGCATTGTTAAAGGAATTATTGGAGTATTCACTACTGACCTCTGAATTCTCTCCAACCATGAGGCAAAAATTTGCTTCAATATCTTCCTGTGAAGAACTGTTTGAAGAGGAAGCATTGTCTTCCCATGCAATATAGGCTTTTCTTCGTTTTCCATTTTTGTAACTCTTCTTTTCATTGGCATTTTCCTTATTAACAAGACTTGGACAATCTACTTTCATATGTCCCTGTTTGCCACAACCAAAACAAGTGAATTTATTTGAATTTGAATCAGATTTCTTATTATACATTTTATTTTGCTGATTATTTGTCCCGCCCTTCATCTTGATAAATTTTTGAAACCTCTTTGTCAATAAGTTGAGATTTTCAGTGTCACTGTCTTCTTCTAAGCTCTCCTCATTGGACTCAACTTCTGCAGCTTTTGATTTGAGTGCAAGATTTCTAGTTTTCTTCTCAACAGTCTCCATTTCTTTCAATTTTGTCATTTCAAGCTCATGTTCTCCCAACTTGCCAAACAGTGATGTTGTAGTAAGGGTTTTCAAGTCTCTGGCCTTGGATATTGTAGTCACCTTGGGCTACCAGCTCCTATCTAAGCATTTGAGGATTTTGATATTCAGCTCTTCCTTATCAAACTATTTTCCCAGTCCAATCAGATGATTGACAATATGAGTAAATCTTTTCTGAACATCTACAATGTTTTCTCCATGTTGCATTATGAATAGCTCATACTCTTGGATGAGTGCCTGCTTTCTAGCTCTCTTTACATCATTTATTCCTTCATGTGTGACTTTTAAGATGTCCCACATTTCTTTTGCAGAGCTGTATTGAGATACCCTGAAAAATTCATCAAGATTTAAAGCAGAAGTGATAATATTCTTTACAACAAGTTGACTAGGATACAACTCCTAGCTCTGATGCCAATTGTAAAACAAGTTTTGGCCGAGTTCAAGAGGGGGTGAATTGAACGCTTGAAAAATTTTCGCAAATATACTTTTTGTAAGATGAGGAATAAAATTCTTTAATGAAACTATTAAAAGATGATATTAAGAAGCGTACAACAAAGGTTCAAATTATTCCAAAAACGAGAAAAGTCAACCAGAAACAATAAGCTGAAGACAGATATTAGTTACGGAAAACCAATGAAGTGTTTTAATAAAATCTGGGAAAAGAATTGTTGAAAAACAATTCAAGAAATCGAAGAAATATTTCAGATAAGGATTCAAATGAGTTTTATTAAAAAGAAACAATTATTAAACATGTTAGCACCAGTGAGTTGCTATGAAGATTTGATGAAGCCAACCATGTGATGAAGTTTAAGACCATGTGTTCATATGTTGACTGCATGAAGAATTCATGAAGATCGAAAGACTCGGTCTAGAACTTAGGATTGTGTGTTATGTGTCAAGTTTGAGTTCAAATCAGTGATGCATGCAATCTTAATCAAGGATAAGCTCTAAGAATCAAATTTGATTTAACAAAGTTTTAAGAAATCATTAAAATCAGATTTTGTTTTTTTAAATAACTGTTTTAACTAACTGGAGAAAAACAATCGACTGTTTGACAAAACAATCGATTGAATTTTAAGACAGTTGTCTATAAATAGTTGGCGCGTTTTTGAAAACATATACAAAATCATTCTAAACATTTTTTGAGCAAGAACCTTGAGTTTTCAAGGAGAGAAAAATGCCTTCTTGTCTAGTGATCAAGATCATTCAAACTCTTTCATCAAGAACTGTTTTTTGAATTCTGCTGGAGCTTTGAATTGACTGGGACTGATACATCACTGATATGATCATCAGACTAAGCCTTCTACACCCTCTCTTCATTACTTTTGTAATATGTTGTATAGAAGTTCTTGTATTGCCGAGTTTGTGATAATTCTTTCATTGTACTGGATTCTATTCTATTGTGAGTTACCTGGTGTGGTAATTCTGTGTGTACAGTGGATTCTGTACAGGTTGTAACTTACTGAGGGGATCAACTGGATTTACTGTACATTGTTTTTCCAGAACTTGCTTAATAGTCTACTAGTTTTCTAGAATTAAAATTTGTCTTCAGTTTATTGATTCTGTGTGATTGCCTTTATTCTAGAATTTGTTTTGAACCTTTGGTGATTGCATTTTATATCATCTTGAATAGTTTCTTTAAAGATTTTTCATTTCTCACATTGAAAAGTACATTTGCGAAAAGTTTTAAAGGTGTTCAATTCAGCCCCCCTCTTGAACTTGGCCAAAACTTATTTTAAACAACAAAACAAATCAGATTTGATGTTTATAAACTGAAGTAATTAGAATTTCAAGAAAAACTTGCTATTCTGGAAAAACAAATTGATGAACAATAAATTCAGTGAATTAAAATACAAAGCAGTTCCAGAAATGGATTGAGTAAATTATTTTTAGATGAGTTAACAAATTTAGTAAAACTTAGAAATATTACCAGAATATTAATTAGTTTATTCCGTTATTGAATTGTTAAATTTGAAAGCAAGAATATCAACAAGAAATGTTCAAGAAAAGAGCAAGAAAGAACAAGAACACAATATTTTATCCTGATTCACCCTTCCTCAAGGGCTACGTCCAGTCCCTTACTAACCAGCAAGGTTTTCTACTAATCAAGATCTCAAAGATCAGTTTACAACAATACACACACTTGCAATCAACAAGAAAAACCCTGTTCCCAACAGTAACAAACCTACTAAAGCCTTCAGCAAGTTAAAAGAAAAATGCAAACACCACTGCACATAGCAATAACCAACCTATTGAACCCTTCAACAAGTCGAACACAGTACAGAACCCATTGCACTCACAGAATTACAACACAATATGTAATTCAAAACAACATAGTTTTCTATACAAAGAAAAGATCAAGATCAACTCAGCACAGAAGCACTTCTATACTCAATAAATTGCAAAAGAATTATAGAAACAGTATAAAGACTTAGCTATGGTGTTAAAATCAGTGTAACACCAGTCTCAATCAATTAAAAGCTCCAGAATCAGATTGATTTCAGTTATTGATGTAGAAATTCAAATGATATTGCTCACAAGGTAAGAAGGGCGCTTTTCTCTCTTTTGAAATCACAAAACTCTTGCTCTGAATTTTTTGAGAATGTTTTTCCTATTTGTTTCAAAATGCGCGTCATCCTTATATAAACAATAGACTTAAAAATTCAATCGATTGTTTTAACATTCAATCGATTATTTTTCTTTAACAAAAAAATAGTTTTTGAATAAGTTCTTATTTTAATATTTCTCAAAATTTATTAATCAGAATTTGTTATTGGAACTTTTATTGAATGAAATATGATGCACACCTGATTTAAGACCAAGCCAAACTCACACACACAACCTAAGTTCTAGACCAAACTCCACTAGACTTCATGAAATCTTCAAGTGATCCACTCATAAGCTATGGTCTTGGAACTTAATCATTTTGTTGACTTCATCAAATCTTCTAGCAGCTCTTGGTGCTAACACATAGTTCTAAAAAAGTTTGTTGTTGGGAAATAACTATTTTTGTATTTTTAATTATTTTTTAAATTTATATATTTTCTATTATAGATTTTTTAGAAAATTTCTTTTTTGGATATCGTTAGACGCATACAGCCTTTTGATAATCCAAACGAAATTAAAATTTTTCGAATTAAATCCATGTATGACGCAAGCTGTCATTTAGGAATTTAATCGAAAAATTATTTTTTAAAAGATAAACCTCTCATTACGTGTACGACCATTTAGAGATTTTAATTGAAATTATTTTTTTAATAAAGCATGAGAAAGAAAAAATTGATGTATTTTTGTTGTAACCGGGATCACGACGGGGCGATAAAAATTTTATTTTAGAAAATATTTAAATTGAGATTTGGAGTTGCCACTATAGCTTTTTATGGGAAAACTATAGAAAAACCAAAAAATAAAAATGCCTACGAACCAGATTCAAGATTCGGGAGTCGGTTACGTGTAGGGAAGGTATTAGTGAAAATAAGGTTTAAACCGAGTTCAAGAGGGGGGGGGTGAATTGAACTTAGAAAACTTTTCGCAAATCTGAATTATTCTTGAAGTAGAGAATGAAAATTCTTTATTCAATCGATTGAGTTGTGTAATTCTGAACTGTCAGGTAAACAATCGATTGAGCACAGCGGAATATATCAGAGTTAAACCCAGAAATCAGTTTACAGTGCAAGATTGTGCTAACCCAGATTTAATATGTTTAAACACAATCCAATATATTACACACAATCCAGAATCACAGTTGATTATGCAAACAGATGTTCAGAGTATGATTAACAGTATGAACTTATTTTAATCCAGTTAATTTTAAAGATGGCAGTAGTGAATAAAGGTAATCAAGAAGAGTAGGGAGAAAAGCAAGAACACAGAATTTTTATCCTGGTTCACCCTTCCACAAGGGCTACGTCCAGTCCTTTGCAAACTAGCAAAGATTTCCACTAAAACAGATCACAAGATCAGT
>Ga0209489_102834_pt1 | contig 34635 bp, 17 predicted proteins | sample SiratrowhiteBW_FD_187527 | JGI IMG/M metagenome (GOLD analysis project Ga0209489, IMG submission 187527) | Root nodule microbial communities of legume samples collected from California, USA - Siratro white BW (SPAdes) (version 2) | ecosystem: Host-associated > Plants > Roots > Nodule | place... | reverse complement strand
ATTTCAATATGTTACTTTGATTTATAATTGATAATATAGTTTCTTATTATAGATTTTTTATAAGGAGGATTTGACCAACTTCAATCTCCATTGTCTTATGGAAATAAGGAAAAAAGGTAACAAAAAAAAAAAAAAAAAAAACCTATTATATATGTTTAAAGTAATTATCCCACTCTATCTATTGCACTTGTATCTTTTTCCATCATCAACTTCTACACACATATAACTGTTTTTTCACCAAATCTCATCCTTTATCTTAAAAGGTTTTACATGTACAATATATCATGTTTCATTATTGCACACATACCTTCTTAATCAAAAAGAGTCATCTATCTAACCATATCTTTCCCAACCCATTTATTGTATCAGTGTCTTTTTCATCACTTATAACACCCTTAACATCTCCATATCAATAGTTACACCATTATCAACACTTTTATCATTATTAGTGTCTAGAGTTAATTATACTCCTATTAAGGAAGGTCACAAATATATCTTAATAGAGGTGATAAATAATCAAACATTGAGGATGATCCTTCACTCGATGTTATTTTTTCTAGGATTTCACTTTATGGTCTTTGATAAGAAATAATTATAAATAAAATCATTCATACCATTTGTTTTATCAATTTATTATCTAATAATTTCTCCATAACTTGTTTTTTAGGTTTAATCCATGTAAGGTTACATCACAAGCAATGACCATTAAGTAACAATATTGTCAACTATAACTTACATGAAGTTTGATGAATGATGCAAAAACAATGACATATTCTTTTAATGATTTAAAGTAATTTTTCTCATATTTAATATCACCACAAATTGTTAGACTAGATTTGTTGCATTTAATTGGAATGTCCATCATCTATTTTGGTGTAATTGTGATTGTTATGTGGTGCATGGTTATTTTTAATTAGGTACATCAAAGATTTATATTAGATTGTGGTTGTAGGTATATATTAAATTGTGGTTGTAGGTATTGTGTATCCATCATATTAGACTGAAGTTGTTATTATTTCTTTAATATTATATTTTCACAAATTTTCTCTCTACATAAAGATAAAAAGAAATTCACTCAAAAATTCCACATATGTTATCTAAGATGTTCACGGAAGTCAAAAAAATGGAAAGAAGCCCTATTAGATGTCGAATAATGTGTGAACTTCTTTATTATCTAAGTGGAAGTTAGTCACCTTCAAACCAAATATATGCAAGTCCAAAAAAACTTGAACTTATGAGACTAGTGGTTGTTTACACACAACTGACTTCATTAGTAAACATGAGTATGTCATTGGCATTATAAATACTCAAACATAAATATCGCATTAGATTATGTTTTGAAATTAAATTTTATTTAATGACTAAGAATGAAAATGTTGTAAATGTATTTGTGATGTGTTGACTTTCTTTGTAAATATTACTTGAGTGTTTCACATAAAGCTAACCATAAGATTAACACATCTTTATAAGATAAATTAAACTATTTCTAATATAAGATAAAAAAACAATAATGAAATTATCTTCTTTTAATCTATTAAAATAGAAAGTTAGTAAATATTATCTTAATGATTTAATTTATTATCATACTTTTTAACCGATTAAAAAAAATTAAACTGTTTTTCATAATATAATCAATTAAATACTAATATAATGAATTAAGAGTATCAGATTCAGTTTTGATTTGAGTTTCAAAACTCTATAAATAGAGCTCTTGTTTTAATGTTTTGAAACATAATTATATTACAATTTTTAATCACGATTAAAGCTTTTAATGTGTTTTTCAACACATGCTTTAAAGATTTACATTAAAGTTGTATAAATTGTTAATCTAAATTGTAATCTTGAGACTGTTTTCAATGTGAAAAAGCTTGATAACATAGGGGTATAGAGTTGGACAATATGTGCCTAACTTTAAATTTGGTGATAGTCCAATGTCTCTCTCTTTCTATATATATAATCATTTTGTATTAACATTATATATAGATTAAATTTCTGAATAATTCATACTCAGTTAAAACTATTTAAAATAAACAAAAAATTGATATATTTTTAAATAAACGCATTGACTTTAAAATAGTATTTATAATACTTATAATTATTTCTATTGTTTAATGTCTTCCTTTTATAAATTAACATTATTTAAAATTTATTTATATTCAGTGTGTTAAATGATAGATTGAATAAATTTTTCTTTGAATAGGTTAATAGTGATATTCTAGAAGAAAAAAAACTTAGTAACTAAATTTTTATCAAACACAATTTTGGAGTCGGTGAAAAAAAATACGACCATGCAAGACTCGGATCTGAAATATTTAATAAAGGATTTGTACCCATTTCACTTGCATGCCAACGTAATGTTTGTTATAATAATTAGACTAATGGAACTTTAACTATTATAAAAATGTTATAAATGTTATTATCCAAGGGGGATTTAGAATATTTTCTTAGCGGAGAGAAAAAAAATTATAATATATTTATTAAAATAAAATGTTAAAATGTTTTATAAAACCTATAATACTTCTTAAAGAAATACATAATATCACATATTTTTGCTTTGATCATTGACAATTAAAGTTTGGAGAGAGAAAAAAAAATATATATATATATATATATATATATATATATATATATAGACATAAAATTAATGAAAAAAATATTTTTTATATATCAACAAATAAAATAAAATAAAAATTGGGTGAATCGCCCCCAAATTCCATAACGTGGACCCGGCCCTGATTATATCTAATATTAAAATATATAGATATTATTTTCTTCATCAAGTCTAAGAGCTACGGCAAGTTTAAAGTTTTTTTTTCTCCAAAATAATATATTGTGTTTGTGTATAGGATTTACTTAGGGAAATAAATATTATTTATTTAAAGCATTCTTAAAAAGTATAAGTTTTTTAATAATATAAAAGTATGCAAAATGGAAATAAAATAAAATAAAAAAAAGTTGTGCAATGTATTGTAACAGGGATATTCAGAATGCGTTGTCCTTTTCATTTTTTTAAAATCTCTTTGATGATAACCTTTCAATAATGAAATCTCATACTTATTTGGCTTCTCACAAACCAATTAGCTTGGCGACGCAAGAGAAACATTTATTATTTAAAATTTAAAAATCTAAAAAAATTTAAATTATTTGAGTGGTAGTGAACTTTGCAATTGCCTTTTGGTTATCATTCTAATATTTTTCATTTAACAAATGTTCAGGTGTTCTATATATGAATGAAAACATTTTATCCAATATTTTAACTTAGTAATTTGAATATTTTAGGTGTTTATGTACACATCTATAAGATTAATAAAGTTATCTCCTATAACATTAATAAAGGTTATTTCTTTTAATTACTTCTTGCGATAAAGATAATTTCTTACAATTTAAGTAACTACTTTTTTAAAATTTAAATAATTATCCAATATAAAAGAATTACCTACGCAATAAAGAATCAACCTACTCTAAATTAAAAAATTATTTATCATTAACTTATAACATACACCAATTTTTCTTTCTTGCGTACTCGTGAACATGGATATCTCTACAGGACTATCACGTCCTCATTTTAAAGTAAAAATATAAATAAATATCATTTTCCTGTTCTAAATATTAATTAAATAATTTCTTTATAAAAAAATAAAAATAACAACAAATGAATATATGACAGTATCAAGCATTTAATATGATACATATTTTTTTTCAATCTCAAATATCAAAAAATAAATTATAATTTTATAAATATCAAATAACAATTAGATAAATACCAAATAATTAATTACATAAAATAATAGAAATAATCAAATATATGACCTAAAAGTAAATTACAAAACTATAAATCAAATAAAAGTTTTTTTTATCAGCAAAAATCAAAGAAAAGTTAATATAACATTTTTAGGTTACTTAATAAATTTAAATTAAAAGTAAGAATAAATACTAATCCTCATCTCTTATACAATTTGAAAAAAAAAATGATATTACCAATACACGATCAATACAAAGATCTCCCATCAAAATCTAAACGAATTTGGAGAATATCTTCACAGACGAGCTCATTTGTCATCCCTAGTTATACATAATTTCTTACAATTTTATATTTTCACTAAATACTTTTTAAAATTCAAATAACTACCTACAATAAAAAAAATTACCTATAATAAAATTATAAATATTATTTATTTTTATAATTACTTTTAATAAAAAAAAATTATAACCCTAACTCAACCTTACAAAATTAGTTTGTAAGATGAGGTTTGCACTCATTTATAAATTATTGAAAGGTTTTATCTCTAGTCGATGTGGGATATCCACCACACCTCTTCACGTCGAGACTCCTCAATTCGAGCATGAGATTTATATGTAAGGGTGGTATAATAATAGCATAATAGCGGGTGGCCTCATAGGCCTAGTAACCTTATTAAGATAGGCTCTGATACCACATTAAGAAGTAGACTTTAAGTCTAACTTAACTTTACAAAACGGGTTTATAAGGTGAGACTTGTATCTATCTCTAGTCCATATAGGATCTTCAACATTTATTATAAAATGAAATAAATATCATATTATAAGATGAAGAGATGCACAAAAATAAACAAAAGATATGAGAATGAAAATATTCTCTCTTTTTTCTATTATTAAAAAAAAAAGCAAACGGCTGAATATATACAAGTAATATACTTATCATAAGTATAGCTAAAGAAAGAAAATAAATAAAAATATTAAAATTTCATTCTGTTATAGAAACAAAATAATAAAATTCATGATAATTTGATTCATTATAAAATCAAAATCACATAATTGAAATTAATTTTCTTGTAAAAATCTTATATCTATATTCTTTGAAATATATTAACAATATGTTTTTGTTCTAATCATTACTATAATAATAATAAATCTTTTTGTTACAAAGAAAAGTAGGCATAAATCTCCATTAATCTTTAGCATAGTTTTAGTAAATAAGTGCTAAATTTAAATTTAATCATAAATATTCTGAATTGTATATAATTTTACTAATTTTAACTAATATTATAAATTTAAGCTTGTAGAAAGATAAAATATGAGAAAGAAATCTTGAAATAAGAGTTAATTTAATATATATATACATATATATATATATACATATATATATATATATATACATATATATATGTATATATACATGTATATATATATATAACTTTGTATAGTTACTTTATATGATTTTAAGTTACTTTTTATATTCTATATCTAATTTTACATTGTAATGCATTTGGTTGTTTCTAATCCTTTTTCTCTTTATATTAGAAACACATAAGTTTTGTTGTATGACTACAAATAAATGTAGAAATCAATAACATTGACCAATGAAAGAGAAAATTTGAGAATTAACTACTATTTTTACATATATTTTTTAGGATTCAACTTTAAATTTAACTTAACTTTACAAACTGGACTTGTAAGGTGAGATTTATATTTATTTATATGTTGTAAATTAATCTTATTTCTCTAATTGATGGAAATCTCCAACACAATGTTGAGACTGCTCAAATCATATATGAAACTAGATATTTATGGATGATTTGGATAACAAGTAACACAATAGACCTATCAAAACTCACTAAAATAGACTTTGATATTATCTTGTGATATTATCCTAAGAATTGAACTTTGAGTTCAATATATATCTTTTCTCTATTTTTCATTAAATTTGATTTTAGTCTTTATATTTTAAAAGTTAATTAATAATTTAAACTTTAAAAATATATGAATGTAATCGTTTAAACGATTTTATGACCGTAATTAAATATTAAATTTAAATATAAAGATGAACTATAGTATCACATATCATGTGAATTTATTTCTTTTATTAACTCTGTGACTGAAAAAAATTATTACTAAAGATTAACTTTAAATATAAAAAATGAGTAAAATCGTGTATCTTCAAAAATTGAATGAGTAAATTCATCCACTTAAACAAATGAATCATAAAAAAGTTTTAAGAAAATGAAGAAAAAAAAACATTTTTTTACAATTCACATATACCCTAACCCTCCACAACTAAATTACTAGTTGATTCATAGCTGTAATCATAAAGTGTAGTTAATACGTGTATTTTAATCAAATAAGATTACTTTATCATGACGAAAATAAGTTCAATTAGTCAATTATTCATTTTAAAAATAGCAATATTATGACAAGAATTTATGTTAAAACCTAAAAGATTTTAATTTTAATGCTCGACCAATTTTTTAATTATAATTCAAAAAATATTTTTTAAATAACTATTATAAAGTTAATAATTTTATATCTTTTAACTGAATCAAACTTCAAAATCTTACCAAGAAAATGCAAAAATCTGAGCCCGTTGCTTGTTTTCATAGTGTCATTTTCATATTTGGCAAATATAATAAGTTTATAAAACATTTGTTTTGATATCCATTGTCCTATAGGTATAGTTAAAAACTAAAAAATAACTTTCTATTAAAAAATCAATAAACCAAATGACCATTCAATAAAAAATAATATCTTTAGAAGTACTAACCATTTGCTTAAAGACAAGGTATAGCAAAACCAATATTAAATCATTAGTGTGTAAGATTCTTTCCTTACTTGAACTAATTGATATTAAATAATTTGTGACTACTATAAAATCAAGCTACCATTAACACTTCCTATTGCTCCAACAAATCTCTCAGATTTCACAAAAAACCAATCAATGGATGAGCAAAAAGTAAGTGAAGAAAAAAAATTAAGCCAAGATTGTAAGGAGTTAATTATCTCTCTTCCTAGAGAGAAAGGTTGGTTAACATCTTATCTCTATTTATTCCAAGGCTTTTGGTATTCATCAACTGAAATCCAAGCCATAAACACTTTTCAAAATCACTTCCAAGCTAAAGACAATGATATTGTTGTTGCTAGTGTTCCAAAATCAGGCACAACTTGGTTGAAAGCCCTTACCTTTGCCATTGTCAAACGCCAATATTTTCCTTCCTTTGAGAACCATCCATTACTTGTTTTCAATCCCCATGAACTTGTGCCTCCATTTGAACTTGTCATTTATGATGAAACTAATTGGCAAGTTCATGAGCTACCCAAAATGCCAGAGCCAAGAATTTTTGGTACTCATATTCCATTTACTTCATTGGCCAAATCAATTAGAGAAAGTAATACCAAAATAATTTATATTTGTAGGAACCTGTTTGACACTTTCATATCTACCTGGCTTTTTGTCAACAAAATTGTGCCAGAATTTTTGCCTAGATTACCTCTAGAGGAAGCTTTTGAAAGGTACTGCAAAGGGATAATTGGATTTGGTCCATCATGGAACCATATACTTGGTTATTGGAGAGAGAGCATTGCAAGGCCAGATAAGGTTTTGTTCTTAAAGTATGAAGATATTAAAGAAGATGTTGTCTTTAATGTGAAAAAAATTGCTGAATTCTTGGGTTATCCTTTCACTAAAGAAGAGGAAAGTAGTGGAATCATTGAAAATATAATTAAGTTGTGTAGCTTTGAGAATATGAAGGAATTGAAGGTAAATAAATGTGGAACCATGGGCAAAGGCAGGACAATTGAGAATAAGTATTTCTTTCGGAAGGCAGAAATAGGAGATTGGGTAAATTATCTTTCACCTTTAATGGTTGAAAAATTATCCAAAATTATAGAGGAAAAATTAAGTGGTTCGGATCTATCCTTCAGAGTGTATGAACTTAATCATTGTACTTAGTCAAAATGATATTTTGACATAATTATTTATTTAAATAAATGTATCCAATATGTTTTTATGAAAGATTTTTATGACTAAACTTATGCTTAAGTTAATTCTAGTTTATAGAATTTTTTTATTATTATTTTTCTCTTAAAGTTGATAGATAAGTTTGTCCAAATGTTGTGGCACAAATGTTGCTGTATTTTTTTTTTTTTTTAAGAATAGAGCATAAAAATTTTAAAAGACAATATGGCTACCTTGATTATTAGAAATCAAATTGATGGCAAATTGTATTTTAGTGTTATGATTATGATTATTTAGCTTAAGCTTTTATGCCGACACTTCTTTATTTCATGAAATTAAAAAATGGTTGACGTTCGATGTCTCATGTATCTATATTATTATATGTTTCAATTAAGTTTTTAATTTTTAAATTAGTATTAATTTTTTTTCCTTTTTTTTTATCTATTCATACAAGTTGAAGAATTGGAAGAATAGAGAATAGCAAATAATGGATAGATTTAGAATGTATTAATTTGAAGAAGTTACAAAAGTCTACAATATAAAAAAAATTGATTTTTCAAAAGTCACAAAATCCTTAATTTATCTAACCGATATAGAATAAGGTGATGATTAGTTATTAATGTTAGGTTTTGGATTGAAAGGAATGTTATTTCCTTATATGATTTGGATTCAATTCTTATTCTTAAAATCTCCTTATAGGTCATTTGTATTGAAGATTTTTTTCACACTCTATGTTATACTTTATGCTATTAAAGATATTTTTTTTTCTTTTCTTTATTACGAGAATAAACTATTTTTAACAAAACGTTGTCGAACTGTTTTTGTATTGTTAAATAATTGTATAAGCATATTTGAAAGGCCATAACATTTGTAGGGGGAGATTTTTTTGTTGGGAATTTTATAAACCTATATGATTGTTTGTGTTAACTGATGCAGGTGTTATCTTGTAGAGGCTATATGAACATAACTGAATTTTTAAAAAGGTTGGAACACCCAAGTGTTCTCTTTATTTATTCATTTCTTATTGATGATAAAGAAAACTTGAAAATAAATGTTAGTAATTGTTTTATCCATATATAGGTTTTAGTAACAAAGAATTATTAACTTTTCTATATGTGCATATTTATTTTCAGTAACAATATATTTTCTTTGTTTAAGTTCATATGGTTATAGGATAGGGATGTAACACTGGTATGTTTAAGTGGGCTTGCTAAACACAATAGGTGATGCCTTTTAAGGGAGGTTGCAAGACAGACATGCTGAAGAATTAGCTTCACTTCCTTCATTGTTGTTTTTTAATATTTATCATGTTCATTCCTATTTTCTTAATCATTGAAGAATTCTAAGTCTATTGTAATTATATTTGGTGGTTATTGTCGTTGTTATTAAAAATGTTGCATAGATGTTCTCATCAGAGATAGTTTGTGGAGTTTAGAATGTTTCATTTGTGGATGTAAATCAATGCTAGGATACTATTTGCTTTTGGTATTTTTTGTTATAGTTTGTATGTGAATAACTTGTATATGAGGATTAATAATGGATATGCAAATAGTTGGTTATATATGAAATGTAATTAATTTGGGTAACTTGGTAAACTTGGTTCAAGGGTGGTATTGACCTGGAAGTCATCACTTTTGTACAGGCTGCATAACTTTATTTGATTGTTGGGAAAATGAAAGCTACCTATCTTTTTATTTGACTAGAAGTTGTTGCATGTATTTTCTTAATTTGTGTTTTGGTGTGAATGAGATGTTTTTATGGTGGTACATCTTAGATTACTAGAATAAGAGTATAACAAGCCTAATGATTTTTTTGTGGGTATCAGAGGATGTCAATTTTCAGTGTAAGAACTTGATTCTAAATTATAATGTTCAGTTCAAGTGGGAGAAGTTTGAAGAAGTTTTATGGAGGTGCAAAAGAAACTTATAGGTGTGCAAAACGAAATTTCCAAAAGGAATGAATGTTGCCATACAAAGTTCTGTCACTCTTGTTGATTGTTATCATGATGTTTGATCCATTATTAGTTATTTCAATTTTAGGTTATATGACAATGTCTTGTTATTTTAAACACGATTTCAGGTCTAAATTGCGTTGAATATTCTTATTTTTATGAATCTGTGATGAACATGGAATGGCTGAACCTTTTCACATGTTGCCAGTTTTATACTCTGATCATTCAACTGAATGTTTTACCAAATCTCTTGATCTTATGTTGTTTGAAAAGATTCTCAACAAGCTGAGTGCTCGATATACTTACTCTCCAGCTTGCAAGGGATACTTGGATCAAATAACTAGTTTCAGTTAAGCTATTATTAGAAAATTAATGCTTTTGTGGTAAGTCTGTTAAAAGAACCATGTCACTGTCGTAAGTTAGTTTTGTAGCTGAGCCAGCAAGTTCTTTTCTAGTATAAATAACTAAACTGCTTGTAAACTCAATTAAGAAAATCATAATACAATTCTCCATTTTCTCTAAACAAATGATCGTAAATACTGTGTTTCGTGAAGGAGATTTAATAGGTAAAAGCTACTTGCAAAACTACATCTATAATGTGAACTTATTGTTCCCTCTGAATTTTGCTGGCATTACCCTCATATATGGTACATATGAGTCAGGAACATGAGATGAAAAAATAAATTAACATGAAATATTATTTTGCTTCAAAAGGGCCACAGGTCACCCCAGATAGATCTTTTAGCCTGATGATGCAATGTAGGGTTCTTGCTCTTTGTGACGACAATACGGTCATATGAACCCTCTGAGGCATCTTTTTTGGTGGATCGGCACACATTCATTGTGACCTGTCTACCCCTTCTGACAGGCATGAAGACAATCCTGCCCCAGCCACCTCCAAGATCAGCACTGGATCTCTCTTCACTCCTTTCGTAGTCATCGTCACTATCATCACCACTGTCAGTTTCCACAGCATCGGAATCATAAGTTACAGCGTTAACTGCTTCCAAAGGAGTGTCACCAGTTTCCAAATCATCAACTGTATCAGCTACTTCATGCAGAGTATCATCAGCTTGTTGCAACTTCAACCAGTCCTCTGAAAAAGCGACAAATAAATAATAATCAAAATAAATTAGTTTACAATCTCAGAAGTCCTTTCCTGTGTATACCATGAAAAAGACGCTTGTTTACTACTAACAAATCATACCATATGTTATGTTTCGAAGTATTCTAGCAAAAAAGTTAGCATAAAGGCAAACATGTACCGTAGTCAATTTCAAGATCCTCTGGATTTCTTTTTGCATGCTGCTCCTTCAGAGTCTCAAATTCCACACCGTCAAGGGGCCAAGGTTCCCTGGTGTAAGGGATGGGTGAAAAAAAAGAGTTACAAAGGATAAGTATCTATGCCTCAAAGATATGGATTTGATCCCATTCAATGATCAGGGTAGGAAGGATCAGAAAGTGTTCTTCTGTAAGTAGAAATTGTGACCACAAGAAATATCCATATCAACAGAAAGAAATCAAAATTTATTAAGAGATACATGTCCATAGGCTTGTTATATTTTCAAGAAAAACAGATTTCTGCAATTTTTTTATTAGAGTTTAAATTTGACACATAACAAAGATTTTTAGACTATTAACTAATTAGAAATCATCTTAAATATGCTTTTTAAAGTAATTATTACAAAAGTTATCAACCTTACTACCACACATGACAATCCATGATCAGATTATTCATGACAGTACATTGTCAGCACATTCTAATTAAATGATTTTTGTTATTCTATTTATTATCTGCATTGATTTAGTTCAAGAATGAAAGATTTAATTAAAATACTTGCCTTGGCCTTGGTCCACGTCTGAAAACAACATAGGAAAATTTCTCATCCTCAAAACCACGTAAAGGATCACCCTTTGAACGCTGTAATGATGAAATTTATCAGCAATAAATTGCTTATGCTAATCCTTGTTGATATCACAGGAAAAGGAGAAAGTAGAAGTGTAAGAAAAACAATCCTTCCAGTACAGAAAGTAAAATATGGATTACGAAGAAACCTTGTAGGCACGCTGCGATGATGTCCTCTCTAAGCGTTGAACAAAATGACAATATTTTCCAGATTTTACCAGCGGACAAATCCCATCATGAGGACACTGCATGCAGAAGATTTACCAAAAAAGAGAAAAGGATAAGAATGGGGCAGGCAGAAGTTGAAGAAAAATGAGTTGTACTAAAATAATTGGGAAAGATGTTGAGTAAAAATGTAATATACTTACAGGGGCAACCACGAAGGCACCAGCCTTCTGAGTGATCAAATCTTTACAAACTTCATTATTCTTACGAGATGCTTTACGATATTTCTACAAAAACGGCAAATTTCATGCCTAGTAAGAATAAAATATTGAAGGAAAAATGCAACTATGATGCCTAAAGACAGAATAGAAAGATCGTTTATCATTGTTCATTTTTTTCACAAAAAAGTAGTAAATTTACTCTTTCTTCCATCCATAATATGTGAGATCTCATCTGAGCAATAATATTAGATCCATGAGGTGTTCCTGGTTCAACCAAGACCTACAAGAATTAAATTTGACATATGGAGACAACATTAGATATAAGATTCAAAAGAATTAAACACAATAAACTTATGAATTCGAAGGGGCCCCCTTCATTCCTTTTTAAAGAATTAATTGAAATAATTGACATTTTTCTTTACTCCTACCACTCCTTTTCCGCTACTAATTATTTTGTTTTACTTAAATTACACGTTAAAACAACACCAAGTTAATAAGTAACATTATTTATAGACAATCTCTCTTTCATATAACAATGAAAGTATGAGCAAGAAACCATACCAGAAGATCACTTGTTAGATCCCAAAGTTGGCGAACTATGGTAATTCGATCCTTTATTGATGGTATCTCTCCAAGAACATAAGACTTGAGCCAATAAAACACATTGCTAGCAATTAGTATCAATTTACAAAATCATACACAAATACTTATGCCACGTATTTGAAGACAAAATTCAATAAAAACATGATCCTTCCAACATTACGAGAAAGGAAAATTGGGTTGTATAATAAAATAATAAATTCAGCTTAACTACTTTGTTCGTTTCGATCAAAACGCAAAAAGTTGAATGGAAAGAAAAAAGCATAGCCAAATCTGAAGATATGAAGCATACAGGAATACCTGATTATCCTTTATGTTCAATGATTTAGTTAAGTAAACTATTAGATCTTCAAATCCACCTAATACAGCTGGACGTCAATCAACATTCCTCTCATAAAACACAATATGCATAATCTAATAATATTCAATGTAGGTAAGCTATAGATGGACTATATAATTTTTTTAGTTTTAGCTTTTCGCAACAAACACCATGCGGTAAGATACTTAAGGTGATTATTGATTTTGGTTGACAAGGATGTTACTCCAAATTTATTGCATACAATATAACACGTGCAATTCTTTTCTACAAGAATTATTTTATTTTAGCACACTAGACCTAAGACAAAGCAGATCACCTAAACAAATCCAACAGGATTTAATTTCATCCTTGAAAAAATTCATGCTTTTCCAGGTCCATTAATAAAGTTGGCTTATTTTCCTCTCTTAATGGCACAAACTAAATTGAAAAGGGCATAACATGCTTTTTTTAATAAATGTAAAAATCAAAAGAATAAACTTACAGCAATTACAAGGTCATGCCCTCTGTCTGATTTACCAATATTTTTAGAAAGTGCTTGAATGCTATCATAGCTATGAATAAGTGGCAAATTCTTGAGACCTATATAACCAACAGCAGAAAAAAAATTCAAAGTCACTAACTATTGAACAGTTTTAACTTTTCTCGGGAAGTTCAGAAAGGGAAAGATTTTTAATATCAATCCTAAACAAGAAAATTAACCATATAATTCAACACATGCATAGCATTCTGTAAGGGGGAAATCCTGGAACACAGTCAATGGTATGCACTGATTAAGCATTGACTGGAATGACTTAGGCGACCATTACAAGAAAGAAGTACATCAATTTCATTTTATTCATAATGGTGAACCAAACATAGGAAGACAAGTTAGACTATTTCTTTCACAAATTTTAAAATATTCTAATTTAACTAACAATTTTCTCCTATAAATAAAAAACTCACCCTTACAATAGGGATGACAATGGGGCAGGGCATGTACTAGTTTCACTTTCCTAATTTTTTACAAAAATGTAAAAATTACAACAAAGAAAACATGATATTATTAAGGATTCAATATTAAAAGGACACACATCTTTTTTTCTCCAATGTCAAATATCAAGAAAGAAATTCTAACTGGATAAATCTAAAATTAGACCGTCAAATAACAATTGGATAAAAGTCAAATAATTATAGAAAAGAGTAAAAGTGATCAAATATGTGAAAATCCTATATAATAAGACATAAATTTTATATATACAATGAAACAGCTGTTTATTTTCTTCCATGCACCTGAGAGATCGCACACAATACAAATACCACAGCACCATCCTCTAAAACATATCCTTTATATATACGATGAAATAACTCTGTTACTGTCTTGAAGTACATAATTTTCTCTTCCCTTTTCTGTAAGTTTGGAAGAATAGGATTTGCTTCTGCAATCTTGAAATTGTTCATCTTAAGTTCATTGAATATAAAGACTACTGAACTTCTAATCAAGTCTAACAAAATATTCAAACTTTTAAGTGTTGAACAAAGTAGTTTGCCAAAAGTACCAACACTCAAAGTTGTAAATAATCAAAGACCATGTGTGCACTATTGTGGATTTAACATTTCTAGCATGTGATGCACCCCCAACCTGACAATTATATTTCCAGTATAGCATGATCTAATTACTCATCCAAGGATGCATTAGGGCACGGAAAGGATAAAAAATATAATCACTTAATCTACAAAAAATTCACTGATAATATTCTAGCTCGTTTAAGATTTATGTCAAATGACAAGGATTTGGTAGTCCAAAAACAATAAGCTAAAAATGCAATTATGTTCCATGATTTCAACAAAATTGTAAATGTACATCTTAATGAATCCTCTTCCATTGTTTCGAATGTACATTTCAAGTAGAGCTGTTGCACTTCCAGCCTCCTCCTAAAACTAAATATGCTTTATTCTCGATTTGAAAGCAATAATAAGTCTATCATTTTTAAAGAAGTTTACCACCATTTTACCTTGTATAAGGCTCCGACCTGCACGCTGCATTGATTGTGATGGTTCTATTACATTAACTTTCTCCAAAGATTTTGGCCAAACTTCTTGTAGTGCCCTACATCATAAGATTTGAAAGGCAACAAAAAGTTCAATAACATCATAAAGATTCATGTTATCAAAGTTAACCATTCACCAGAACAAAGTTTGAGAATATTTTACCAGAAAGCTGAGCCAGTCCCAGCACCAAAATCCAATACCTTAGATGGGGAGAAACCAGGAAGCCTTCTGCGAACCTAAAAAGAGAATTTTGTTGAGATTAAGTTCAAGCCAACATTTTATTCAAGACTGAAAGGCCTTCTTATGCAGTATTCGTTAAAATAAAAAGGTTAAAATTGAAAATATAAGTCCAGGAAATGTATGATTCACAACAATAAGAATTGTCTTGTCCCACATGATTCATACTTTAAAGAAATTAAGTAACATAGAACGCCTCAACCTAAATGATACAATTTGGAAATGAAGAGGAGCAAAAAGAGAGCAAGATGAAGAGGAAGACACGCTAACCACACATATTAAGGATTCTAATCATTTTGTTCACTCATTTGAGTTGAATTCACTTGGATCGGTTATGTTTAGACCTAAACTTTTTCCCATAGTCCTTGTTTCGATATGCAAAACTGCTCTCATCTGACTCAATCTCATAAGAGAGTGCATTTATATCTAGTCCTTTCATTTGTGTCAACTTAATCAACCCCTTCCCTTTAAGAAACACTTTCATTAATATCCTAATGTTTCCTACTTATATTATCACGTTCATGGATGTACTCAAAACCATTGTTGGCTCATTTTTTTCCTTTCCTTTCTGTTTTCATCCTAACAAACTTCGTCCATTTATTCTACAAAGGAAAAGATTAACATAAAACAAGTAACTCAAAATCCCACTTCACCTGGTTATGTCATAACTTTAACAACAATTATTTAATGGTATATTATTCCTTGCTTTTTCTTTATATTTTTTCCTTGATATTCTACCTCTTTAAGTACTCTGTAACAAGCAGAGTAAACAGCAGGCATTCGAGAAGCCACATAAGCAATTGTCTCATCATCTCTATACATGAGACCAATGTCCCCATAAGAGCTCGTAATCTTCCAACGTTTTGATTGTTCCATAGACTTTAAAGGGTCTTCAACTATCTTCTTTGCTGTGGTGCTTGCCAACTGTAGATTGACATCCTTGATTTGATTAAATGATTGAGACAGTCTCAATACTTTACTCTTCATATATGGCTCCTCCTGCTCTATAATCCCAAGACCAACATGAACACTTGCAGTCACACAAATGTGCCAATATAAAGATATATATTCCAGATATTAAGATAAAGTAAGCTCCAAGAAAATAAAGGACCTTGAAGGTATTTTTTAATGGCACGACGGAGACGGACAGGAATAACAAGGCAGCGCTGTGATTGTTTGGCTGCATAGCGGAGGGCTTCGGGGCTGACAATTTTCTGTGCAGTTTCAGCTATTGTCTGGGTAGCCATGCTGACCCAGGACTTAGCAAAACTCTTTGTGGTCCAAGCAATCACTTTCCTGTATTAATGTGAACGTAGTAAGTTAGCCACAGATTTTATAAACAGAAACAATTACAACAAAAAATTTCATCCAGGCATCAAATAAATGAAATCCAAACAAACAAGATAGAATTAAAATTGTTGAAGATCTCATATCAATTAGAGATAATGCCAATTTGTAGTATACAAGTGGGGGAAATCCTCACTTTATAAGCTAGTTTTGTAGAGATGAATTAGGCTTAAACTCACTTTTTAATATGATATCAGAGCCTATCCTGGTGAAGTTTATTAACCCTATCATGTCACCCGCTATCAAGCCACTATCACTCCCTGTTAGGCCACTATCACCAGCTATCAGGTCATTATCAGACCACCCACAAATATCTAGTTCCACACTCGAGACATATATGTTTCGGCGTAAGGAGATTGTGTTAGAGATCCAACATCGACTAAAAATAAGGTCGATTTAGAGTATATAAGTGAGGCAATCATCACTTTAGAGGCTTAAACTCACTTCTTAATAAAAGTCATAACATTTGTGCGTGCCAATTCTTTTCATTTTCTGATTTCCATTTTTTCTAAGGAAGAATGGTATGCTAGAAACAAATGTTCATAAGCCAAATCTGTTCTCTCACCTAAGAAACTCATTTTCTTCATTCTCTTCAGATGTTTCGAATTTTTCAACTCTATATAAAAGTGAAGTTTCTAAAATCGAACTTGGAGCAACTTATAATCCAACTTTACTCGGCAATAGATGCTAAATAGATCAACAGCCACAAAAGACGGGCAAGGACAATATCCACCAAGTAACTATACGGGTTTAATCCTCTAGTTACATTGTGTCGTCCCTACATCCAGCATGTAACTATAAAGATTTAATACACGTGGTGTAGAGAAGAGAAAGGGAATCAGGGCCTAAACCTGAACATTTTCAGCACCATAAAATAGCTACAAGATCTTCAGTCATAAATTTTATCAAACAGCTTATGAGCAAAACTTAACCAACTCCTTCTCTCAGTTTAACTTAATTTCACAGTATCATGGAGAAATGGAAGTGCGCGTGTAACAAGAAAAGGGTGGGTGACTAACAAATGGTATACTTTGCATTCAAGACTCAAGGAAGAGATTTAGTTTTGCTGGTATTTCACTTGTTAAAAGCATCGAAATTTTTTGTTTCTCTAAGAACCCAATAGAAACTAAGCGAATGAATAGTTGAGTAAGCAATTGTAGTGAATCCCAGAAGAGAAAAACAATTACCTTGACTTTGTGTGTGGATGGAAGGAAAGGTAGCTGGTGCACCTGTGTGTGGCGGAAGAGACGAAGGAACTACGATGAAAAACCCCTCGAAAACCCCGGTGTTTTCTTTTTTCCTTTTTATTATTAATAAGTATTAATGTACAATTATTATAAAAAATTATCGACATTAATTTATTTCATATATAATATAATGTTCAATTGTGAAATTATGTTTATATTTTTAATTTTAGATCATATTATATCAACCATGTATAATAGAAATTGTTATATAATATTTAACGTTTTAAATTACTTCATGCATAAAGTAAGTCAAAATATTAAAAAAATAATCAATAATATATATTTTAAGGAAAATTACATTAAAAAAATTTGATTAAATATAATTTGTGGAAACAAAATATTTTATTATTTAAATCAATTTCAAATATTATTTTCAAGTTTCAATAGTGTGTCATGGTTGTATTTTTATTTATATTTCTAATAAGGTTATAACAATAATCATAATTTTAAAATCCGAATTTTTATAAGATGTTTCAATTTGAAATAGTATATTTAAGTTCTAAAAGATTGAACTATAAATAAAAAATATTAAAATGTTTGTTTTACAAAAGACTCTTCCATTTAAAATAAAAATTATAATAAAAGTTTTAAAGTAAAATGACAAACAAGCTCATAAAATAAAATAAAACGTTAGGATTGTTGTTAGAGATTAACTAAAACAACATAATTATAATTACTATGACTTAATAATATTCCTCATTAAGTAAGTAAAATATTGATATATAATTATTAATTAAGTTATACTGAATCATTAAATTTTGTAAATTTCAATAATTTTAACAAAAATAGTTTCTTATTTTTGTTATCTATAAAATATTTCATATTTCATTGTTCTACCATTTAAATAAATATTAGGACAAAAGAAATGATAATTTCAACTTTTTTTCGAAGATGAAAATCAAAAGTAACTAACAAGAACTTGTAACAATATAGTGTTTTTCTAAAACTTTATAAATGCAACAAATACAATTTAAAAATAAAAAAAATAACTAAAGGAATGAATAAGAAAAGTGTAATATCAACTCTCAATGTAAAAATATTATGTTGTGTTTTAAAAACTTTTTTGAAAATCTTTTACAGTTTTAAAATATATATTCATATTTTAACGTATAAAAATAAATTTATTAAAATTTTTAAAACAAAATAGAAAAACATAGAATTATTTTTATCGTAATTCTTCTTTATTATTAACACTATAAAATCTACTAAATTTTACTAATTCTAAATGATAAGTATTTTTTAGTTGGTTTATCGTAAATATTATTTTACTTCTTTTTAATATTTCATGATAAAGAACTAATATAGACTAAAAATAGTTTAATATATAAGTAGATATAAGATTTAATTTTATGAAATTGAATTAACTTTATATTTCACTATAAATTATGTCAAATATAATGTAAATATATACAATATTAATTTTTATAAATTAATAAAATAAAAATTATATGCTAATTAATAATTAATTCTAAAATTAGTACCTAAAAACATTTTTTTTGTTTATAAAGAAAATAACATTAATCTACTTAATTGCTCAAACAATTTGACAATGAGCCAGTTATTTTAAGCATTTACCAATTAAAATACAAAATATAAAAGTACATACACATTCTGTAAGCATTACAATTCGTAAACACATTTTAAATCAATTTAAATTGTAAATAGATGAATAATCACTTATTTTAGTGGTAGAATTCACTCACTTTTTTCTTTTTTTATTATAAATATATAAATATCAGAATATTTGAAATAGTCCGATCCATTAAAGCAAATAAATGCTTATAATGTCTGCGTTTTTTCTTTTGAACGATAACAAGTCAAAGATAATAATTTTAATAATATGTGGAAAAGGAAAACAATAATGCTTCTAAGAATTTATATGCGAATAATAAATCTTAATTATTTATTTAAATTACTTAAAAAATATTTATTCTTGACTAAGTAATATATCTATTTATTATTTTTTTTCAAAAGAAGACAATAGTACAAGTATATTAATGTCATGTCTTATTTTAAAAGTGTTAGTAGAGCTTAAACTTGGATAACGCATTCCTAAATAAGTTTTATCAAAAACTCTGAATATTATGTACAATTGTTTTTATTTCATAATTACTTTTTATATATACATATTTCAAATTAAAACAACTTCGAATTTGTTATGTCAAATTAATGCCAAAAAAAAGGTTTATAATTTAGGAAAAATAACTATAATTAGCTGAACCAGAGAGTTTTGCTTGTATATTTATTTTTTTCTTTGTATAAATAACTAAGGTGCATTGTAAACTCAATTAAAGAAATCATAATACAATAATTTCCACTTTTCACAAGGGTGTTTAAATAGCCTAACCATGTAATTGTTGATACAGATAATGTTGCCTAACTTTAAAAATAAAGTTTCTGCAAGCAAATAAAAAAAAAAGTAAGCAACTACTACATAGAAAGCGATAATGATACGAAGATTATTAAAATAGTTAATGATATAATTGGTTTATTTTAAAAGGTAAAAAGTTGTCAAAAATAATAAAATACTTCATATCAAATTCAGATTGCGATATAGATAATCTAGAGAAAAAAAAAAAAAACTTTATGTTCAAGATTTTATACTAAAAAATAATATGCAGGAATTTATTGTAGCCACGATCATATTCGTCTTCTTCACGTCTTCCCGTCACATTACACATAAAATTATATCAAATCTTCTCACTCAATTCACTTAAATAATTAATGAAAAGTAAAACTATTCAAAAATACTTTAAAAATCAAATTCATCAAGAAAAACATTTTCACTAAACACACATGTATCCCTATGCAAATTAAAACATTATCACATAATAAAATTGACAGAACGGTTCAAGAAAATGTTCGAACTTACATAGAAGTTCATTAACTTATTCTTAACCCATCACCATTTCAAAGAAAATAGAAAAAAGAAAAGTAAAAACTACACGAATCTATGTTCTTAATTACTACAAATTAAGAAAAAAAAAAACATTGCTTCCTACCAAAGGAACAAAGAAATCTACATCATCCTTAACACTACCACCTTCTCTTTCGTCATAACACAACCCTGGTTTCTCTATGAATGCATCTCATTCTAAACCATGAATCTCATCACATGATGTGTTTTGCAACCTTTACACAATCCAAAAGACTCAACCTCAACCTTGTGAATCCGTTTCTCACATGGCTCATATCAAACCCTAACGAAGAACACACAAAGTTCAGGCCCGTTAACGTTTCCATCAGGCATCATCATGTAATAAGTCTCAGAGTCTTTAGACCCAATCACTCGTTCAAAATGTGCCCTCATGTATGAGAGTTCACCATCATGAGGATCTGCCATCTCATTGGGAAGAACACCAACAGCCACAGACACTGCATGCAACACCTGCATCACGTTCAAGTCATCATCCGTAGGCTCTCTCTTCACCCCATAACCCATTTTCTTCCCATTGCAAAACAATGTCCAAATGGGTTCATCGATGATCTTAATCTTCTCGTTGTTGTGAGAGTGTTTCTCGCACTCTAACGCTATTCTATTCAGTCCCATTCCCATTTCTTGAAGCAGTTTCCCTGTGGGGATAGCCAGCTCCAAGAGCAGGAACGGTTGGCAATTAGGGTTTGCTTGGAATGCAAGGTTTACCCTGGCTTTCCGGTGTCCGAATAGGGTTCCGGTGATTCTTGTGCCACCATGGATGTGGAGCTCGTTGCCACGGTTTCCCATGACCGTCGGCATCTTGCATGACGGCACGATGATGGGAAATGATCGGAAAACCGATCGGACCCTTCGATAGAGTTTGTTGGACTTGGAATCGCGTTTGCTCTTAGTGTTTGCCGGTTGAAGTGAGATGGGCATGCGAAGTGGGAGGGAGGGTTTTTCCATGGTTGCTTCATTGGATAATAATGGCGGTGGAAGTGGAGGTAGAGGTGGTGGTGTTGGAATTGACAATGATGATGATAAGAGTGATGCCATTGATGTTTGTGAGAAGAGAATGAAATGAGGTGAAGAGGAAACTTTTGTGGTTTGGTTTGAGAAAATTAAGGTTGAAAGGTTGGTGGGTTTGTTGGGTTTTGGAGGGTTATGTACAGGGTGTGTTGATTTATATGAAGAAAACTTCATTGTGGGGTGCACGTTGGGGTTTGGTGGCTGTTCAATTCTATGAAGGTTTGAAAATACCGTTGATGTTTTTTGTTTTCATTTTTTGTTAGCTTTTATGTTTAATTAATTAGTTTAGGTTTTACTTGAGTTTCTGAAGAAAATTGAGAGCGGTATATCACTAGTTATATTTTATATAATTTTCTCTATTTCTTTCTCTTATAAAATTTGTTGAATGACTATTGTACAAGTAAAATTTTCCTTTATTCATTTAGAATTTAATAGTTACGTCTTTTAACTATAAATCGTTAATCGTTTGGTTTTTACTCTATATGTAAAGGAGAAGAATTTGACTCCATATTTTACAAATATTAGCAAATTGGTCTTGATTTGGAGATGCTTCGGATATATCTATTTTTAATTATTAAAACTTAAATATTCTTTATAACAGAAAAATTAAGAAAGGATGTGTTAAAAACAAAATAATAAAGTAAAAACATTTTTATGATATTAAATATTTTTATTTTTTGTAAGTAATTGAAAATATTTTTTATTATTATTATTTTTTTACCAACAACAAAAATATTATAAATAATGGGATAAAAAGAGTTATTCCAACCCATTTACAAGAAAAGAAAAAGTAAAAGTAAAGTGTCCTATAGTCTTGTGACATTGACAACCCATAATATATAAGATGGTCATAAAACCCATTTACTATAAAAATACAAAAGATAAAAGGATATCCATTAGTTTCAAATTCTTTGGATTTATTGTGACTAGTTGTTGAGGTTGCATCTCCTCAGCTTTTCCATGTAATGCATAAGCATAGTATACGTAACACATATATCCATATAGGCGAATTGTGTGATCTTTTTTTGATTCCCCTGCCATCAACCTTCTGTCATATTTTGATCAATATAATATAACCTGTTTCTCATAGTACTAAAATGTTTATTGATATACCAATCAACTATGCTTGTTAATCAGTCATAAGAGAGACTTTGTTGTTCAATCTTTTGTTAACATATAACCTAAAAAGGAAAATCACAATCAACATTTGTGCATAATATTGTAAGATATAAATTATACTTATTGAAACAAATTAGAATACTTCATTTTTTGGACATCAGTCTCAAGTACCTATTGGTATTTGAAAACACTTGCCTGAGAAATTGAAAGAGAGCCCTGTAATTGTTCGTCCCTTTTCTCTATTTAGGTAACTTCTTGTTATGACAACATCTTAGCCTGATAACATATATCTTCTTATTTTTTTTTTATTCATTTTTATGTTGTTCAGTTGTTTTTCAAATATCACCATTTCTAAATTTTAAATATCACTCAATCGACGTCTTTTCCAACTGAGCCTCCTAAATATGAATGTATCCTGTACCTCATTTTTGAAAAAAATTCCACAAATTCATCAAAGTTAGATGCAAAATAGACGAAGAAAGAAGGATGTTTCGACCATTGTTCTTCAAAAATACCAGTTGATTTTCTATTTTAAAATTAAAAATATTTAAGTAAAATTTAAGTTAAAATGGTTAAGTAGTGTTTTTAATTAATAAATATTCATTTTACGGATATATTTTTTTTTCTAAAAAATTGAATATTTAATTAAGAAAATTAACCTCTCCTTCCTTTGAAATTGTGAAGATTTCTAGATTAATAAGGAGATATGTTATTCCCAAGAAAAAAAGGCAATTACTTCTTGTATCTCCACATTTGCTTCTCGCACCCAATCACTTTTTTATAATACCACTGTTACCCTTCACAAAATATTTAAAGGGATTGTGGGTGTTGTGCAGACTTCTCTGCCAAGCGTTTTGATAAGTAGAGATGAGTTGCTTTTCGTTTTGAACGTTGATTTGGTGTAGGGACTGCAGTTTACGTTGAAGTTATTTTTTTTCGAAAGACTTTCAGAAAATGAAATCCGAAACTGATTGAAGATAGCTTTCGGAAAATATTTTTTGGAAATCAAATTTAACTTCAAGAAAATATTGTCTGGAATGCAAATTTGGTTTTCAAAAAATATTTTTCGAAATATATTTCTGAAAAAAGCTTTTCAAAATCTGTAAGTTATTTTTGAATTTCCGAAAATATTTTCCAGAATTTTACACCCTCAAAATTTATTTTAGAAAACTAAATCATAAAGTCATTTTTACATCCCAATATTCCTTCCGAAATACCAATTTCGAAAGTTATTTTTACATTTTCCAAGAATAGTTTTGTTATTTTAAAAATATAATGGGTTCTAAAAAACAAATGAGAGGTGCAGGAAGCAATTGCCGGAAAAAAAATTATAAAAAACACGTGTTTTTAGGGAATTTTGTTAGAGTATATTTTAAATTTGGATAACATTCTAAAATAATAATAAAAATAATTAGACTGAGTGTAGCATATAAAAATGGACTAAAAATTGAAAAAGAATAAAGTCTTCAATTTGAACTCTTTTAATACTTTTTATTTTTAAATAATTAATAATATCACTCACAAAAAACAATTATTCTCAAGTTGAGGTAAGTGCTTTAATAATCAAATCTGAGTAGATTTTTCTAAGTTTATGCCCAAGTTTAGATATAGTCAAGTACACGTGCCCTGACCTGAACAATTCAGTATATTCTACTATTTCTTTTAAATAAAAAATAAAAATTCTTTGATTTGGTGTTGAAAATTCAAGCTCAAGTGGATGGGGCTGAAATTCTAATTTTATATTAAGAAATTTCAAATCAATTGAAAATATTGTAATGATATTGATAACGTATGGTTAAATAAAGCCACACAAAGTAGATAATTACATTTTGGATAATAAAGGTTTGGTTATTATAGAAATTTATCATGTAATTTTTTTCCATATTATAAGTGAGTAAATTTATCATGTTTTTAGAAAAATAAATTTATGCAAATTAACTAAACAACACTTTCTCTAAAATATAAGTTCAAATAAATAAAAGTTACTCTAAAGCCTAAATTCCTTACAGTATCTGAGTTCAGGTAATATGATACCCATAACAATTAGATGGATAAAAGACGTATATAAGTAATTTGTAAATACCTATTTAAATATTTTCTTTTTATTGGTGGCAAATTTTAGTGCAAGTATTTTTTAGTATGAATTATTTTGTCATCTTAATCACAAGGAAGAGTATTTAGCAATTTATTTGTGAGGATCAAAAAACGTGGTTGCAAAACTAGAAGCGATTTTAATTTTTTTTAAATCTTTATTATTAAAAAGAAACTCTATCTTTTCCATAGAAAAACATCTCAAAAACAAGCTTAACTTATATCAAACATGTCCTAAATAACTTGTCATGATGTCAAACACTAATCTAGCTAAACGTCAGATATATAGTTTTGGATGCAATGGTATTTATTAGAATTGAAATAAAATATTGGCCATTACTGGTTATATATATTAATATCAAAATAGCTAAAATCCTTTAAATTATTTATATTTTGGGAGTTCAACGAAAATTAAATGGAAAACTAATAAATAATCTGAAAACAATTTAAGTTCTTTGGATCCTCCAAGGTATCTCAGGTCTGAACTCACGACTAATCAAAACATATACAAAAGTCAACCTTTTGAAACCAAGTTTATTTAAGAAGAAAAAAAAAATGTCATTGTTTCCCTCTTTTTCTTTTCTGAGACTTTAGCATGCAATAATTTTATCCCTCTAAAAGAATTGGAATTTGGACATTTCTCGAAGTCAATGTAAAGAAAAATAAAAAGGTAAATTTCCCTTATTTTTAAACTGTGAAATTAGCCCCTTAGTGGACACCCACAAATGTTACGTCTTCCATTTCCTTTCCAATATTTCTATTGCCTTTTTCTTCCATTGTGTTCAACCATTTCTAAGAAGAAAGTCATATTACAGAATATGTTCAACTCCATTCTCAAGTTGTAATAAAAAACTAAATAAAACAAATAAAAGAGCAATGAATATTGTGGGAGAAAACAAAAAATATTGTCAATCTAACATTCTTGTTTCTGGATCTTAAGAACCGAAGCCTCAGTCATGTTCTCATAGGTGAATTTCCTTTTTAGTTCATATAGATGCAACTATATTTATGCATGACTTGAATCACATAAGCAGGTATATTTATATTTCTTGAAGAGTTGTAAAGTAAGTTATTTTCATACCATATGATATTACCTTCATCAAATATTCATTGTATCTAGTTTGTTGTCATATCATATTTATTTAAAACAAACAATTCAATTTGCTTCTTCCTAGTTGATCAATTTCAATCATATATTTCAATCAAAATCAAAATTGAGCTGGATGGATACAGTTAGCCATTGGATAGAAGCTACATAACACAAATAATGCAAGTGCAGAAGCATATATATACATGGAGATCTCAGAAGCCAAAAATAGTCAAAATTCCTTGCCACTTTAAGGGGTTGGATAATTACAGGAAATTGGTTTTTCTACTCTCTTTTTTGGTTTATTTAGATACCAGGGAGCAGCTACAAAAACAGTATTTAACTAAACTCAAGCATGAATAACTTCTCAGTAGGATCTTCATTGGCAATATATGGTTCTGTGCTTTACTTGTTGATCCTTGGAACCTAAGCATGGGCAGGTAACTTTTCTGGTTGAGGAGAATGAGACTTTTGAGCTTTATTCTTCAAGACCTTTACTTCCACTAACTTCTTGCTTCAAGTTAACTAGTGTTGTGAAAGGAATATCTAGTATGTTAATTTCCATCTTGTTGAACATGAGATTTGCAACTGCCCTGTCAACACTGTTGGTCTCTGATTCCATTGGTTTCTTGTCCTCAGATCTGTCAATCAAGTTACCATTTCAATCAAGGGTTTCATCTTTTAAGTAGTTAGGGGAAAGCCAAAACTGTATACTATTATGTGGATTTGTGTTGTGTTTAACACCACAAATACTCAGTGTCTTACAAAGAGTTACAGAAGAATGAATTAATGTGAAAAAACTTGACTAGAGAATAGAATTATCTTTGTTTCATAATATTCCAATATGTAGAATGTACTTTCAAACAATAGTAAAAGCATATTTCATGCCCAAAAAGAAGTATTGAAGGAGTTAGAGTGCAATTTGTGATGAGTAGTTACAGGCCAAACCAAGCAAAAGTTATGCTATCATCCAAATCAACAAAGAGTTACTGTTTCAGCATCAAAAGAACATAACAAGGCTTGCAAGATATCTATATCATGTACCTCATGGATTCATTGTAAACTGAGGGTGGCATTTCTTGATGCATGTTAAGATCTCCATCCAAGTCCTCTACTACTTGTTGTTTTGTATTTTTGGCAAGGCGGAACAGGGCATCTCGGAAGCGAATACGAGTCTTCTCTGTGAACTAATCATGTGACAAGGAAAAAAAAAAATTATCAACAAGTATTATTGCACCATAAATGCTAGCAATACACTTTTTTTCATCACACTCTTTGTTATTGAGTGAACTCCATGAGTCTCACTAGATAGGGAGTGGGATTGCATTATTTAGTTTGGAAGAGACATCAAGCAATAATAGAGTATGTTGAAAGATAGTGTGTTAGTAGCCTTTCTTATTATTATTGTATTTAGGCATGCCAATAATTTCAGTTCTCAGTCACATACCTGTGCAATTAACATCTCAAAGCCCTGCAGTGTAAATTCCTCAAGGGATAACTGCTCAGGCATGGTCTTGTCTCCATTAGACTGCACAGAAGGGTCCAAGATTTTGATCGCACGTGCCTTCAAGAGAAAAAAAGCAAAGTTCTGTTAGTTTAAACAATATGTCCAATCATGATTTACTTTATATCTTCTCAAAATACTGCACATATAAGAAATACTAGTACACTACAGGTATAGTTGCTTCTCTTTTTTTCTGCCTTTCTATGATTTGAACTTGTTAAGATTGAACAAAAGAAATTATTGGATAAGATCGTTTCTGCTAGAGCAAAAATTTAAGGAAGCAATACTTAAAACTACAGCAAAGTGTGTAAACATAAAAGTATCTCCACAATACAGAAATTAACATTGGTCAAAATTTAGATACACTTCCTTAAATTCTGGTGGTACTATTCTCAAATCAGAAATAGAGTTTCACCTCAATGTTCATGTAATAAAAATATGAATTAAAGGATTACGCAGTTTGCCGAAGTGAACTTCAGTTCTGATTAGAGAACAAGGCCAACAACACTTGGAAAACTGTATCTAAGTTTTGTCCATAGCAATTGTAGTTTGTTGCATGTAATACATGTTACAGCATAACAAAAGAGTTGCACGGCACAAACTCAGACAATTTTGATATGATTACTACAAATTTATGATTTGGAAACACTATTAAAGTACTAAATAAAGGTAATTATTACCTCCATATCCAGGCAATCCTTAGAGTCAGAGTTGCAAGGAACAAACCCTGAAGCTTCAACATCTTTCTGAACTCCACCTGATAGAAATAACTAATTAGTAACTTGTACACCCATTTCATAGATATTTTTTAATTACTTGTTCATACACTAAAATGTAGTAATCACCGTTGGTGTTGCTGCTTTGGTTTTCAGGATAAAAGAAAGATTTTTGAAGGCTTTCAACACAAGGAAAATCTTCAAGTACAGAATCCCTGCATCATGTGAAACATGTGAAGACCGTAAGACAAAATATAGTCATATGAATTGGAATAACTTCATGCTTATGGTAAGCAAGTGAATATTGAATGTCTGTGTTCAGTTACAAATATAATGAAAAGGTAAAAAAGAATTTTCATTCTAGAATTATTAAAGAAAATAGAGCCCTTACCATGCCATAACAGGTTCATTCTTATAGAGTTCTGGGAACAAATAAGTATGATTGTGTTAGTCTGTATTGGCTCTAATCATTATGATAAAAATGGTGAAATTTGGAACGAAAAAACACCACAGAGAAATTCAATTTGTACTGGATTTGCTACAATACAAGTATGTATGTTTCAGATGCTACATGATTTCACTATCATACACATACAGGCATAAAACCAAGAATCTTAGTCCCAGAAGTTACGCTTGTACAAGAAAATGTCATCCACGTGTTCGAAAGTTGATAGATCCTGAAGCTGGTATTTGGACTGATGATCACACGAGAGTTCTGTTTGTTGAAATTGCTCAGACAATCCTCCACAAACACTTGAGCTGCTAGATTGATCTTTATCTTGTAGATAAGGGTCAAACTCAATTTCATCTTTGAAACTTTTATCAATGAAATTGAATTCTACCTCAGTTTCATTCGTGTCCTTGGTCAGATACTCCTGAGATGAATTAAAGCATTCAGGTGCTTTTATTCCCCATTCTGACCAACACCCTGGTGAAGAGTATCTTTCCAGTAAATCTTCTTGATCTTTTGGTACAAGAAACTCATTATTTTCACATCCATGGTACCAATCCATGCCAAATATCTGTATAATGTTCAAAATGTTTGAAGATTAGCATGTAGTAAATGTCTTTACAAATGGAAATATGCTGAATTTATAGACTCAAACAAACAAGCTTTTTGATCAACACAAGAGGAGAACTTCATTCAACCAAACAAAATTAAGTATGCTGGTCAATAATTTCCATGAGTTTCCCTTCAATTATAAATAAAGCTTCGGTCCTTCCCCTTCCCTATTCTTATTACAGAATGAAATTCATTTAATCCTTTAAAATGTTGGAAAAAACAAAAATAACCTGATAAAGTTAGAAACTTGATGAAACTAGCACTGATCACCATATATCTCTGACACCCTCAAAGAAAATGAAAAGAGAAAAAAAAAAAAAAAATCCTCCAAACTGTTGAATTGAATTTCCTCAAATTCATCAGAATACTTTTTCACATATAATAATAGAAAGAGGGGTTGAAAAGAACATACCTTTGTATGGCTTATGAAGTGAAAGAACCAAACTTCTGATTGATGAAAACAAACCAACCAACCCAGTTGGAGAACACAGTAGTCAGTGACAAAAAGAACAAAACTTGGTAAGAGGGTTAGCTGGGTTCACAGAATTTTCAGTGATGAAGGGTTCACAGAAAAAATTTGGTTCTGAGGGGTGTGGTTTTGAGTGAACAAGTGACAAATTTGGTTTGACAAACAGTTGTAAGGAAGCGTTAATATATAGCGAGACGCAGTTCCATTTTGTGTTAATCTTGTGAGAGACAGTTGTGAGAAAACAAAAAGTAAAAAGAAAGAGACTCGTTATGTGTTTGTGGCTGAGAATGGTTTGGTGGCGAGATTTGTGGCCTAAAGTTCTCCATCTAAAACTGAAGTCTTATTGGCCATTTGGTCCCATTTCAGCATTTCAGATTTGAGCATGTGGCACTGGTGGCCTCAAAAGTAGACCCCAATTTTCGAACTTTTGAGCTGCAAAATCTTCCTAGATGCCTTAAAGATCACATTCTGAACATGCCCTTTACCAATTTATTCATGTCAAATTTTAGATGGGGTTTGAGGTAAAATAAAATTCAAACCAATTAATTTCTTATGAATAAGTTCAGTTCAGATTCATTGGATTTCTAACTAAATAAATTTGTTTTATTTTATTTTATTTTGGGGTAAAAAATATTATTCTAAGCAAATGTTTACAGTATATTAAAATATGTAAATAACATTTTTTTGTTATGACTAATTTACAAAACTAAATAATGGAAAAAAGTGTAAAAATAAAAAAAATAACTGTACCATAAAGTTTTATGTATAATAATTAGTAATAAAAAGTTATAATTAATTTGATTTGGATTTATGGAATTTATAAATCGCAAATTCAGTGTTTCAACTAATACCAGAGATTTGATTTGTTTGGTTAATGTTAAATCTAATTTACTTAAAAATATTAAATAATTTAATTAACAGTGGTTTGGATTTACTGAATCATTTCCTAAAAAATTGACATTCTGAAACATGCCCTTTACCAAATCATTAAACCGCTTCCAATTTTTTCCTATTTTAAAAGTAATCACATTCTGAACATGTTGTGAACCCCTTTTGAAAAAATAGCTCATATATTAAAAATAGGGTAAACACATTTTCCACCTCTAATTCTAAAATTTCACGAATTTTACTATAGATTCTTTTCACAAATTTTATTATTAGTTAATTGAATACCAATTTTTATTAGGTGTGATAATATCAATTACTAATGTAACATGACCGAAAATACTCGTGGCATTAGCATAATAATTAATTATTTAATCAGATAAATAAAATAATTTATTATTTTACATATTAAATTACTTTAGTTAACAATAAATATTTAGTTTATAAGTGCTAATAATTTAAATTATAATTTTATGATATATTTATATTTTAACTAATATAATAAAAAATATTTTTTTAAATAAGTTTTATTTTAATTTTTAATTTGAAAAAAATGAATGGATGCAAAACGAATCAGAATAAATTGATGGATAGAAAATCCAAATATGACTGGTAGAATTGTGATGAGTGCTTGAGGTTGTCCCATGCTTTAACTTGCCTTAAAAGAAACATACTATTAAGCCTTAAAATATAACTTACATACAGAACTACGACAATTATTACATTTTTTTTATAAAACTGTTTATTCAAATTAAAAAAATATATTGTTAATTTAACTAAGGTGAGAAAATATATAAAAGTTGCGAACAACTTCTTGAGAAGGCCTTTAACTACTTTGAGGAGCAAAAGTCCTTTATAGGAATTGGTGCAAGTGAATATGAGTCTTTCTTAAAGTGACACGTGGCAACCAATATTAGTTTGTGAACACAAATTAAATTAAAGATACAATTCGTTACATGACGTAAAGCAGTTATCACAGTAAGCTGATGTCATCGTGTAGGTTATTAACATGTGGCTTTGAACTCAATGGAATTTTTAAATTTTCTAAATTTTATTTTATTTTTTCCATATCTTAATATGAGATAAAGTATGCAAATGAAAAATCAAAAAATAATAGAGGCAGTTAGTAATATGACGAGAAAAGGTAAACAAATATATCATACATGAAAATTTAGGTCTAAAAACATACAATTGTACAATTTTAAATGATAATGATGATAATATAAATAATATTAATAGTAATAATATAAATATAAATATAATAATAATAATGATAATAATATAAATAATAATATGTACTTAGAGTATCGGTGAAAAATCTAAAATATTATTTTTTACGGATATAAATCTATAAAGAAATATATTTTGATTATCTACAAAATTTGATTTTTAATAATTCATAAATAACTTTTATTATTTATAATATTTTGTCATTTTCTACAAATTTTTACTATAAATAAATACAAATTTTCTTATAATATAAATATAACAGGTTAGAAATTCTTCACTTTGCATTTTGCATATTTAATATTGATGTAAAGTCACATAAACTCTTTGATTCGTGTACAAAACCTAAGGACAATAAACAACAACAATAATGGTTGTATATAATATTTAAATATTTATGTCTGTATCGAAAAAAAATTAAGACTTTATTTAAACTTAATTTAGTAGTACGGTTAAGTTTAGTGTAGGTTTATATAGGATTAACTTCGATTGAAAAAAGCTTTAATTCTTTGAGAGAGAAATATAAGTTTTTTTTCTTATTCTTTTAAATAGTTAGATAAACTTATCAAAGTGATAAAAAATGCTTTTTAATGTTACAATTTAGAAAAATGGATTTTATAATGGAAGTCACCACATTTTGTAGCTTTTGTTACTAATTTTATTCCTAATAATTAATAATTAAATGCAGATTCAATGACTATAAAGAACCTTAAACTCCTTTCCATAATTTTATTATAAAAGCTATTTGTTTAGACAATCTAAACAAAACATATTATCTTGAAAGCATCTTACCTAACATATTCAAACATTATTTTATGAAGTTAATCTATTATTCAAATAATTTTCCAAAAATTAACCCTAATATTCGCATAATATGCACATGTGCATAAATATATGCCATTTCTTTTTTAAAATAAAGTTGTATTAATTTAATAGAATGTTGAAAAAAAGTGGGAATACTGCTTTTATATTTAACATGTTTTTCATGTTGTCCAAACCTGTAATATTGTGCTGTCATCATTCTTGCAGTAAAAGTTTTAGCTTTTTGGTTTTAGGTTTGCATTCAAAGTGGTGAACATGGCTTTAAGGCACAAATAATTTGCAAATGGCAATTATGCAATCCATGTGCTATGTATGAATAACGAACTCTTTGCTGGGTCAATTTTTAGAAAAAAAACATGCTTAATATAATTTATTCATTAAATTGTTAATGCTCAAGTATTAGATTCTCCTTCTAGATTCTCATTTAAAATAAGTAATATAAAAATAAGCAAACTAATAAACATAGTTATATCTACGAGAATATACATAGATACTCCTTTTATATACAACAATAAATATATTTTAAATCTCAAACTATTATTATGTTAGATATAAAATAAAAAATAATAATGAAGATAACTATTTATCTTTTTAAAATAGCTACACACGTTACTATTGTATAACATAATTATTCTTTTATTTTTTTTTCACATAAATATCAAAATAATCTTAAAAATATTTCGCAAGATGATGATGATCAAATGGTTTGAGGCTCACCATCTTATGATTTAAAAGTACCATATTTTTTTATGTTGAAGAAACCGCTCCACCCAACTTGATTTCTCATGGGCTAATTTATTTATTTTTATTTTAATCTCAACTTTTTACCCTCCCTTTAGTTTTTTAATTATTAATTATTAATAACTGAACAAATTATATGTTTATAAGTAAGAATTTGATTGATTTTGAAATTTAATTGTTAGTTTTATTTGTGTGGCTCTTTATTTTATTCAGTGATTCTTTCTTCTATATGTCAACAATACTATCCTAAGTTATTCTGGTAGTTCAAGCATTATCTCTTCTAATCAATCTATCATTGTTTTAATACATGCTTCTAACATGCTTCTAATTTATGGCGATGATTACACCCTTGTCATAGTGAATACTGGAAAATAAAGTGTCTACAACAGAAAAAAAAATTGTACATCAGTAAAAAAAAAATATTCTACAAAAGGATATAATGTTGGTTAAAAAAGAAAATGATGTAAATAATCGACGTAAATTTTTTTATATTATATCGATTTCAGTTTCAATCGATATAATATCCACTTCTTACGTTATAATTCTATCATTTTAGTTGATTATATGACGTTAATTTTTATTTTCAATTAACATAGTGACGTAAATATATATTACGTCAGTTATATAACCAACATTATATATCGAAGACTTTCTACGTTGTTTTTATCTATGTCAGTTTCAAAACTAACATAGAACATCTTTTAAAATTGACTTAAAATATTTTATAAAATTGACCTAAAAGACATTTTTTCTACTAATCACAATGATAATCAGAATGATATAATTTAATGGATGCATCATATATTCACTAGAAAGTTGGGGTGGACGTTTAGAAAAGAATATAACAAAAGCTGGTAAGGTGTTTTGCATAGAAAAATGGAGAAACCATGTTGAAAATATTTAGATGAAAGGTTAAGGAGAAGGCTGATGAAAATTTATGAAGAAACCAATATTAAGACCTTATTGTAGATAGTATGTTGAAAACAGTTAATTATTATTATTATTATTATTATTATTCACAATATTAGCTATACAAATACGAATAATAATACTAAAATAATAATAATATTAATAAATATATACCAAAATAATAATAATACTAATATTATTATTGTTAATAGAATTAATATTAATATTAAAATAGTTAAAAATAATATTATTCTTAATAATATTAATAATTTATAATAATAATAATATTATTATTAATGATATTAATAACAATAATAATAACTGTTG
>Ga0209489_102833_pt1 | contig 34639 bp, 11 predicted proteins | sample SiratrowhiteBW_FD_187527 | JGI IMG/M metagenome (GOLD analysis project Ga0209489, IMG submission 187527) | Root nodule microbial communities of legume samples collected from California, USA - Siratro white BW (SPAdes) (version 2) | ecosystem: Host-associated > Plants > Roots > Nodule | place... | reverse complement strand
GTAATAATAATAATAATATCAATAATAATAATAATAACAAGAAAAATAATAATAATAATCTAAATAATAATAATAATATCAATAATAATAATAATTATTATAATAATAATTATAAGAAGAATTATTATAATTATAACAATATCAATAATAATAATAATAACAACAAATTAATAATAATAATAATAATAATTTTAATAATATCAATAATAATATTCCTAGTAATAATAATATTAATAAGTGTAATTATAATAATATCAATAATAATAGGAATAATAAAATGAGTAATAATAATAATATTAATAATAATAATAATAATAATATTAATAGTAATTGTAATAATAAGTATAAAAATAATTGTAACATGATAGAAAAGTTGTTTTGGTCATTTAGTGACCGATTTTTTAGACACTATTAATGATTTTTCTAGTAGTGATAAATGCAAATATATTTTTACCAAAACAAATTAAACCATGTAAACAATTGATGAGTTAGACTTATTTCCTATTAATAGTAATAATAATAATAATAATAATAATAATAATAATAATAATAATAATAATAATAATAATAAAATTCTCACACCACACAAGAATCTACGGGGCAAACAAAGAGGGAACTTATTTCTTGATATTGCAATAATTTAGGAAGAAACACATAGTGATTTGTAGATGAAGGAGGGAGAAAAAGAAAAGGACAAAAACAAAAACACATTCCCAATATGCGGAAGGAGGAAACAGTCCCGATATGCGATGGATGAGATCAATGGCTGGGCATTGGCCATGGTCTGAGTTGCAGACAAGAACAAAAGGAAAAATTAATTGAAAAATTAATTACTGTTTACGCGTACACTATTTACGCATTCCATTCCAATATTTGAAATTTCAATAATTGCGAAAACAAAATGCATATCTTAAACAGAGGAAGAAGGAGAAGAAGAACGCACTTGAGGATCGAGAGCCAGCACGCAACTGAGAAGAACAGCTGGGAAGAACGCACCCGAGAGCCCAAACGGAGATAACTTCTTCGTGAAATTGAAATTGAAAGAATTGAGGAACTTTAGGGGTTTGATTCAATGTGAAGAGAAGTGAAATTGGGGGAAGGGAAGAATTGAGGAACTTTACTTTGGAGGCAATGGAAGTTTCATTGGGAAAATTTAGGTTTGGGGGGAACGAATTGGAGGGAACTAAAGTTTGGGAGAAAAGTTTGTGTTTCCATTCTGAGGTAATGAAAACTGTGCGTGATAAAAAATAATATCATGTATAAAGCGGCATTTGTAAATGTCATTTTTTAAACTTAAGATGTGGCATTTATTAAAATGGCGTTTTATACAGTATAATATGATATTTTTTTTTAAATGTCATATTAAAACCGCCACTACATACATGATATTTTGTAGTGAGTAAGGAATGTCAAAATTAAATCTCGAATCTCTATGGTGGAGAGACTTAAGGAATGTAGGAGATATGAAGGAGTCAGATAACTGATTTTAGGATAATATGGAGTGGAGAATATAGAATGGGAAAAGTAGAGTTTGGAACGATAAATAGACACGAGACAAAACCCTAAAGGAGCAGTTCCCTAAGCTATATACCATCGCAACATGCACAAAAATTTTTGTTTTAGCAGCAATAAGAAATAAATAAATAAATAAATAAAGAACACTTGGGATGTTCCAACTTGTATACAAACAACATAACTACATCATGCCCAATAGATGTAGATATGTTTAATAAGTCAAACAATTACAAAATATTACAAGCATCTAAGATGGTTGTTTAACCCTAGTCAAATTCTCTTTCTATTACTCAAGGATCGATACTTATCTAACTCATTATATAGATAAAATCAATGCACATTTCTAGACAAATCACAATCAAACATTCCCAAAAAACTCCTTAAAACCAAGATCAATAAAAACTCTGCAACTTTGTTGTCATCATTGTATCGTTATGCGAACCAGCCTGTCCAAAAACAATTTGAATTTTGTCCAATTCTAAACTCTAACCATAGTATAAGAGTTCCCAACAAAAAACTAACAAAATCCTTACCTTAATTGGATACAAAAGCCAATATACTGAACTCTCACAACTACTTGCATAAACAATATAATACCAATTCAAATATTTCCAAGAATAATTAAAAAAACAAGAATAAATGTAATTACAGTGATTACAACGAATCACGGATCACTTTAACTCACATGTCTCATGTCTTTATATCTTTATGTACATAAATAAGGTTGAAAATAGTAAGAAGTTGACAATAGATAGGTCTTAGAATTTGAACAAAAAAAGTAACAATAAAAAATTAACAAAATAGTAGATAGATCTCACAGACAAAATAATAAGTAGATCTCAGAATTTGAATAAAAAGAAAAATGTGTAAATGAGAGGTTGAGCAAAAGAATACCATACTAGAGATTCATTAGGAACATTGAGTGAAAAATAATAATTTACTGAAAAGAAAATTAAAAGAATTAAAATAGTTTAAAGATCAACAACTTAAAAATAAAGATTAAAGATTACTTTACGCTTCATACAAAGAAATAATTTTAAAATTTATTTTTACTTGTAGGTTAATGGGAAATTGTAAATAATAAGATTTTACACAAAATATTAATGAAGTAAAATTTCAATTATTTTCCATAAGTATCTTAGATATTCAAATAATTTTATTTATAAGTTATAGAAATAAATTAAATGAATACAAAATAACATATACAACTTTAATAGTCAGTTTAATCTATAAATACTCATAATTTAGGCTGACATGAAATAAAATTGAATAATTTTCTCATCTTTCCATAAACATTTAGACATATCAAACATTTAAATTGTATATTTATCTAGAACTGACACAAGCCAAACACACCAGAGAGAAAGAAAATAAACTACTATTTCTATTTAATCCTATTTTTTTATTCTCTTCTTATTTAAGTTAGGTTGTATGAAACATTTATTTATACTTTAGATAAACGGATAGAAACTAATCTTTCTAACATTAATATAGTCTCTTAGTTGAAAATTATATCTATATAATAATATTAAAATTTTCGTTTATTTTATCTACTTTTCCAGTCTTGTGATAGTATTTTTTATTTTATTTTGTGGATGAAAGTGGACTGAATGAGTGATAATTTGTGACTTATTTATTAATTATATTTTTTATTATTTTATTTATTATTGGAATTATTTGATAATTAATTCTTTTAATAATAATTTTAAAAATTAGTGATTATTAATTATCATATTTAATATTGGATTAGTTTTAAGTTGGAGCTTAATAATTAAAATTTTGAATATAAAAGTATTTAATTTATATTTAGATATAAAATAGATAAGATCCAAAATTAAAAATAATTATTAAAAACATCAATCAACAAATAAATACTTCATAAATACATAGCCTAATTTTCTATTTAAATATAATAAAAATGTAAGAGTAAATTTGATTGGAAACTAAAATAATATTTTGTAAATAGATTAGTTTTCAAAAATATAAATAAATAATAAATTGTTTAATTTTTTATTTAAAGGGAAAAATATTTTTAAATTATATTAATTTTGCATATATCATGTGGTTATTTATATATGAACAAAGGATCTGTAAAATAAAATTTATTAGTTATTGTTGAAGAAGTTAGTAAGAAGATATTTTTGTTAAGACATTTTTAATTACATTTGTTACTCTGATTTCAAAAATTTAAATTTATTTATTAAATTTTATTAAAAATTCATATTCGTTTAATACTTTTATGTAATTTTTTTAAATAAATTATTACTATTTTTTCTTCTTCATACTTGTAAGGTTCTATAATAAAGAAAGTAATCTGTATAAGTGCTCATCATGATTCATTATATTATTCAGAATTAATCAAATTCTAATAAATAATAGTCATACTTTATTTAAAAAAAAGTATAGAAAAGTATGAAAAGAATATTTATTGTGATATGTTCAGTTTTGAACAAATTTGCACGAATCTTTTTATGTGTATAATATATATTAATTAGTGTCAGTAAAAAAAAATATATTTATTAAAAACAAATAATTTTTAGAGGAAAACTATAGTTTTAGATATATTCTTTTATGTATAATTAATTTTTGAATCCAAATTTGATTTCAAAAATATATTCTTTTAATACTTTTATGTAATTTTTTAAAAATAAATTTTGACTATTATTTTTTTCTTCATATTTTTATGGTTCTATAATAAAGTAAGTACTCTATGCTAATGAGATATGTGGTCATGATTTATTATATTATTCGTATTGATTGCATTTTAATTAATATTGAACTTTAAAAGGATTTGTTTTAATGATTTGATTAATATATAATTATTATTTAGATATAGTTAATTAAGTGAATTTATGAGAAGAATATATTATTACATGTGACATTTATTTAGGTTTACGTTTTTCTCTAAATTTTTTTTATGTATCTTTTATATGTATGAGAAATATTTTTTCCTTTTTTACTATTATTATTTGTGTTTTTTTATATTGAATAATGACTTGAAAACTAAAAAAAAAGACATAAGTGTGCAATAAAATTTAATATTTTTATATTTATTGAGTGTGATATTAAAGCAAATATTAATTAATTATATTTTAATTTGTCTTGAATAATGTCTTTAAATTTTATTATTAAATACACATAAAAATTTTGTTTTAATGTTTAAAAGAATTTTTTTAAATCTTATATTTTTATTTTTACTACTTTTATTTGAATAAGTTATATATATATATATATATATATATATATATATATATATATAAATCTTTTATTTTTTCCTTGATTTTATTATTTACATAGAGAAAAATTTTGTTAGTAGAGAAGGGTGGTGTCACATAATTGGATAACGAATCAATCTCTGGTCTTTCTTTTTATCCAATATCCTTTGGTGCATACCAAGACTACCACCTGTCTTTATAAATAGAATGAAATATAAATGCTTAAAAGGACCGAAAGCCATTGTTTTATTGAATGCCTTAGACAGCAACTTGCTATAAGAAATAACAAAATTTGATGTCACGGTTTAGCTTACTAAAAATTCGTTCAAAAATCTTGTCGTCCTTGTATTCTTGTGCAGAATGCAATGTTGTCCCATGAATATATGTTCATTTGTATTTGTAAGCTACAATAATTCAGTAAATTAGAAACAATAACTACAGAGAGTGTTAATGTTAATGTTTGTGTCTTTATTTCTCATTTGTTTTATCAGTGTCTCACATATCCTTTAGTCTCCTATCCTCACATTTAAGCAATACTTTTAAGTTAATAAAAACTTATTTGCATTAATTATCATGCACCCTGCTACAACAACATCTCATTATATAAATAATTGAGTAAGAGACTATAATTCAAAATTTTCAATCAATTTCTTGTGTTGGGTGTTTTGATATCATTCATGTTGGTATAGGGAAATTCAAAACAAGATTGATATTGAAAAGGACTACAAAGTTGTTGTAATTTGTGTAAGAGAATAAATAATTGATTTGCAAAGTTCTCTGTCGATCATGCAAGTTTGCAGATCGTAATTATTCATGAATGAGGAGGAAAATACAAATGTTCAATTAAAATCAAATCTTAATAAAGAAAAGTTTTCTATTTGAAATCTCATATATTTTTTGCCCTTTTATCATCTTTTTACTTTGAGGTAGAATCTTCTCAGAATATTCTAAACTCAAGAAATTTAGTATGAGGTGAAGAGTGAAGTGAGATGGGAAAGTTTTACAAGATTTCAAAAGTAATAAATTATGAACTGAATCCAGGACCCCAACCTTCAATTATTGTTTTGTTTTTTGATGAAAGCCCCCAACAACTTCATCTTTAATTCAAATAAGTAGTAAATTGTATAGTGAATCCAGGTCCCAATTGTTTCATCTTACAATATCGTTCACTGCCCTGCTGTTGTGTTCTTGTTGATATTATCAAGGTTTTTGCTTCTTACCTGATGTGTGAGACATTCTAGCAGGTTCCACCATAAGTTTCCTCTTTTTTATATATATAATATTACAACATTGATGACATTAATGGTTATTTTAATAATTTTCTAAAATATTACTCCGGTATTAAAAAATTTCCAAACTTTTAGATATGTTCTTTAGTTAAAGTTGATAACTATAGTTAATAAAAAATAAAACTCTAATTTTATTGATGAGTAAAACCAAGATTATATTACAGCTAAGGATCATAATCATTGATTTTCTTTCTTTATCATCAAATTGATTATGTAACCTATTTTCATGAATGCTAATATATTTCTATATTTTCATTCATATTCTTCATATATATATATATATATATATATATAGAAAATAGTATATAAATCATAGGAAATCGGTCATGACATTGACAGCAGTGCTAAGACCTGAAACTTATCTGTCCCAGATAAAAGTCCTCTTCACTTACGACCAAAATAAACATTTGACTATTTAGTTTGGTTTTATCAAATATTTTGTTTTTTTTATGTAAATATGCAGTAGGAATCTCTACGTACCATTTTTTTTCTTCTCTTCTAGACACCCACGCAATAAATTGGTAAGTTGTTAAGGGTGTTTTTTTCTGTAATGAAAGTATACAAAGTTAATATGGACTTATCTCCATCTAAGAAAACATTCAAAGGCAAAAAGGAATTGTTTGAGATATGCCCATTCTTTTTAGAAAATTGTTTTCTTTTACCAATTCATATTATATAATTAAAATATGTAAAACAATCATTTCAATGGAATGGTTCTCTATTCTAGCTAGTGTAGAAACCTAGCAAGTTTCAACTAGTAGAAACCTAGCAAGTTTCAACTAGAAGGAATTGAAATTGAAGATTACAGCTAAGAAGAATCCATTTTTATGCTAACAAATAAAGTTATGAATAAAAAGATATCACAAAATTCTCCGCTAAATCAATTCATGAAAGTGTTGACGAGAGATAATGTTTAAATAAAAATAGTAAAAAATTATATCATTTCTTAAAATTTAACATTGAGATAATCTTTAGATGAAAAATATAAAATAGTAAAAAATATATTATTTCCTAAAATTTCACGTGTTATAAACATTGAGTTTTATAAGATATTTTCTATATTTGTAAAACAATTTTATAAAATATACAACTGTACATTCTCGTAATAGTAAATTAATAATGAATTAGTACGATTAATAATAAAGTCAACTTACATGTATGCACTTTGAATTAATATGATTAAAAATTGAATCCAAATAGTTTAAATTAAAGTTAACTTACATATGTATTTATCTATGTGTAATTATATGTTGTGATTTTCATGGTCTTTTATTCAATCAACATATATATAAAATTATTTAAAATATATATATATATATATATATATTAATTATAAAAAAATTAATGTAATTAATGATAAAGTGTTGTCTTTAATTAAAAATAACTGTAACTTACATAAACAATTAATATTTACATGTATAGGAGGTATGCTAGGTATAATATTGTAATATAGGAATCGGGACCATTTATTCAAGAAATCATTTGTATGTTTTGGAGATGTTAAATTTAAGCAGTCTAGTAACTATACCTTCTGTAAATAGCTATAAAAGTCATCAAAATACTAATAAAGTTGTTAATACACAGGACACTCCAATAGTAAAAACATTCAAAATACATTTTATCAGGTGAAGTATATAATACAGTATTATTTTATTATTTAATATTTAATATTTAATAAATATAAAATTGAAAAAATAATATATATGAAATAAGTATTTTATATTTTACAAGACATCTGTCTGTTTTGTCTTTTATTATTAAAAGCTGTCGCCAATTAGTTAGAGCCAAGTTATGATAATTAGCTTACTTTTTCTACAAAAAGTCGCCCAAAATAAAGTTTTCAATAAGAAAATTTCTGTATTTAACTAATTTGTTTCAATTATATTAGTAATTAAATATTAATTGTTTTACCAGTCAAGTCAAATATAATTTTTTTAGAATAACATTTTTATAGACAAGTTATTATTCTAAAAAATAATATTGAATTAATTACATATATCAATGAAAAAAGATTAATATAAATAAATACAACTTTCATGAACCATAAAATAAAACCTAAAATAATTTATCATTACAAGACTATCCAAAATTTTAATGGTGATGCATGCAAAACCTGACTAGTTCTCAAGCTATTACTTAAGTTTGAGGTTATGTATATAAAAACATGTTAATTCATCCACTTTGTTATCTTTATATTTAAAGTCTTAATTTTATAAAAAATTAACTATATTTATATTTTCATAAATCATGTCATGTGATATGATTGTTGGTGTCATTGTATATATGATTGTTGGTGTCGTTGTATAAATCAAAAATGATAAAATCGTAAAAGTAATTGTGATGTTTTGGAAACAAAAATATCAAACAGTTTTGTATGAAACTTGTAAAACCCCACTTTTTGTAATGTTATTAACTGTTCTGATATTTAGGGTTTAGAATTTAGACTATATTTGAATGTATTTTTTTTATAAAACAATGTTTTGCTTATATTTTAGATAGATCATCGCTAGGTTTATGTTTTGATGTAATAGGATGGAAAATCTTATTTTTCCTATTCCATGCTTAATTCTTTATTGTTGATTAAAAAAAATGTCTCTAATTGACAGTTTTTATTCAAAATTATTATAATATTAGCTTAAAATCTTAGTTTGTTTATGTTTTTAAAACTTATATTTTTGGAAAATCAAATTTTATGAGATAATTAACATATAAATAATTGAAATTTACGACATTAACTCATGTTTTTAATGTTGGATAACTTTCACTTGAAAGTTTATTTTCTTATAGAAGATTTTTTACAAAGACTATATTATCTTTTGAATTTTGTTTAACAGTTTTTGTTTACTAATTTAGGGACTGTATTGTTTTGATTATTGACAATGTGTAACCTATAGATGACTTATAGGACTACTTGAATTGGTTGAGTGGTGCTAAAGTTAATTAAATTCTATGTATGAATATGAACTCTTTCATTTGATTATAAAAGGGTTGAAGTACCAATTTAAAATTATATGTAAATATGTATACTTAAGTATTGAAATATTTTAAATATTTTCTTTACTAATTTACTTTTTATTGTTGATAAAAAGTATTATATTAAAAAAAATAAGAATAATGTAAATTACTTATTTCAACTATTATATTAAAAAAGTGAAGGGTTAAAGAAATAAAGTTTTTATTTCTCCAAAAAGATGAAGTTGAAAATGTTTATTGTAAATGTTTGATTTATATTTTAAAAAGTAACTTTCAGACGGAACTATTGGAATGTTTTCCGGCTATGTTTGCCCAACAAAAATCATTATTATGGAGTTGAAAAAAAATTATTGATAAAAATATTGTCAAATAAATATATATTTTACATATGTATACTTGTGCCTATTAATTTTATATATAATTAAAGAGATTAACGAAATAATGAAAATAGAAATAGTTGAAGAGAAATATAAATATAAATAGATAGTATAATGATGAATAATTATAATGTTATAATTAAAATGGGACACTCTCATCTACTTGCACACGGCTTCTCTCTCTTTGGGACAAGATCCTCTCTCTTCTACATATATAAAATCTCTTTCTGATTCGATCATGACACCCCACTTCTCATAACATATCTCCATCTTTTCCTCTCCCTCTCCACAACCTCACTCTCTTCTTCCACCCACAAATGGTGAAGTTCTCAAAAGAGCTTGAAGCTCAACTCATACCAGAATGGAAGGAGGCCTTCGTTAACTACTGGCAGCTCAAGAAGCAGATTAAGAGAATCAAACTCTCTAGACTTCCCAACCAATCCCACCACCATGTCAAACCACACTTTGCTCTCTCCATTTTCGATTCCTTTCGCTTCTTTCTCCATAACATCGCTCACACCCTCTCGGATTCCGACCAGGGAAACCTCAGCGTCATTCAGGTAACTCACTAAAACAACATTAATATTTTCACTTCCCTCGTCTCTTGTCTTTGTGTTTATCTCTTTACTGCTCTCACCACTTTGGCTAATGTTTTCTCTGCGAAGATTCTTTTTTTTTTTTTTTTTGGTGATTTCTGGCAATGAATATATATGCGTTTCTATTTGGCACATACTTCAAAAACTGTGGTGACAGCACAAATCTTGGTACCACTTTTGCTTATCTCTATGCTTCTCTATCTTGCCTTCTACCCTTTCATTGAAGAAGAAAACTACTGGTATGAATATTATAAGTTTATTTTGATTGAAAAAAAAAACTTAAGAAGGAAAAATAGATTTTTAGAAAGACTTACTTTGTTTCTATTTTTCCTTCAATTCAATTTCGGGAGGGATGATGATGATTTAGTGCACGACTTTACTGCATGAACAGAGATCAAACTAAATAAATGCGGTGTTTTTTTTTTTGTTTCTGACAACGAATTGCTTTGGAGAATTCAACCGTGGGGAAACCCCTCTCTTAACGTGTTGTTATTAACCCACAGATTTTTTTTATGGTATGGTAATTAATGTGAATGGCCAAAAGCAAAACAAATAAAAAGAGATTTAATGTGTTTACCAAAATTGTGATAACAAACTCTCGGTCTTTGTAGTTCAAGTAATTACCAAATGAAAACCTTATTTGTCATCTTTATTATGAAAATTTCAAACTCCTATAAATTATATATGATATTTCCTCTTCTATTTTTAAGCGTTTTACTTTAAAAAAATATTTTAATTTTATTCTCATTTTTAAGTCTAAAACAATATTAATTATTTTTTCATTTATATTGATTAAGAGAAATGATTAAGTTTTTTTCTCATCAAAGCATTAATTTGTTTTTTCTTTAACTTTTTCTAAAACCAATATAACATTTATATATTTTTTTATTACTTATTTGTTAAATTTCATTTCTAATCTTTATTTATTATTAATTATGTCTCTTTAATATTATAATATTTGTATTAAAATGAGTTGAAAGTGTTAAAAAGATTTACTATTAAATAGATTTAAATATCATATTATATCTTATTAAGTCAGATTTAAGTTATGTTAGTATGAGTAATCCCACATTCTTTATTTGTATTAATTCTTGTTAAATAATACACTCAATTACATTCAATCTACGGCGTGATTGTACTAATTTCAGGACACATCAGTATCCTTACCATTTATGCAACATCTAATTTATATATATTACAATATAGAAATAAGAACCAGAAAATTTTATAAACTTTTATTCAATTAAAAAAATTATTGCATTTCTCAGTTTTTCTAAGAAATTAGCAAAGAATATTAGAAAGGACTAGAAGGAATATAAAAATAAAAATAAATCATTTAAAAATCTACTACTGATTATTGTGATGGAGAATATTTATTAAAAATAATAAATATTTAGTTTTTATTAAAAATTATGTGATAAAATGTGTTAACAATCATGATAAATTAAAATATACGAATGATATTCTTTTACAATTGTTTAGTTACGTGATTTAGGCTTACTTCTTATCATTGAAGATAACATTTCTGGCACAGTAATCAATACTTAAAGAATTTAATTATTTTTAACAATGTAAATTAACAAACTAGAGAGAGAGACTGTGACAGAAAATAAATCAAACTCAACAATAATATATGGCTGAAGTTAACTTGCTGTTTTTTGGCATTTGGTTCGAAGTATTCAAATGTGGTGGATGACTTAGACATGAATGAAATTGGCATTTGATTTTTTGAAAAGTGAATGGTAATAAGAAAGGAGTAAATAGAATGGGTGATTATTAGAAAGAGAAAAGAAAAATTAGGAAAAGTTGGGTTGGCGTAAAGAGATATAAGAAGTAATATAGCAAGGTGAGCGCAGTGTGGGGTTTAGTACTAAATAAAGTGGGTTTAGTGGACCTCCTTTTTCGTGAAATCTTTTTCTGCTTTCTTTCGGGGAGTTTCTCAGTCTCTCACGAAAGCCACCAAATTTTCGCCTTTGCGGATCTATCTGTGCCGCTAGCGTCGCAACATAAAATATACAAACACTTTCTTTTTGCAAAAAAAAATAATTAAATAAGTATGTATGTATGTAGGTGAGGAAGAAAATCACAAAGGGCAGTGAAGACGAAATCTACGAGACAGAACTTGCACAGTTATTTTCGGAAGAGGATGAGGTACATTAGTTCATTAAAGACTATGTTGTCGTAGTCACATGAAGATGCTTATGATTGTTCTTGTTCAGGTGCGTGTGTTTTTTATGAGGCTGGATGAAGAGCTAAACAAGGTGAACCAATTTTACCGGAGACAAGAGAGTGAGTTTCTGGAGAGAGGAGAAACCCTGGACAAGCAGCTTCAGATTTTGCTTGACCTAAAGCAAATCATCAGTAACCGTCGCCGGAAAACTTCTCCGTCGAAGCCGTATAGCACCGGAATATCCCCTCAATATTCTCCAAACCGGGATTCTGATTACTCCGGTCAGCTTTCTTCTTCATTTCATCATTGTTGTCTTCATTATAATATTATTAAATAGTATCTTGGTTGATTTCTGCTAAACATATTTCCTTCTGAGTGCTTGCTGACATCATACAACATACTGCTATGGAAATTGTATGTCTACGTGGACCAGGATGTGCCACATTGTCCACTCATCACATACTTCAATACGCAATGATAAATCCTAATTAAAAGTAATTATTTTACTCAAATTAATTATTTCAGATTAATTTGGTAAAAAAGTGAACCAAAATTTAACAGAAGTAGAAGATAAAAATATTACAGGTTTCTATATTCTTTATATGTGATGTATGGCTAATTAAGTTGCATGGTGATATTAGTTTGTGCAGAAAATTTTGGAGATTCAGATGAAACAACTTCAGAAGTTTCACAAACGGATGAGGTAATCACGAGATTAGAGAAGAACGGTATAAGTTTAGTTAATTCAGCGACGAGGGCAAAGACGAAAAAGGGAAAACCTAAAATGGCAATGAGAATTGATGTTCCAGCCACCAACCCAACTAGGGCCATTACCGCCATCACCAGCATGCTGTGGGAGGATTTAGTCAACAATCCAACCGGGGATTTCGTTCACAAGAGAAAGCTCCAATGTGCAGAGAAAATGATTAGAAGTGCTTTTGTGGAGCTTTATAGAGGCCTTGGCCTACTCAAAACTTACAGGTTCTTATTTTTCTTATATAAACTTAGTTTCATTAAATTTATTTAATTAGTCTTAATCTTCAATATATTAAAAATAAACTAATCTAAAATTGTAAAAGTATGTGCATGTCTACCTTTTCTATTCATGATATAAGGTTTCAACTATAAAGTTTACTTAGAAAGATCAAAGTTCTTAGCAAGGTTGGAACTCGGTTTTCTGAGTATAATCACCATTGTGACTTTTGCGGGTGAAAATGAGAAAATCTTCGAGAAAAGGGAATATTGATTTTATGTTTATCTTGGCCAAAATTGGAAAGAATATATAGAAAAATGATGAGGAGGCCAATTAAAGATGGAGTTGCATGGCAGTTCATAACATCACGTAAGGTTTTTGGATGGATAGAATAAATGAAGGTAGGTGTGATTGTCACGTTATAGAATAGATATACACAATATATCACTCGATGTTTATAGTATGGTTTTAGTATTTGCTCATAATTAAGTTAATCCTATTTTATATTTAAATAAAGCGGATTGGTTTAGAAAATTGTGCATTTATTTCCATTGGCTGCATTATATGGGGATGGGGCATATAAAGCTAACTTTTGCACACACTTCTAAATAGTGGCCAACAAAACCAAATTGAATTCTTATCAAATTTTGCTTACTTTTTTCATCTAGTTTTCTTTTTTTAAGTAGAAAATTCCTTTTGAATTGCTTGTTTTGCGTCTTTTTCACCCTTAAATTGAATGGGGTAATTTATAGATTCCCGAATGGGAGAGGGAGGGGAGGGATAAGTTTTATATGTATATATATATACATACATGAGAAACCGAAAAAAGAAACCCTACTTTTAGCAAAGTTTTTAATTAGTTACATATAGATGTTTAGAAAATCATAGGAAGAAGTTTTATTGTACTAATATAAATATTTTTCCAGAAGTCATAATAAGTGACCTGAAGGGATAAAAATATATAACCGGTTTGAAATTAGAAAAAAATAAATAATGAAAATCATTTGAACAAAACTTCGTTTTATAAGTGATTCAAAAAGAGGGGGAGAGGTTCCCTAAACGTAATAATCATAATATCCACTAAAAAATGCTAAATATGTATAGCAATAACATCTTCTCTACTATGCACAATAAATGCTTCGAAAAGATTGTACAAGTATTTTTCATATAATGGAATTAAGAATATCATCGTAAAAAATAAAAGTACAATTAATTTATAAAACTTTTTTTTTCCAAAAAAATAAAATAAAATATAATGTTTGAAAAAAGTTACATATACCAGAATTGAAATGTAAAGAGACTATAGGTATAAAATAGTCTCATATATTAGAGTTTAAATTTAATATATTGTGGATATAATGATGCGAATCGATTAGAAATGTTCTTAAATACGATATATAAAGAAATCATTATAAATTTTATTTATTTTTTAATAATTATATATCAATCCAGAATAATGAGTGTAAAAAAAGTTTACATTATTAATATATAGTCTAATTAGATTTCATATATTTTACGGTGTGGCTTTAGATTAACCTTCATTAGTAAAAAACCTTGTCTAACAAAACTTAAATGGTTTAATATAAAATATCAGTATAATATCATATTGAAAATGCATACTCACGATAATATATTCTAATCTGATTTCATTTAAAATAAAGTTATGTGATCAGAGATAAATGCATACTCACAATGATCTATTCTAGTCTGATTTCATTTAAAATAAAGTTATGTGATCAGAGATAAATACTTTTAACATTTTTTTTATCTAATACTAAATTAAACTTTCTATACTGTAAAATTAGGCCAATGAGTATAATGACATGGTATAATGTTTCTCTACATGAACAGATTAAAGATAGGGTGGTAGAAACTGTTATGTATTAAATTTATTTCTTTCAAAAGAAAATTTGTTTAAAAAAATTATCTTGCTATAAAGTTGTGAATCTACGTTAACAATATAAAGCATTACACTATTAATATAATCAATACAGCGATTAATAGATGTACAATTTTTAATCTACCATACAGTATAATTACTTACACTAAAAAATTATTTATTAATACACTCTTTATTATTGGTATGAATCCATAATGTCTATATTAATGATTTATAGGATGTATTTAAAAAAAATTTAAAAATTTGGAAAAAAATCAGGTATAATTAACTAAGTTTCTTGATTTGTAAAGAAAGAGGTGGAAAGATTGGAGTGCTGAAATGTAGTTTTTTTAAAAAAATTATTTCATATTTGTGTACTAACAATTTAAAATTGCCAATAAATGTATAAATTGTCTTTTTATTTCTATCTTTTAATTATTTAAGAAACTAGTAAAAGAATTTTAGAGTGTTAAAGCGTTTTATAGCAGAAAAATTTTATTAGATATTTATATGAACATAATTAATATATATATATATATATATATATATATATTAAAAAATTCAGTTGAATAAACATTTTAGTATCTTTAATGAATATTATAAAAACAGGACATAAATGTGTGTGAGAGAATTTTTGTACCGTGAATCTATGCCTGCCTATTTATGAATATCGTTCATGAAATTCAATACTTCTATACTGAATATATTATGAATAAATTTCATTCCATGATGTGCTTTTATGTTATGTTCATTAACCATAAGAAATATGGAATGGGACTTAAATTAAATGTTAAAAGAAATATTTTCATAAATGAGATTTAATGATAATTATTTCTTATTAGCAAACTTAAAATTGAAATTTAAAAGTGTTATTCTGGAATCCAATCTGATAGATTTCACGAATGAGAACTTCTAATATCACATTCTCTCTTTTTGGCAGTTCCCTGAATATGGTAGCATTTACAAAAATTTTAAAGAAGTTTGACAAGGTATGGCTTCAATACATGAGTTATTATTTTCATTACACTTTTGTTATACATGCATGAAAATGACAAATTTTGCAAAAATAAGGAAGAAAACTAAAGGAAGTTCCCAAAATTAAGAATTAATCCTTTTGTCGCAGTATTGCGCTTAAATTTATCTTACATGAAAGTGATGATGAAAATCTTAAACTATGTGTATGAAGGAGAACATCAACTTGATTTCCTATCCCCAACTAACTTTGACTTATTTATAGTACATATAATCTAAAGATAGTGATAGTACCACTATATTTCTCTTTTCCAATTCTCCTTTTCAGTGGAGTCATATCTTACACATATGTCCAAAACTGCTTCCTACATATATTTAAATTTATTTCATTAACAACACTGCCGCGTAAAGCTGTTTCACACATCGAATGAACTTAACTTTTTCTTTGGGTGCAATCTAACAAAAATATGTGTTCTAATATAATGCATATAGTGGCTTTTATCTTTTTCTTTTGGTGTTACCATTCTTTTTTTAATACGGCGTGGTAGCTCGTGCTTTTCCTGTAATAACATAATAATGTGTTTGGAAATGCTTAGGAAACAAAAATATGTGTTTGGACCAATTTTTTTTATAGATTTCTTTGAAGTTGTGAGCGACCTATATAAAAGTTACTCATGCTATTTGATTTAGTTTCTTAACAATGGTAATTTATTCTGCTATTAACTTTAGTTAAGTTGGCATATCTAAGTTGTTACTATGAATACCTAATATTGTATTGTGATGGAGCAGGTATCTTGTCAGAAAGCTTCTGCAAATTATTTGAAAGAAGTGAAGAGGTCCCATTTCGTTAGTTCTGACAAGGTACATTTTGGTTTCATCTTCCGAATGCCTTCATTTCAAAAGTTAGTGAAAGAGAAAAAGAATGAGAAAAGAAAAACATATTGCACTCAACTTTAAATCTTTTGATTTTGGCATTCTATAATCTTGATGTGGAGAATGGGTTATTATCATGATCATATAATAATATGTTGGTTTTGTAAGGTTGTTAGACTAATGGACGAAGTGGAATCCAGATTCACCAAGCACTTTGCCAACAACGATAGGAAAAAGGCAATGAAATTTCTAAGACCCCAACAGCATAAAGATTCTCATATGGTCACCTTCCTTGTCGGTAATGCTTCTTTCTCTATCCCTGTCTCTTCGTTACATTGGCATGCCACTTAACATTGAATAACACTAGCAAACTATTTTATGCATAGTGAAAGTAGAGTCACTTCAGAATTCTAATTGCAAAATGCAATGTCTGGGTAGATCACTGCATGTACCAACAGACATGGCAAATAATATTTTTATGTACTGCTATTACCCATGCTTAGTGGGGTGGACCTACCAAGCTGATTGCTCAAATTTCATTGTCTCTGCAGGGTTGTCTACAGGATGTTTTGTATCCTTGTTTTCTGTATACGCAATTTTGGCCCATTTGTGCGGAATATTCTCCCCTGGTAACGAGCCAGCTTATATGGAAACAGTCTACCCCGTTTTCAGGTTACTTCACATTCTTCCAACTTTAACATATTTCACACATCTTCTCTTTTGTCTGCTATTCTGCTCCGCATCATAACTTCATCACCAAAATACTATGTCACGTAGGAATTTATCTATATTAGACACCCTTCAAGTATACATTACATTAATACCTAATCTTTATAAGGGTAAATGAGTTTAAAACTTTTCCTAAAGTAGATTATAAAATCTAATATTTTCTAACTCAACTTTATAATTATAAACCATAAAATTGAATGTGTACTAAGGAGTTTCTAAAAACTCCCCTGAAAATTTAATATGCAGAATTTTAGACAAAAAAGCGTATATGATTAGTGCACTAAAGGTTACGATGATTTTGTGCAGCGTGTTTGCATTGTTAAGCCTGCACTTGTTTTTGTATGGATGCAACCTGTTCACGTGGAAGAACACAAGAATCAATTACAATTTCATATTTGAATTCTCTCCAAGCACAGCACTAAAGCACAGAGATGCGTTTCTAATGAGCACTACCTTAATGACTACTGTGGTTGGGGCAATGGTCGTACATCTGCTTCTAAGGGCTGCTAACTTTTCTCCTACCCAAATTGATGCCATTCCGGGGGTTCTTCTTCTGGTTTGTCTAATAACTATTGGCTTCCTTGTTACTTATAAGATAAACTAACTTAGTTAGCTTTAGATTTTGAAGAGTAGTTTATACTAAGAAAGTCCTTTTTCAGTTTTTCACAGCACTGCTTATTTGCCCATTTGACATTTTTTATCGTCCCACACGTTACTGCTTCATCAGGGTTATTCGCAACATAGTATGTTCTCCCTTTTATAAGGTAAACTTCCCTCAGTTCATTTCTTGGAAAAAATGGATACATTGTAAGGCCACATATGTGGAAAACTGAACGTGGCACTTAATTTTAATTTATCATTGGCACAGGTTCTGCTAGTAGACTTTTTTATGGCTGACCAGCTAACTAGCCAGGTGATCTTAGCCCACAATTGATTCTAGTTTTGTCTTTCTTTTTTTTTTTTTTTCATTTCCTATTCTTATTATGCATCCGAAGTAACGTTAAATTTTATGTTATTGTTGTGTATACAGATTCCATTGCTAAGGCATTTGGAAACTGCTGGTTGTCACATTTTTGCTAGAGTTTTCAAAACACACCACCCTGAGGCCTGTCATTCTGGAAGGCTATACATGGAAATAACTTATATCATCTCATTTTTACCATACTATTGGCGTGCTTTGCAGGTAGGCTTGTAGATTCTCTTTTGGCATTTAACACTAGGAAACTATACTTACCTACTTCAAGAATTGGAGACATACTATATTGCTAATGGAATTTCTCTTATACTGTATGTTCTTCATTATTTTATAAACTAACGCATGTTTATATGTGCTTACTAGTGCGTGAGACGATGGTTTGATGATGGTGATGTGAACCATTTGGCTAACATGGGTAAGTATGTTTCGGCAATGGTGGCAGCAGGGGCTAGAGTTACATACAGCAGGCAACATGATCAATTATGGTTTGCTATAGTCTTAATCACTTCTGTGGTGGCGACAATGTATCAACTTTATTGGGATTTTATCAAGGACTGGGGATTTCTTAACCCCAATTCCATAAATCCATGGCTCAGAGATGAACTAATTCTAAAGAATAAAAGCATATACTATATGTCTATAGTAAGTTTTCTTTACCTCTTGAACGGAATTTCACAATCATAAGTTTTTTCATCTAACTAAGTGATACTGGATTTTAGGTCATCAATATTGTCCTAAGAGTAACATGGGTGGAGACTATCATGCACTTCAGAATAGGACGTGTGCAATCACGACTACTAGATTTTCTGTTAGCTGCACTTGAGGTTATCAGAAGAGGGCATTGGAATTTCTACAGGTATATCTTATCATATTTAGAAAGCTGGCTCCAAAATTTCCTTGATGAATATTACATCAAATTCATTCAACTTGGACTTTAAAAGACCTATCTCGTCCAATGTAATGTTCCAATAAACAAGTCCTAATAAAACCTCATACTGATAGGTAGAGGCTTAGAAAACTGTGTCTCTAATAATAGGAACAATGATGTCCCTAGAATGGAGTGACAATGATAGAAATCTTTCATAATAAAATGGTTCTGTAATCTCTGATTCTATATTAAAACTGTTAGTAGTCTCTTAAAACCTCAACTTAAAGTTAATTCTTAACAGTTGTTAAGCAGTGAATAAACTCACTAATGAACTTGATCTTGCATGAACAGGTTGGAAAATGAGCATCTAAACAATGTTGGTCATTACCGGGCAGTGAAAACAGTCCCACTTCCATTTCGAGAGACAGATTCTGACTGATGAGCTGATTTTCTTGTATAAAGAATGATGTCTTGCAGACATGCGAACAAAAAAGTGACATGCAGTGTAAAGAATAAAAAGAAGAGGACGAGAAGCAAAGAAACTTCTCTAAGTTTGTTTCTTGTTTATTGCCTCTTTTAGGAAACTGGACATGTTAAAAATCGTACAAAGAAAGAATTGTTTTTTTTCTTTCATGATTTTAGCTAGTAAATATTGCAATTTTAGTGATGTTTATAATTTCGTTTGCTAAACCAAACAAATTTAAGGTTCATGTTCAAACAACTTGTAAAATCAAAACAACTTTTCTCTATATCAATATTATAAATATTTTTCTTTTTGATGAATAAGAGTTTTGGAATTTCCTCCTAATAAATAATATTTTTACTTTTTTAAAATATATTGAACAATCAAAGAGTCTAAAATATGAAAGCTTTTTAATTTTCTATCTATTTTTATTATTCTATCATAGTGGCATCTATCTCTATCTCCTTCATCCTATTTCACTCATTCTTTTATATTATACTACAATTTGAATGTTTGATTGTTATTAGCCGATTATCTAATTCCAAATTTATTTTATCATTATATACTATTATTGTGCATTTATGTTGGTGTCTCCATGTGGAGGCTTAGAGAAGTAGATTGAGGAATTGAGATTTTGTATTAACTTTTGTTTCTTTTGTGTGCATCAATATCAGGTGAACAAAAATCAGAATTGGTTGTATTGTTATTCAGTCAATTTCTCTCTTATCATTGCTTAATTGTTTATTACATGTCCCTTTATTAAATTATCATGTTATCTTCTCTATTAAAAATTGTTAATTTAAAAGTTTGAAACCTAACAAAGTAATAGTCTCTAAGTTTATTAACATAACAAGTTTACAAGTCTTCTACATGACTATATAAGTATATATTATTAAGCTTCTACACTTCAAGAATTGTACCCTAGTTCTCAATTGCAAGATTGATGAATTGATCTCAAAAATCATTTTATTTTTTATTTATCGTTTAATTAATTTCAAAATGATTTGTGTAAATTCAATAAAGAACACTAGAAATTTTGAATTTATAAATTAAAATTTAATACGTACCAAAGGACAAAACCATAGAAAGACATAAAAAAAACTTTATACTTCAAGACAAGATACTACGGTTAAGTACAAGCAATTAGACTTTATTTTTTAACTTAGTCTCGTTTTATATACTTATATTTAGTGTTATAACTTATATATATATATATATTATATATAATTTTCAATGTATATAAAAATATAAATCATCCGCTACTTGATTTAATTTACTCGGCCTGTATACGATTTCATAATTGAACCCGAGAAGCTTGGTCATATAGAATTGTTGCTCCAAGGTGAGAACCACCTGTCTCATTAAGTCACAAATACTTTTGTGATCGGTCTTGATGCAGAACCATTTACCTAAAAGGTAGTGTCGCCATTTCATCACTGCTTCAGTAATGGCGTACAACTCCAGAATATAAGCCGAGGAGGCGACCATTTTGGGACTCAATTTAGGGCTAAAGTAGGCCACCAGTCGTCCCTCTTGGGACAGAACAGCTCCGATGCCGGTACCTGAGGCATCTGTTTCCACCACAAACTCTTTTGAAAAATTCGGTACAGCGAGGACTAGGGTGTTCGTCTTTAGACTTTTCAATTTCTGAAAGGCCGACTCGGTCTAGGCATCCCATTGGAAAGCATTTTTCCTGAGCAATTCAGTCAGGGAAAAAACTACATTAGCATAGCCACGAACAAATTTCCGATAGTACCCCGTGAGTCTTAAGAATTCACAGAGCTATTTTACGTTAGTGGGGGTTGGCCATGCATTAATCGCCACTATCTTTGTTGGATCAACTCTCACTCCTTCTCCACTAATGATATAACCGAGGTACTCTAATTCCTGTTGAAGGAACATACACTTAGACCTCTTAATGAATAATTTATTGTTCTGCAGCAGTGTCAGGGTAAGGTCTAGATGGTACATGTGATCCTTGTCTGACTGTAGACCAAGATATCATGAAGAAAACTGCTACAAATCATCGTAAATATGGTCGAAACAACTTGTTCATGGTAGCCTGAAAAGTTGCGAGGGCATTGGTCAAGCCGAACGGCATGACTACAAGTTGAGTGAAGGTCGAGCTTGGAGAAATACTTGGCCCTATTTAAGTCGTCCATGATATCATCTATGGTCGGAATCGAAAACTTATCCTTCACTGTTATAGCATTTAGTACTCGGTAATCTACACAGAATCACCATGTGCCGTCCTTCTTCCTCACCAGCAATACAGGGCTCGAAAACGCACTGTGGGAGTCCTTAATGATGCCAACTTTTAACATCTCTTCCACAAGCCTTTCAATCTCCCCTTTCTGATACTGAGGGTATCGGTAGGGCCTTACATTTACGGGTTTTGCTCTTAGTTCCAAATGAATTTGGTGGTCTATGAACCTTTGGGGTGGTAGGCCTTTGGGCTCGGCAAACACCACACCATGTTTCTATAGAAGTTGTTGCAGCTCACTATCACCTCTCTCAGGAGGACCATTTTGGTTTGCCGAGTTGTGTATCTTTACCTGTAAGTTGTACATGCATGCTACTCCTTGGGCATCTACCAGTTTTTTAAACGCCACTCGACTCAGCAGATCAGTGTTGGGGGGCCCTGCCCCTTGTAATTCCACCATTTGCTAATCTCTTTCCAACTTCATTGTCAAGTCTAGGTAGTTTAGTGTAATGTTAGCAATAGTCGCCAACCATTGAACCCCGAGGACCATGTCGGTACCATTCATATCTAGTTCGAAAAACTCCGCTATAAACTCGCGCCCCTATAGTTGAATGGGGACCTCCGTATATTTAACATGGCATTCGAAAGAACTCCCACTCCCCACCATCACTTGAAAAGCAGGAATTTCTGTCGCCACCAAATTCAAACCTTCTATAAACGTGGATTTGATGAAGTTGTGGGTGCTTCCCCCATTAACTAATATCACCACAGGTTTCCCTTTGCCTGATCTTGACACTCTAAGTGTGCGTGGGTGATACACCCCCGTCATGGTGTTGAGACTGATTTCAGTTACCGCTATCACGGGCCCTTCTTCTATAAGAGGCTCCTCCTCCCGTTGATCTCTCGCTCTCTTCAACTCGTCCAACTCTTCCTCTCCTATCAACAACAAACAAGAAACTTTGCACCTATGGTCGGGCGAGTACTTCTCATCACAGTAATAACAGAGTCTCCGCTCATGGCGGTTCTTGATTTATTGGGTCGATAGTTTGCGATAAGGGTTTTTGTTGGTACTCCCTATACTCTCAGTGACCGACGCATTAGAAGTCGGTTGAGTTGGTGCATTCTATTTTGTAATCGAACTGATACTGCGATTGGATACCCAGGAATTCTGGCAAGAATTCTGAGAGCGAGTTAGTCCTGTCGAGTTGATTGTTGTCTTCTCAAACGAATTCCCCATATTTCTATTTCCTGGGGGTCTTCCTAGATGTTGGATGTATAGTTGTTTCTGCTCATAGATCTTTGCAATGGACACGACGCTTGGATAAGACACCGGTTGAGCTAGCAACAGGTTATACTTCAAGTGATCGTTTAGTCCGACAATGAAAAATGAAACCAACCATTATTCGGTTAGCCCGGTTACCTGATTTGATAGCTCCTCAAACTGTGACTGATACTCCCTTACATATGTCGTCTGTTTGAGCTTCCTTAGAGCAATTTTTGGGTCATGGTACAGGTTGGCTCCAAAACGTAACCTCAATCCCTCCAAAAATTGCTCCCAAGTTTGTTGCACATGGTTGTTAACTATCCAACGATACCACGAGTAAGCAGCACCATTAAATTGGAATGAAACGGTGCGAATTCGTTGTTCTTCTGCCAATGGGTACAACTCAAAATATTTTTGTGTTTTGGAAATCCACTCCTCAACCCCTTCGCCATCGAACATCGGAATCTCCACTCTCACTCCCAAAGGTCCTCGGAAGTGAGTCACCTCTCAATTCTCAAAATGCTCCTCTTGCCTCGATCCTTCTCTCTCGAGGGTGACCCTCGCGTTGGTTTCCCCATTTGTCAAAAGCTCATTGACCATGTCCGTTAAAGCGGCAATCTGACCCTGCAACTCAATCTGTCCTACCTTGAGCTCGTGGATGGCGTCTGCATTTTCTTTTGTGGTAGTTTCCATTCGGGACATACGAGTTCCCTCAGCCATGGTGAGTTTCTTACGATCTCTCAATGAAAGAACCAAAAAATGATGAAAACTAAGCAAAAATATATAGAGATTTGGAAGTAAAGATAGCACTGTGGTATTATCAGCTTTTTGTACGTTCATGCAACTGAGAAATACAATAAAATGAAAAGTAGAATCTCAATGCCTACTAATTCCCCTCATTCGAGTCTTAGGGCCGTAGACTCCATTTCCATTGCACAATATTCTCTCCTCCTCGTATCTCCTTTCCAGTCTCTATTTCAAGGCCCTATGGTCCCCACGTTGTGCGTGCTCCCTCATTATGCTCGCTAATTTTGTTACAACAGAATTTCATGTGGTAATCATTGATCCATTTGGGTGGTTTCTTGATGCGTTAAGGTGGTTTTTAATTCAGATTATTTGGTTAAGGTGTTAATGTCATATTCAGAGGATGTATAACTTTAGGTGATAAATATTTTATTGTTAATGTTATTCACATATTAGATCATGCTCAACTTGTAACATTTGTGTACTTAGTCCATTAATTATAAGTAGAGTAAATTAAGCGAATGATTAATGAAGTAAGATTAATTTATTAAAGAACAGTCCAGGAGTTAAGAACATTGAAATTCTGAAACCCAAAATATATAAAATTCTAAAAACCTATGTTAAACATCTCAAACATTTTCACTTCGCCCTTGTTTGGTTCATATGACAATCTTGCATTCGATTTTCTGGATTAACAAACTTGAATTTGCATTAAATTTTCGTCTATTGGGGATGATGTTGTTGATGATGATCCCTTTGCAAATGAGCCAGTGTACATGGTCTTTGTAGTGTTACTCTGTTGGTATAGCGATTCTTATATCTTCTCCAGGATATATGAGTAATGTTTTGTTAACTAAAGGGTCGCCGACATGTTTTGTTGCATTAAAAAAGTTGCCTACGTATTAAAAATATTGCATACGTGTTTCGTCTTCATGTCATCTTTGGGCCAATTGTTAATCTTTCAAAATATAGCGGAGGTGTTTGTAAGTGCTAAGTAATGTTTGGCCGACGTGTTTGGATGTATTCAAAATATAGCAGAAGTGGTTTTAAGTGTTAACTGAAGGTTGTCAGACGTAGTTGGATAAATGGGATACATGGCCGACGTGTTAATGAGTGTTAATTGAAGCTTGGCCAACGTGTTTGAAAGAATTCATACTCTAGCTAATTGTTTATAAGTGTTAACTGACGGGTTGTCGACATGTTATGTTGCATTAAAAAAATTGCATGCGTATTCAAACTGTTGCCTACGTGTTTCATCTTCATGTCATCTTTTGCCGACGTCTTAATATTTCAAAATCTAGCCGAGTTGTTTGTGAATCCTAAGTGACTCTTTGCCGACATCTTTCTATGCATTTAAACTCAGGACGACGTCTTTGGATGTGATAAGTCAATTTTTGCCAAGGTATTTGAATTCAGTGAAAGTTTTGCATATGTGTTTATAATTGCTAACTGAGTTGGCCGACGTCTTTGGATGTATTCAAACTCTGGCCAACCTGTTTAAAATTGATTGTTAGAAGATTCTCCAAGGTGTGTAGTCTGGATATAAAGTGACCTAGTGGTTTTTAATTCAAGTTATTTGGTTAAGGTGTTAATGTCATATTCAGAGGATGTATAACTTTAGGTGATAAATATTTTATTGTTAATGTTATTCACATATTAGACCATGCTCAACTTGTAACATTTGTGTACTTAGTCCATTAATTATAAGTAGAGTAAATTAAGCGAATGATTAATGAAGTAAGATTAATTTATTAAAGAACAGTACAGGAGTTAAGAACATTGAAATTCTGAAACCCAAAATACATAAAATTCTAAAAACCTATGTTAAACATCTCAAACGTTTTCACTTCGCCCTTCTTTGGTTCATATGACAATCTTGCATTCGATTTTCTAGATTAACAAACTTGAATTTGCGTTAAATTTTCGTCTATTGGGGATGATGTTGTTGATGATGATCCCTTTGCAAATGAGCCAGTGTACATGGTCTTTGTAGTGTTACTCTGTTGGTATAGCGATTCTTATATCTTCTCCAGGATATATGGGTGGTAGATGGTTCAACTCCAACCTTCACTTAAAAAGTCCAGCTAGTCATTCAATTAAATAAGAAAGACATAGCTAAGAAGATATATATGTGGCATTTCACTCAAACAAATTGAAGAATGCAACGACATACAAAAAGTTTCTTACAAACAAAATTGTTAAACGAAAACCTAAAAAATAACTAGCAGCAGAAGTAGGAGTAGTAGGACTGCTGCATGGTTGTTCTGGTTTAATGTGTTTGCATGCAGCCAGTCAACAACTCTAGAAGGGATTTCCGGAGTGAAAACTAAATCACACACAAAACACATTTCACTCTCAACCTCGACATATTTCTCTGAGAAGACATAAGAATCGCAATGCAAACATAGTAACACTGCGAAGAATATGTATACTGAACCATTCACAAAAGGAAGATCATCAACAACAACACCCACAAAAGACGTAAACTTTACCCAAACTTGAGTTTGCTCATCCAGAGAATGAGGTTAATATAGAGGTTTTAAAATTCAATTTTGAAATCCAAATTTTGAATATCACGTTGGAGGTTTTGAATTGAAATGACCTGAGCTTTCACGAATTGATAGAGTGTGATTGACATGAGGTTTCACGATTTGATGGAGTGTGATTTACATGACGTTTCACTTATTTAATTATTTTTTTGGAAAACTATGCCATCGAAAAAATTGTAATGGATAAGTTAATTTTAGATGATTTATAACTTCTAATACAGTGCTACATTCAGACAAAGTAAGAAAAATACAAGAATAAAACAAAGGTATATTAATGTATTGAAATAACTATACAAAAGGATTATTCGTGCCTTCGCTTACACATGGTGAATAAGGTATACAATAAGTAACTGATTTGCAAATATAGATATATATTTGTAATTAAAAATCCACGTAAACAACTAATAAAGTAATGTAATTACCAAATAAACTTGTGCTTTAGAATTCAATTACATGACATAGATAAACAAAATAAAATTAACATTCAAACAAAATGTCATAATAATATAAGTTTAGATAACAGTAATTAAAGCAAATGTCGTACCAAAAAATAAAAAAGTACTTAAGTTACACAACATCGAACAATTACGCGAAATTTCTAAGTCATAACCAAAGTCACTTCTCTATTTTGATGTTTTTTCTTAATTTTATCAATGGAACATCATCTTCAGAAGATTGCAAACTTGAAGCATATTGTCTTTTTTGTCTAGTAATTCCAATTTCATTGCTGAGAACATCTGTGGCTAAGTCAATAGTCTGTGATCCGATGTCGTGTGCTTCATTCACAAATTTTGGCAATAGATCCTACAAAAACACAAAATTAGAAAATTTCAAATTGATGTTGTTAAAAAAATATTTGTTTCATTAAACTATACATCCCTCTGCAACTGCAACACAGACAACATTACATTTTGCTTTGTTGACAACTATTCACTCTCAGAAAAAACATCCTTTAAACAAAAATGATTAGTAAGAAAAGTATTTCAAAAACAAAAACATTAAAATGTGAATGAAATAATAAATCATAAACAGTAACAACAAAGTATAAACCTGTGGCTTCATCACTCCTTCAAAACATTTCTGTATGATAAACTCATCAGTACAGACTTTTTTGACTCTGAGCGATTGTTCAAAACGAAAGTTATCCTCATTTCTACTCTGTACTTTAAATAAAACAGTCTTATTGAACAGAACTTCGAATTCCTTTGGCAAATTAACACCACCAGTGTTCTGAAATAATAATCTTTATTGTATTTATGTGATTCAAATAATTATAATGTGTGTATATATATATATATATATATATATATATATATATATATATATATAAATGAAATCAGGGAAAGTTATATGCGTAACCTTTTCCAACGATTCAAGAATTTCTGAGCAAGACTTTTTCACAAGTGTAGCAGCATCCTTATCAAAAAGAACAAAAGTTGTCGAATTTGTTTCATCCATAACTCTAACCTTCAACTTATACCTAAAATAGAAATGGATTAATTAATAATTAATAATTATTTACAAATGAAATGTATAATATAAAATACAATAATAAAAAACAATATGTAAACTGTAGAATATTAATAATTAATAATAGGTGAGGTTAAATAAGCTAAATAAACATAAAATATAACTCGGTTGAACTTTCATGACGTGTTTATTGCATTTTTAACAGAAGAACATCTTTGAATCTGGGTATACAACTTTATTGCATGTGCAACCTGTATACCACCAGTCATCATAAAAAATATGGTTGATAGTAGCCAGAACAACAAAAGTGTTTTCCTGAAAGATTTGACAAACTTATCAATCTCAAAGCTGAAGAATAAACTAATGTCCAAATGTTGGGGTAAATAAGTCAAACCTGTTTGCAATCTTTTAATCGTTCAATTGACTCTGACCGTGTTTAGGAGGAACTCATCTTCAGGAGTGTGTTTAGAACTTTCACACAACTGATTGAGTCCCTGTTAGGGGGACTCAGAACTTTGACATATCCTACACATATGAAAAATGTGATTACATAAAATTTTGCATGTTTGAGGAAGTTAACAAAATAATTAAAGAATTATAAATGATTACCTATTTTTTAATTCCGTCGCCTCCTCACAGTTAACATTGTAAACTATTTTAGTACAATCAATACAGTTTTGGAGACAGATTTTGTCTAAAAAATAAAAACATATTTTAATTAATGAAAGTTAACAAAAGTAAAAATAAATAAACTATAGTTGTACTGTGAATCGCATACCTTGAAAAAGCTTCAGCTTTGCAAATTCAATAGAAATAACAACATTTTGAACCTCTCCAGAAGCTAGGAATGCGTTTAGCTCGTCCACATATTTACCAAATAAAGTGCATTCTATTTGAAACCTATCGCCAAAATTAAGTTCAGTTAAATAGAAGACCTAATCAATTGACAAAAAATAACATATCATTAATTTATTTTTCCGCTTCTTTGGATCTCTCTTTCGATTCCCACACTAGTTAAAACTCCTATAACATCTGCAAAATCCAATAAATTTTTGTAATATATAAATTGTAAATGATTTGAGAAGATATTGGAAGATAACAGCATAACTTACTAACTAAATAGTCTATGTCCAAACCAAAAGAAGTCAATAAGGAGAGAGGTGTGTAATGCAAATTTCTGGTAGGAACCAGCTTGCTATCAACACCAATAACCTTTGTTCCAAACTAGAAATTGATTTTGTAAGCATGCTAGGTTGTTCTATAGGAGCCACCATTAGGTGCAACACTAAAATTTTGTATAGAATAACATTGTCCTCAAGAATATCGTTTTGGAACTTGTATATGAGAGTCCTCCTGATTGAACCATGGATACTATTACCCTGCATAAATTGTGTTAAAATAATGAAAAAAGCATGAATAAAAGATTTTCAAGATAACAAAGGACAACATATTACCAATTTGTCTTGAAGGACCAATTCCATTGAGAACGAAAAATTTGGTCTGTTAAAATCAGAGACGAACCACAATCGTATCACTCGAGCTACAATGTGCCAATTTTCTTTTTCAACACTAAGGTCTTGTATAAAGCTAGTTTGCTTTCTAACCAAAGCCATTTGGACTTCAACTTACATGGAAATCCACCTCGGTGAATATATGTATATATAGGGTCAATAAGATATGGCAGGCAAATTGATTTAAAGAGGCAACACAGGTCTCTTTTTCACGCAAAACAAATTCAACATACCATATAAGGTAATATTTTCTGCACTCAAAATTCTTATGTTGTTTAAAAAAGAAATATACAATAAACTTTTTCGTAAAACGTTTGACTTGGCGTATGAATTTTGGTTGCAGAAGATTCAGGTGTGGTTTTTTTCCTGTAGTGCAGTCTCAAGCGAAGTCAAAAACTTGTCTCTTTGGTGAATACCAGGTTCACGACAAATATTGTTGACCAAAACACCTTTAAGGCATACTTACATAAAAATGGAAACCTGTGTTTGTAAATATAATTTACAGAGACAACACACTTATCTTTTACACTTGTAGGTAGAACCTTTGTCTTGGTATATGCAATTTGCTATTACACAGAATGACGGTTTTGTAGACATTTTTGACAAAGACACAGTACGCTTTTTCAAATTTGAAATTTGAATACGTGGTTTACAGGTTACCACCTGTCACTGACGTAAGCTTCCACAATTTCATAGTTTGTGATTGACACGTTTGTTGTTGAATTTGTATGTAAATTATGATAGAGAGTCACGTGGCAACTGTGTCCGCTTGTACTACATCACAAAGATAAAGTCTGTATTTGAATTTTCAAATCTGAAATTTGAAATTTGAATACGTGGTTAAAAGGTTAATAGGGGTCACAGGCGTCAGATGCATGATTTGATGGTTTGTGATTGAAACATCTGTTGTTGAATTTCTTGGTAAATTATGCTTAATTTAATGATTCAATAACAAACAGTAAAGGACTCGAGAACATTACCATTTGGACAAATTCCTATAAATCCTAAAATGTGTTTCAGTTTATTTAAACTGTTGCGGAGGTGTTTACAACTGCTAAGTGGAGGATAGCTGACGTGTTCAAATGCATTCGAATTCTAGCCGAGCTGTTCATAAGTGCTAAGTGAGGCTTGGCCGACGTGGTTTAGTTTGTTCAAACTGTCACGGAGGTGTTTATAAGCATGGTCGACGTGTTCAAATACATTTGAACTCTAGCCGAGGTGTATATAAGTCCTAATTGAGGCATGGCCGACGTGTTCCAATGCATTCAAACTAATGCCGACGTGTATATAAGTGCTAAGTGAAGGTTGACAGGTGTTTGATTGTATTCAAACTATCGCCGACGTGTTTTTAAGTGCTAAGTGAGGATTGGCCGACGTGATTTAGTTTATTCAAACTGTCACGGAGGTGTTTATAAGCACGGTCGACGTGTTCAAATGCATTCGAACTCTAGCTGAGGTGTATATAAGTCCTAATTGAGGCATGGTCGACGTGTTCCAATGCATTCACACTCTCGCCGACGTGTTTATAAGTGTTAAGTTAGGCTTGGCCGACGTGTTTGAATGAATTCACACTCTCGTCGACGTGTTTATAAGTGCTAAGTCATTTTTGGCCGACATGTTTGAATGCATTCAAACTCTCGTCGACGTGTTTATAAGGGCTAAGTTAGGCTTGGCCAACGTCTTTGAGTGCATTCACACTCTCGCCAACGTGTTTAACTAATCAGATATATTGTAGTATGTTCACATATTAGCAGCAATAATAATAAAGTATGATAAATTAATAGACAAACCATAAAAGGAGTCAAGAAGATTGGAATCTTATAGAAATTATTTATTCATTCAACGATAAACAAATACTAAATAAACCCTAAACCGTCTATGTTACTCTATTGAGGCAGCGCAATCACATATGTTGAATTTCAGGGCAAGCCGAATGTTGAATGGAGAAGATGTTTGGGTCTTCCATTTGCAGAAGCTATATTCCATAGGGCACATTTCGACTGCTCTCTGGCAAGCATCCAACATGAAGCGAGGAGAAGATATAAGAATCGCAACTGGAAGCCTGCAACTCTTGTGGTTTGCCACTGACGGACCATATAACAAAAATCAAAAACAGACATAACAGAACCACAAAGGAGTTAAGAAGATTGGAATGTTTCAGAAATTGTTTATTCATTAAACGATAAACAAAAAACTAAATAAACCCTAAACCCTACACCGTCTTCAATCCTCAGCTATGTTACTCTGTTGAGGCTGCAAAAATAGATAGGTTGAATTTCATGGGAAACTGAATGTTGAATGGAGAAGATATAAGAATACCAAAGTGTTTGGCTCTTCCATTTGCCGAAGCTATATTCCATAGGGCACATTTCGATAGCCCTATGGCAAGCATCCAACATGAAACGAGGAGAAGATATAAGAATCGCAACTGGAAGCAAAAAATAGAATTGGCCGGTGTAGTTTTACTTTTCTTTACAGGGATTTCAACTAAATCATCACCAGATTTATATGTGTTTGTAGAAACCCTAAAACTACACCCTAAAGCCAGAGTCAACATTGTGGTGGAGAAGATATAAGAATCGTAATGCATAAAAAACAACATTTCAAAGAAGACTCAACCATCCCTAAACCCTAAACATCATGAATAACATCTCCCTTAATGCAACAGACGTGCACTTTACCCAAACCGTGGAGGTGTGATAATCCACGGAAGTAAGGTTTTTATAGAGAATTTACACATAGATATAGTCGCATATTTTGAAATTTCAAATTTGAATTTGAATTTTGAATACGTGGTTCACAGGTGGCAGATGTCCCATCAAAATCCAAACACTGCTGGAGTTATTTATTAGTACTAATAAGCATTTGCCGACGTGTTTTAATGCATTAAAAATGTTTTCAAAAACATATACAAAAATAATATGGATAATAGAAATACTAATACCTCAAGTATCTATATTAAAGGTTTTGAAAATATTTCTTTGTACACAACATTTTTTGTGTTGTCTAACACATTGCCATCTTCATCCAAAATAAGTATTTTCAATCCTGTCTTTCTTTTGACCCTTGAAACAACAACATAGAGTTGGCCATGTGTGAAAATAGGACGTGGAAGATATAATCCAATTTTGGAAACGGATTGACCTTGGCTCTTATTGATTGTCATTGCAAAACATAAACCTATTGGGAATTATCTTCTTTGAAATTTGAAGGGCAACCTAGAATTAGATGGAATCAAATTCATTCTTGGGATAAATATCTTCTCACCAATGTTTTTTCCTGTTATCGTTGTGGCAGAAATAATGTTCTTGGAAAGATGATTAACTTGCAATCTTGTCCTATTACAAAGACCATTTGCTTGATCAATATTTCTCAAAAGCATGATAGGAACACCAACTTTCCACTTGATCTCATGATTTGGTATTCCAGAACATTTAATATCGTTTAAGAATTCAGACGTGAACCATTCACATTGGATGTCATTGTCTTCATCAGATTGGTAAGGTGTATCTAGCTGCGATACATTTTTTCTTCACCATCTATTGAAGATAGGATAAAATCATTAACTTCCTCTACAACTTCAATTGTTAGACAAAGTATTGTTGCATCATCAAAAAATGTTTGACATATGCTATTTAGGACATTTTGAGGATAGACAAAGTGAACTAATGATAGCAAAGGTGAGTCGCTCTTTTGGATTAGCAGATCTTCTGGTATATATATAATTCCCTCGCCATTTTCATTTAGATTTGTTTCACCATTACCTATTTTCATAATCCAATTAACAAATTCTTTGATACTTGTGGCTGTCTGAGCACATGTTGTTGTACTTAACCTCATGTTCTGCTTAAGTTTTAAAACTTTGCAATTTTTCCATAGATCATAGTAGTTGATTGTTGACTTGACGAGATCATATCTGGATCCTTTCTTTACAATAGGCAATATTTGCTTAAAATCGCCTCCCAAAACAACAACTTTTCCTCCAAATGGTTTTTGACTGTTTTCTTCACTTTGAGATTTCATAATATCTCTCAAAGTTCTGTCAAATGCTTCGAAACATAATCTATTCATCATTGGTGCTTCATCCCATATAATCAATTTTGTTTCGATCAATAACGTTGCACGAAGACTTCCCTGAAGTATGTTGCACGTCGATTCCTCCTTTATTAATATAGGTATACAAAACCTAGAATGTGCTGTCTTTCCTTCTGGAAGTAGCAAACAAACTATCCCACTTAAAGCTACATTTAAAACTATCATTCCCTTTGTCGCAACCGGGATCACGACGGGGACGGCGAACAAAAACAATTTTTTAATTTTCAAAACAGAGGAGCCGTCACCATAGTTTATTAGGAAAAACTATGGAAAACCAAAAACAAGATAAGGCAAGTTTGCAAAACCGGATTTAGAGTTCGGGAGTCGGTTACGTGTGGGGAAGGTATTAGCACCCCCACAACGCCCGTCCTAAGACGGTACCTTTAATTAAATAAGTAATCTCAGTGTGATTTTTTTAAAATATTTATTTTCCCAAGAGAGAGATTAAAATAAAACAAATAAAATATTTTTTTTGGTTTTAGGGAGCCCGACAAGGTTTGACCTTGCTCCTACGTATCTCCATCAGGGATGAAGAATCAGGGTTACGTAGTTCTTTGTTGATAAAATTGTTAATCGGTTTGATATTTCGGAATTTTTGAAAGCTTGTGTTTAAAAGTAGGGTAAGTGAATGGCGTCAGTGCCAGGTTTAAAGCATGGGCTTTGAGAAACAGTTCCAGGTTTAAAGCCTGGGCTTTGAGGAGCAGTGCCAGGTTTAAAGCCTGGGCTTTGAGGAGCAGTGCCAGGTTTAAAGCCTGGGCTTTGAGGAACGGTGCCAGGTTTAAAGCTTGGGCCTTGAGGAACGGTGCCAGGTTTAAAGCCTGGGCCTTGAGGAACGGTGCCAGGTTTAAAGCCTGGACCTTGAGGAACGGTGCCAGGTTTAAAGCCTGGACCTTGAGGAACGGTGCCAGGTTTAAAGCCTGGCCTTTGAGGAACGG
>Ga0209489_102832_pt1 | contig 34653 bp, 11 predicted proteins | sample SiratrowhiteBW_FD_187527 | JGI IMG/M metagenome (GOLD analysis project Ga0209489, IMG submission 187527) | Root nodule microbial communities of legume samples collected from California, USA - Siratro white BW (SPAdes) (version 2) | ecosystem: Host-associated > Plants > Roots > Nodule | place... | reverse complement strand
AACTTTGATTGGAATACCAAAAGACCGCACGCGTCTACGGTATCCAAATTTGAAGTTTTAACTTTGACTGGAATACCAAAAGACCGCACGCATCTACGGTATCCAAATTTGAAGTTTACTCTAAAAAACATTCAAAATAAAAAATATATAAAATTTTCAAAACTAAAAAATATTAAACATTTCAACAATTAATTTTTCCAAAGAACTACGTAACCCTGATTCTTCATCCCTGATGGAGATACGTAGGAGCAAGGTCAAACCTTGTCGAGCTCCCTAAAATAAAAAAAATATTTTGTTTGTTTTATCTTAATCTCTTTCTTGGGAAAATAAATGTTTCTTTTAAAAAATTACACTCAGGTTACTTATTTAATTAAAGGTACCGTCTTAGGACGGATGTTGTGGGGTGCTAATACCTTCCCCACACGTAACCGACTCCCGGACTCTAAATCCAGTTTTGTGAACTTGCCTTATCCTGTTTTTGGTTTTCCATAGTTTTCCGTTAATAAATTATGGTGGCGACCCCTCTGTTTTATTTAAAAAAAAATTATAGCTTTGTTCGTCATCACCGTTGTGACTCCGGTTGCGACAGTTTGTAAAGTTGACAAGCATAATCTATACATTCAAGAGTGTGGTAACATGATCAATTTCGATGACACAACAACCTCCTTCGTTTTTATTAGGAGTGTCTCCCTCAAAATGTTTTGAAATATCATTCTCCTACGAATGTGAAAATTAGTGGGTTCTACTTTTTGGTAGACATCCCTAATGTTGCCCTTTATCTTATTTAGATGCCAAGGTGAAAGAAGCTCATAGTACACAATAAGCACTTGCCCGTTTGAAGGCAATAAAAGTTGAATGTCTTCAAGTTAAAGTTGAAACCAAGGTTAAAGCTTGAGCATCGCTAAATCCTAGGTGACACACAAGCGAAGTCCAAGCCAAAGCATTAGAAAATGCTAAAGCTTTCTCTCTTCAGCCTTAACAACAATCACCTCCTCCTAGTGGTCCAACTTGCTTACGTCTTGTTACTTCCACATTAAACACCAACTATGCTACAAGTGACATGGTGCAATCCATGTTGAATGAATATGAGGAGTGTTAAATAACAAATGATGGGCAAATGACAACATTTTTAGCTGAGCATATGCTAAATTTGATGAATCTTTAGCAAGCTTAGTGTCTACCACCTTTACACCTTCCACCCTTTTAACCACCACCTCAACTCAAACAATCTTTTGTCCTTATACCTTCTCAACCACCACCACCACTACCGAATTTGCCATAATTACAATGATAGTTGATGCCCCCACCTTTTGCTTGTGATAAAAGGGGGAGAAATTATAAAATTTTGATTGTTATGTGCAACATACTTTAAAATAATCTGATACAATTTTTGTTATATTTATACATACTTGTTACATAACATAGATTAGGTACATATTTTTTTTCATATGATTCAAACATGTATAAACCATCTTTTCATTATTTTCTTTGTTATGAAATTATTATGATTTGTGGTACATCTATCATTGTCAACATCCAATTTCGTCCTGACAAATAAAAATTATTTTTACAAATAAAAAAAAAGAGATAAAATAAAAAAATAAGAATAAGAAAATAAAACTTTTTAACATATGTTATTTAGTTTCTTTGTCATTTAGGATAAATAATAAAAGAACTTTGACTTTATAAATAAGGTTTGATTAAATAATAATAAAAAATAAGATAAAATGAAATTTGTAAAAAAAAAAATGATAAAACAACAAAAGAAGGTGTTGGGTCTGTCTTAAAATAAATTGAATAGAAAATTAAGTGAACGGAGGTTCATTTATAAAAATAGTTTTGATCCAGGTTGATAAAAAAAAAGATTTTCTGAAGCCCAATTTACTAAAAGGTTGTTAGAAATAAAAAAATTACTATTTATACCTCACTTCTCTATTAATTGTTATAAGCAATAATGTTCTCAGCTCTTCACTGTCCATTTTTACTGTCCATTCACGTTTCTGTAGCTTTAGTGCCCTTTCAATTCTTTTAGTTAGTGTTTGACAGATTTTATCTCTTGATTAAGGGTTGTAAATGCACCCTTTTCAGCTCTTTGCCTTCTTTCATGCTAATTGCATTAAGCCCTCATCCTTATCACATTCAGCCATTCCTGACTATTCACTTTTTTAATAATAAAATATAATCATACAGTCCTAGAAAGGGAGTTAATATAGGGGTTGGAGTAATTGATTTTAATTAAGAAACAATGATGTTCAATTTTACTATGGAAGATGAATGGATTATCAAACAAATATATAAAAGATGATATAGAAATTGGAAGGGACAAAAAATAAAGGAAGAGATAGAGAAATTAAGAGATACAGATAATACATAGAGATACATAGAAATTTAGAGAAAAAAAAGATATTGGAAAAAAAAATCTAAGAGTCCAGTAGAAACCAGAAAAAGGAAAAGAAAAGGCTAAATTGGGAGTCTTCAACGGGTTAGTGTTCTTCCTTTAATTATGCTCTTTTTCCTTTAATTTTGTCCAGATTCTGCTCTGTCATATATTTTCTGTATTTCTTGTGTTTTGTTTAACCTTGTGCACTGCATCAGTGTCAATGAGTAATTAGTTTGCAAACATTGTTAAATTAATTTTAATGATCACAATAAATTATTATACCTGCTAGATGATTGCTGCTACTGGCACGATCATGTAGATGTTTGATATGGTTGTTGTTACCACATCGATCCTGAGATTATCTAATTGCTGCACTTTTTGTACAACTAGTATTATTCATCTGGCAGATCTGGCTGCTGCTAGCACGATCAGTAAATCCCAATAAAAAAAATATAGTAACATTAGATATCATTAACCTAGGAACAGAAAACAAACACAAAACCCCAAACCAGAATCAAAAATCCCTAAACTCAAAACCCACAGAAATCCTCAGAACGAATCCAAAGACTCACTCCAAAGAACACCAAACAGTCTTTCTCGAAAAAACAACACTAGTTAATCAAAAGCCGGTCCAAAATCAGTAGCAAATTCAATTCTAGAAAGTTAATAATCCCAACTCCATAATCGAATATAGGATAGCCGAAGTCCCCAATTCGAAAATTTCCAAACCTTTTACCAAAACATAAACTATTCAGAAATAGGAATCCACCCAAGCAACCAATCTAGAAACAGAACCTAAGGCAAAGAAGCTCCTGTTCCCAATTTAAAAAGCCTAACATCAACTACCCCTCACGAAACCATATAGCCACAATAAAGAACAAAACCCAAATAATCATTACAGAACAAAGTAACTCAAGCATCCCATTATAATCCTTTCTACCACGGGTTTTAAGTTTCATTATTTATTTTTAATTAATCTTCCTGTTTTTATGTTGTATATGTTTTTTTCTAATAACAAAAATAAAAGTAAGTTAAGAAAAGAATAAAAAAAGCCCTTTTTTATAAACATAAACTTTTAAAAATAAAATATTAGATTTAAAATATTTTTTTTAAATAATTAAAAAATATATATAACATTTTCAAAAATAAAAAAAACATTTAATTAACAGTTTTAATTAAAAAATCATCAATCAATTTTTAAAATTAGAACTACGTGATCCTTGATTTTCCTTCTTTGATTTTCCTTCTTGGAAATAGGTAGGACTAAGGTCAATCCTTGTCGGGTTAAAAAAATAAAAAATAAAAATTTTTCTTTGTTATTATTTTATTTGCTGATTGTTCATTCTTAGTTCTACATTTTTTGTAAATATATATTTATTTGTAGCTGTTGTAATCATTATTTTTGGGAAAACTAACATATTGTAAAATAACACTTATTTTTATTCATTTAATTAAAGGTACCGTTTTAGGACGGGTGACACGTAATCAACTCCCGAATCTTGAATCTGGTTCGTAGGCATTTTTTATTTTTGGTTTTTCTATAGTTTTCATATAAAAAGCTATAGTGGCGACTCCATTATCAATTTAAATATTTTTAAGAAATAATTTAAAATCGCCCCGTCGTGATCCGATTGCGACAATCATGATATGCCTTTGTAGTTCCTTTGATGTTGTTACTCCTTTTGTTCAACAAGTGTACTGAGTATTCAAGTAATATAGAAAATAAGTAAGAGTATCATATCCACAAGGAACAAAATTTATAATTGAAAAGTGAAATTGCATCAAAATATTGTGAATGAGAACATATGCAATTAGAATATATTGAATTTGAGTGAATATGAAAAAGTTAAACAAAGTAATTGATAAATGAATTGATGGAATTTATATTGATGAAGATCTTGGGATTGAATTACATTACTCTCCTTCTTATACACTCTTGGTCAATTGTCGTTAACATCATTTCTTTCAATTACCATTTTGTGTAAATAAAATTCATTCAAATTGATCCCTCTATAATTGAAATTCATAAATTAAAATACCAAGCTCTGTCCCCAGTTACTTGAATATATATAATCAGCCTTACACACAGTTGTTATAAACAATCATTACATTATAATTCATCCCTAAACTTATACATGCAATGAGTAATACGTTTGGTTCTAAATTCAAAAAGTGTTTTCCAGTCACTGGGAATTATAATATAAATCAATTAATGTTTAAAATGTAAACCAATAGCAATTGATATTGATGATATCACATAATGTCAATAGTGCATTCAAAGTTGAGAAATTACATTCAATCCCAAGAATGAGGAATTTAGCTACTCATGGTAGCCATGGAAAATTACAAGAGAAAAGAAAATAACAATGATCTTCTTTCAAGCATCCGTCAATGAGTGATCTCTCTTTTGACCTAGTTTTTGCATTTTATAGCTTTCTTTCTCTTCTTTAGGTCAACCTGCAGCAGTTATTTCGTAGCATTCAATTTAGATTCTCCATTGCAGCTTTCACGTCTTCAAGTTAGGGCTACACTTGAATATTCTTTAAGTGAGTTTTAGCCCAAGTTATATCCCTTGGTCAAGCCAGAAGTCACTTATGATCTTTCTCTGTATTTTTCCTCTGATCCAGCTTCCTTTTTGCTTTTGCTTTAGACTTTTACCTAATCTCAACAAAATTTGCTCTTGCACCACAAAAACTTATTAAATAGTAAAATGACTCATAAAAGAAAAATAAACTTTGAATTCAAATAAAATTAATCACTAAGTCAACTTAAAAACTCATGAAATTAAACTATAAATTAAAGCTTATCAGATACCATAGAAGCTTTGTTGCTTGATGTTTTAAACTTTGATCTTACATATGCTTTAATGTTTTGTTGTTAAGATGTTTGTAAGATTAAATGACTAGAATAAATGCTCATATAATTCAAGAATAACGAATTTCAAGAATTCTAATAAAATAAATTTTCTTCTCTATCTTAACTTGAAAATATATTTGATCCAATGATCTCTAATTCTTTTCTTGACAAAACTAAGTAATAAAACAACTAGATAGAAGTGAAATGTATGTTTTCTTTCTACAAAATTGATATTATTTGTCATAGGAAGATTGTTAGAGAATAGACAATTAGAAACAAGTCTCTACATGCTTGCCAACAAGTCTTCCTAAATTTCGATGATACCAAATATTATCAAATTTTTGTATATATAACGAGTTTGTCAAGCATGAATCAAACTAAGTTGCTTCAAGTCTAAAATAGACATAGTTTGATGTTTGCTAGATGCCTTTTGAAAAATTGTCAAAATACAAAGGCTAGACAACATGTAAACAGAAGCATAAGAAGTCTCATGAAGTATCACTAGATGATCCAAGTTTGGATATTTTGCAAAGAAGTATTAGGCAACTTATTGAGAAGCGACAAAAGCATGAAGGGCTAGATCAATATCTAAGTTAACAACTCCAATAATATATTGCAAACTCAAGAAGAACATCCACAAGTTTGAAAGATTTGACTCACAAACTTTAACTAAGATCTTGAGACATGCACAACCTACTCTCTTACTTATGTATACTCATTTCAACATGGTTAGTACAATCAACATAGTTGCTTAGATAAAATGTGTCTTTTTATTTATAAAACGAGTATTAAAGTCAAGTGTTAAGCAAAATTCAAAGATATATATTGAAAAGATCTGACATGAAGGACAACATAAAAACATTGGGTCACAACAAATCTTTTTGTGACACCTATAAATAGAAGTTCGCCATGCACGTGAAGACTCGACGAAATGTTATGACAAGCCTTTATACATGCATAAACTTTTATTCTTTCATCCTTTAAAAACTTATAGTGCTTGAGAAACCTGATTTTCTAGACAACTTGTAAAAGAGAGTGCTTAATTTGTATATTCCTAACATTTTTATGAAGTTAGACTTTAGAAAATGAGTGTTTGTATTTCACATCTACTCGTTTGAATGTGAAATCCTATAAACAACACTTTTTAGTTATATAGCCTAAAGAATTTTTGTGTACTTAGCCTAGAGAAAAGTTGTATACTTGTTACTAAACTTAGAGAGAGTTTAGTAAATAGACTAAAGATGTTTTGTCTACACATATAAGCCCAAAGTGGTAGTGACAAATACTTATAAACACTTAATTTTTAGTGGAACCATTTGTAGTTTGCATTAGAGAAGTAAGCATAGCCCAATTTAGGAGTGAGCTAGTATAAAAACTAAGTGTTCATTGTCTTCTTCTATTACTTGCATAATGTTTCTTTTAACTATCTGTAAAACATTTTAAAAAACTATTTATAAGTTGTTTTGTGAAAGAGTGTAACGCCTCTTTTTAAGTCTTAATAAGAAGATTTTTAAAAGTCTTCAATTTAATGTTTTAACTCTGTTCAACTCCTTTTAAAACTAATTTTATACTAAAAAAATTTGACAGACTATCTATTAAATCAGGTTAAAAGTATTATAGTATTATTTAAATACAAATGTGTTTGATGCTATCAATATGCCAAGGAATAGAAAAATTTAATGGTGATGGAAATTTGATTTTATGTAAAAGGCTTTAATTCTTTAAGTTTATTAATTATTTCTTTGTTAGAATAAAGTGCATAGATTTGATTAAACTACAGGAAGGTCTACAAAGTTAGTGTGTTTGTAATTTGTCCACAAAGAATTGGATCTAAAACCTTTTAATGACATTTATTATCATACTTTTGTGAATGTTTTTAGACTCTAAATCTTATGTTAATCATGTCAATGTCCACCTCTAAAATATTAGTTTAGTGGTATGGTAATCCTAACTTTTGTAAAACTTCTTTACTTTTTGTTAATTTTTATTTTGTCTAGCTTTGCTTTTAAAGTGTGCTTGGTGAATATAAATTGTAGATGTTTAGACTTGTTCATTGTAAATATGTTTTTGCACTTTTAGTGAATAATCATTAATTTTATTGCTTAGTATGATGCTGATATTTTCAAGTAAATGAATTGATTTTTATGTCATATATTTTGTTATCCTTAATTTCTTTTTTAATAGCATCATCCCATGAAGCAAAGCAAAGCTTCAAGTAGGAACATGGAATAAGCAATTTTTTTGTTAAAGGAATCGGAGAGGACCTTGCACTTGGAAGAGGAGTGCAATATTAGAGAGATGCAAGAGCATTTAAGTACTTTTTTCACCCTCCATTACACCCAGGAGTCACGTAAGAGTGAGAATATATATCTAAGTGGCACATAACCATCACATTGAGAAAAATACTTATATATAAGAAAATTAATGATTCAAAGACTCATTTACAAGTGAATTATATTCCGAAATTTATTAACCAAGGCTCCTACGGACCAATTTGTAAATTTAATCATTCTTTATATGTGAAAAGTAAATTATATTACAATTATTTAAATTATAATCACAATATAAAAATAATATATAAAAAATAAAGTATTGATGATAATATGAAAATTAAAAATAAACTATATATATACTTACCGTATTATATAAATTAATAAACATATTGTCTACTTTAATTACAATATAAAATTACTTTAATTATTTGAATTCAAATGTTTTATTATATTAATTATCTTAATTAATATTTGTATTCTAATTTTAAACTGGTTATAATTAATAGTTCCTTGACTCCTTTTTAAATATAGTATTTTTAGAAGATTTTTACTTTTATTAAATGTCAGTTTCAATTTAAAGAAAACACGGACTACTCTTTTATTATTTATATTCTTTATTTTAATTTCCTTTACATATATTTTTTATCGTAATGTAGAAATAAAAAAGTTTAATAAATATTGAACTAAAGCAAAAAAAAAAAAAAAAAAAAAATAAAAAAAAAAAATTAAAAAAAAAAAAAAAAAAAAAAGAACATGTGAAGATTAAAACGTGAATTACAATGAAGGCAAATAATTGTCCATGTATTTTAACCAAAACAAACAAACGGGGTACTAACAAAAGAAAAATAAAGTAAGAATGCAATGAAAAATTGAAGTACAGAAAGTATAATTAATGCAACATGTAAAAGTAAAAAAAAAAGAGAAAACTTGAAAATTAAATGAATATTCAAAAGAAAATGTAAATATGGAGTATATTGAGATGAGACAAAAAATGTAATGACCTGCATTGAGAAACAGGGGAGAAATTAATGCAATGTTTAGACTTAGAAGCACATCCTCCTGTTACTATTCTTAGGTTTTTCAACTTAGAGGTAAAAAAAATTGAAATATATATTATTTTGATTTATTATTATTATTATTATTAACAAACCTCGTATGTGTATTTGTATTTTTATTATATTAAAAAATATATAATTTTATTGTTTTTATGAGTCACTAAATTAAAAATAGAAAAATACTATAAATTCATATATATTTATAATTTTATAACAATAATATTAAAAAATTATGTAACTGGTATTTTTAAAAAGAAAAAATATTTAGTTATTTTGAATGTAATGAATTTAGTTTTTTCTTCAATCTCAATATACTCCATATTTACATTTTCTTTTGAATATTCATTTAGTTTTCAAGGTTTTTTACTTTTACATGTTGCATTGATTATACTTTATGTACTTCACTTTTTCATTGCATTCTTACTTTATTTTTCTTTTATCATTACGGTTAAAATACATGGACAATTATTTACCTTCATTTCATTTCAATCTTAACATGTTTTTTTTTTTTTCAAGTTTTTTGGTTTAAAGTTAATTTCCTTTTCCATTCCAATCCTCACATGTTCTTTTTTATATCCTTTACAAAAAAATTTTGGTTAAAGTTATGTTTATAAGACTTAATAATCTTTGTTCTTATGTTCTATATCACAGTACAATTAAGGGAGAATTATTATTTGGTTTTATCTTCAAAAATTGAAATAAATATTTTATACATTAATTAAGGTCTTCATGACGTTATAATTAAGGTTTTTACTTGTCTTGTGCTCTTAAATTTACAACAATATGGCTAGTTCAAAACATTTATTTTTTATTTTAAGTTCCAAAAGTATATTTGTTGATGGACATCACAAAGGAGGCCATCTATTTGATAAACAAGAATAATCCATTTCTTGAAACAAATTTCCATCATAACACATAGTTATTTTAAAAGTTATTTGATTTTTTAATTAATAATAATATAAATACCTTTATATTAATATTTATTTATTTTTTTATAAAGAAAGTATTAAAAAAAGATTTATAACATTTTTCCAATTTTAGGACAAGTTACATTTATTTTGAATATGCAATCGTTAATTTATTTATTAGTAAATATCAAACTCATTTTCTAATATGTTTATAGGGATTTTAATCCATAGGCAAATTTCTCAAACTGGTGTAATTTTTATCTGAAATTCTCAAAATGGTGTATTTTTTTTTTATTTCTGGATATGGGTAAATAGTGCCTGAGAGACACCATATCAATATGAAGAAAGAACGAGTTAATTAAAATTGTCAAAATACTATAGGATTTTATGGTGGTTAATATTTTCCACTCATTCCTCTTCTTCTATTTTTGGCACGTGTGTGTGTTGTATTACTACTACTGTGTAATTAAATTAAAATAAATGTAAAGTTACAAAGTTATTTTATTTATTAATAAATATGTAATGGTTGAAATAAAATGATGTCACTAAGATTTATATATTGAATTAAATTAAGAGTAATTTGATACTGAAAAGAAAAATAAAATAAATTAAAATTTAATAATAAAATATATTTAGCAAAATTAAGTATAAGTTGGATATTTGAATTTAGTTAGTAATATAGAAATAATTTAAAATAAAATTGAAATTTAGCAATAAATTTAGAAAGAAAAATTTGAAAACATTATATAATTTTTTAAATAAATTTATTGTTAGTTTTTAAATTATATCTAGGTAATATTTTTTCACAATATGTATCACTCTTCTATTCAAATTAACTTCACAATTATTCAATTACTTAATCAGAATTAATTTCAACCATTACATATTTATTAGTAAATAAAATGATTTTGTAACTGTCCATTTATTTTAGTTGCACAGTAGTAACACACCAGGTGTAAAAAAAAGAAGAATAGGTAGAAAATATTAATCATCCTAAAATGGTGCTGTATTCTTACAACTTTAATTAACTCATTAATTAAAATCTTAGTTACACAATCTCATCTAGTAAACTAAAATGATTTCATTTAATATTAAATTAAATCGTGTAATAAAGACACTATTTCTTCACAATAATAATCTCTCTTATACACAATTTATCTATATTTAGAAATAAAAAAAATATACCATTTTGAAAATTTCAGATAAAAATTACACCACTTTAAGAAATTTGCCTAATCCATGACCTAATTTGAGGATAGGAGGTAGAAAACTCACTTATCACAATAAAAATACCAACTCAATGAACTACCTTTAAGTAGTTCTAGTACCATAACATTTATAAAATGATTTGGTGTGAACATTTACAATATTTTACCAAATTCTTATATTTTATTGCTGAATAATTCTAATAAAACATTCTAGATATTTTACCAAGGAATATTTTGGTAATAAGTTAATATTAAAAAAACAGGTAAAAGTATGATATATTCAAATTTATTATGAGAGAATAATGCCCGTGAGGTATTAGTATATAAAGAAGTAGAATTTATTTATTCTATAATATAAGAATATTCCATATATAGCTTCACTGTGACCATGAAAAGTGCATATGCATTAGTACTGGACGATAAAGGTCCTGGGACTGTAGGGTACCTCCACTATTACCCAGAGCAAATATAATCTTTACTTATCAGGGTCTTTTGTGTGATTTGTTATCCACCATCCAATCCTAGGGCTTCCACAAGTGCACCACTTACTTCACCTTAGTCAATCCTTTGAACATTACACTAAACAATATCACACTTATGTAGATAAATTATAGGTTTTTTTCCCATCTTGAAGTAATTTCCTTTTTCGAAATTCCCAAAATTATTCGCTGTTTTATCATTGAAACAGAGTTTTAATAACTTAAGATATGTAAAAAAAAGTCTCCGGTCTTTTATTTTGTTTTATTTTCCTTATTATCGACTGTCTTTAGATATTGGAAAAAAAATCTCGTCTGTTATTTTTTTCTACCTATATAAATGTTCAAAGCTAGGATTAATGCCTTCAAAGGGAAAGGCTTGTTATCTACCACTTTAACTATTGAGGCGAGGCTATAGCTTACGAAAAAACAATTCATCACATGCATTGAATACTATACTAAATGTGTATTTTAGGGATTTTTTTTTCGTAAAACCTTCTTGAATAATCGTTGATAGTTTAGTTAAAGAGTGATTTTCTTCCTTCTAAGTCAAATGAACTAGACACAAATATCAGATTTATAGTTAAGGAGTGATTTTCTTCCTGTCAACTTAACTAGACACAAATATCATATTTATATTATGTCTCTATTACAACTACATATTTCAATATATAATTATTCAAGATAAATATTTAATTATATATCTAAATATTTTCGTTTGAGTTAAAATTGTTTAGCTTAATCTTAAGTAAAAATAGATCCGAAACTAAGCTTAGTTCCAACATTATTTTTTGTTTGAGCTAGAATCTCTTCACTTAAACAAAAATAATGAACAAAAATATCATAAGAGAATTTTTCAAAACTGACTTTCAAGTTTTCATCTACCAATCAGTACTCCATTTCATATTCATTTAATTAATAATTCTCAATACTTTTACTTTAACAAAGATTCAACTTTATACTTTGTTCAAACAATATATATATAATCAGATTAAAAAAAATCAATAAAAACCTATAAGAAAGTTGAAACATGGTGACCACATTATCCTCACATCCAAGTCTTCAAACTTAGAGTTCAATTGAAAATAAAACTAACTTCCCTTATCCGAGTTTACAAAGAACTCCAAAGTCCTAAAATTACTGATATTGTCTAACCTGCACGACAGAATTCTGATCAATGATCTGAATACATCACTACGATCATGAGCTAACAAAAATCAATCTTAAAGTCTTAAAGGCCACATACAACAATATAAACGTATGTAACTAGATATGCTTGAAAACTGACCTAAGAACAAAAAGCAGAATTTAATTTACTGAAATCAAACTCCTGACCAGACAATTCTGCTTTAAACACTGTTACGAGTCCAATGGTGGACTTTGATCGTTAGTCTGATGACAGGTGAGGTCAGAACTATAGAGAGAAGTCAAAGAAAAAAAAAGGAAATGTTATTTTAGAGAAATGGTAATGAGATTTGAATAACTAAATCTTCTATTTATATGAATTTTTTACTTTAATAATAAAATATTCAGGTGTCATTTTACTTATACTACTTCTGTTCTATAGTTATTTTCTAGGATCTTACACAATTCAAATATATTTATAATATATCGTAATAAAGACATATCAATTATGATGATATATTTGAAAAACTTCTTTATCAAAAAATTTTCAAAAACGTTAGAATTCAAATATTTTTAAAATGTTGAATAAAATATTTTGATTCTAAATCATTTTGAAAGATTATTATATTGTTTGTTTATAATTTTAAAGTCATAGAGATCACTTTTAAATTTGTAGTTTCCAGTAAGTTTTGCCTGATAGATAATAGGTTAAAGATAATAAGCATTGAACACCAATGTTATTTCTTAATACTACACATGAAAATACTGTGTTAGTAAACACTTCATATCTTATATTAGTTATCATCAAAATATCATAAACTACTTATTTACATAAGACCGTCTAGTACAGTCATACATTAATTAGAGATGACTAGACTATTTAGTGTTTCACCAAAAGAGTCTTATAAAATTTTCCCCTCTCATAATCCTAAAACATGTTAAGTCCTTCGTACCATTGTCTTAAAACTTACTTTAAACTTACTTTAAACCATAGAATGTGTTCTTTAGCTTATACACATGGTCTAAATGTTTATGATCTTCAAAGCCAAGTGGTTGTGAAACATATAGACTTATTCATTGATGAAACCCATTTCAAAAAAGCATTTTTGACATCAATATGAAAAAGTTTAAAGCCACAATTGCAAGCATACACAAGAAATAATCTCACATCTTCTAACCTAGCAACAAATACATATGTCTCATAAAATTCAATTCCTTCTTCTTTATTATAGCCTTTAGCCACAATCCTATCTTTATTTCTAGTGATAACACCTTACTCATCCATTTTATTTCTAAAAACTAATTTAGTACCTATTACATTCATATTTTTTTTACAGGCACAAACATCCCAACATCATTTCTTAAATATTGATTCAATTCATCTGCATTGCAAAAATCCAATTATCATACCACACACATTTTTTTGGTTCAGTTAGTGAGACAAAAGTAACAGTATCACAAAATTTATTCAATGAATATATAGTATTTATTCCCTTCTCAATTTTACTAGTGATATATATTGTTAAGAGAGAGGTATCTAGGAATCCTCCACTCCTTACAAAAATCTATATCTGATTAATGGTCCAGCAGAATGTTCACTCTAGGATCAACAAGATTTTCTGGAATGGTTAAGCTTGAATTTTGAAAAAATATCTAAAAAACTCTTCTTTACTTGCATCATTCTTAAAAGACACTTGGGTCTCGTAGTTAAATTCATCAAATACAACATGCACATACTCTTTTACTGTCATGAGCCTTTTATTATAGATTTAATACGAATAACTATTCAATGAATATTCTAAGAAAATACCTCCATCAATTTTTACATCAAAAGATCTTCTTTGCGATTATTTAACATAAAACATTTGCAGCTAAACATTTACTTTTATGAATGGTACAAATAAAGTTTACCACATTTATTCTGTTTTAACCAGATTTATTACTAGTTATTCCATTTTACCTATATATAGAACGTATTTAAAGCAAGGAAATATGCAACAATTCTTATAAAAGTTTCAGTCTTCTATTTTATATTATCTTTTAAAAACATTGGTATTCATAATTTTCAAAGATTTTTTTGCTACACTCAATCCATCTAATAGAAAAACACATATTATTTCGTCTTACTCTATGCCTTGAAACATCTCCACTCTAAGAATAACACTTTGTGTATCTCAATCTCTCAATCTGAAATCTTTCTATTTTGTTCTTTATTAATAATTTTTATCCAATATTACTATTGTTTTTTATAAAATTATTTAACTTGATCAACTTATATATATATATATATATATTATATCCAATATGAGAAAAATGGTAGATAGTGGAGATGAAGGTCCAGGTACATTTAAGTATAAATCTAAAGTGGATGTAGCCATTATTACTAGGGAGAGACCACATAGGTAGAAGGTGTAACCAATAAAGTTAATTACTTGAGGTTCGAGTTTTCTCATGTGTGACTTCAAAACTCATTACTGAAGTTTTTTTTTATTTCCAATGTAAGGGGAGATATTACTAAATTTTTATCTATACTTTTTTTTTAATTATGAACTGAAAGAAAATCATATCATCTCTGTAAAATTATATTGATTTTTTATATTTCTATGCTTTGAAAAATTTAATAGATATTTTTCTTTCAACTGATTTAGTATGTTGTGTAACTTATTCAACCAATTCTTTTTATGTAACTAAATTCTATAATTACGAATTAAATATACATTACTTTTTTTTTTTTCCTTTCTTTCTATTACATAATCGTTACGGAATCTGTATGGCTCATCTTTTCCCATTCATTTCTTACATAAATTGAATGTTATTGAGAGTTACAGTCATTTGTCAATGAAACATCATCCTATGGACATGCCTCCATTGTTTTTGGTGCCTCTGTTTTGCATTACACTGTAATTTTTGTACTGTGATGATGTAAACATTGTTTCTGAAGCGCCAATGCATGGACAGATTTTAATATGTGACGATTGTTTTGAAACTAACATTATAAGAGACAATGTGCCGAAATTTTGATACATCCCTAGCATAACTATTTTTTTGAAATTTTTACTAAAGGTATATTTGCATTGGTTAGATTTAATATAATAATAGAATTTGGATTCAATTTAATAAGATGTACGGATTAAGATGGAAAATTTAATATGTGAGTAAGTGCTTGAATCAAAAATTAATATTATTATAATTATAGAATATTAAAATATTTTAAATATACTGTTAAGATTTGAAATCCTTGAGATAAGATTATTATTTTACTTGTCGTATACTTTAGAATTTTAGAATTTGGAATGTTATCATAATTTTATTTTTAAAAAAGTTAACAAACAAAAGTGTATTTAAATTATTCTTAGTTTTGATTAAGCTGTTAGATACTTAGACATTCTGAAATAAGCTTTTTCAGTAGAGGTAAAAAAGAACGAGAGCTCCAAGTTCCAAAATAAGCAATACTAGATGTGGTAATTGACCATAACCATGCTATTTAAATAGACTTAAGGTCAAAACATTGTGGTTGTATGTGGGCAAGGAAAAGAGGTTTCAAAGAGGAACCTGTTGAGACCCCAGTTACAATACATAGTAGACTGTCATGGTCTAACCAGTTTGGGTTAAAACAAAATTAAAATTAGAATGTCCTAACTTAGACGAAATAAGATGCATCTATAGTGAATACATCCGAAGAAATAGAATTTTCCATTTGAAGAATGTTTCAAAGTCATTAGACAAAGCGTAAGTCTGAAGGTAGACGAAGGAGCTGGAACGTAAAAGAAGAAGAACTTGTCTAGCAATCTATGCTTAGACGAATAGTTTTAGCAATAAAGGTTCAATTTTCATAAATTATAGACGATACAAATGGAATGAGGTATTGGAAAGCATAAAATAACCATTGTTTTTGAACGTGTAGATAGTAAGTTTCTTTTGTTAAGAATTCTTGAAGGGCAAATTTTGAGGATAAGTATTACTTCCAAGAAATCTAGGTAAATATCTCTATATCTCTACAAAAACACTGTTATATATAATAACGAATATGTGGATCCCATTTTTCATTGTTGCCTAGAGATATTTCACATCTTAGTACTTATCTCTTCATAACTAAAATCAGACTACTTTGAAAGAATCCATTAGATTACAATAAATGGTCACAATAATAATAACCTATGTCTTTTTTATAAATAGGAAGTTTGAAAACTCAATACAGTAATGAAAGCATGATGAAAGAAAACACATGAGAAACACTTATGAGATAATGGTGGAGGAAACTCTACTTCAAAACTCCCAAGGTAGGAAAAGGAGATATACTCATGTATTGCATTTTGTTTTGTGTTTTTTGTGAGGTACCCCTAAGCCTCACAACTGTGTGCAAGTTATTTTTTTAAATGTTTTAATGAAAATTTTATTTTGAGATTTTAAAACTTTATTGTAGAAAATGAATAATAATCTTTACTGATGATTGTTTTATTTTCTTATGTAAGGGAAATGCCTCAAGATCATTATTGTTGCTATTTTGACATAACATTAATGAAGGATTTAATTTCTTGGGGATTTAGATGAGTTGAAGTGTTGATTTAGGATCTTTATTTACACATGTTCATTTATTTTGACTAGTCTTAATAGAATGTCATGTTTATTTATTATTAATATCATTCTTAATATTTCTTTGTAGTAATAATAAGGATTGTGATGTACAAATACATGTTTAGGTGATTATCATTTCCCAAGTAACATTTCTTATTAAAATATCATGTGTTATGGGATGGGAATCATTAAAATGATTTAAAATGTTGTGCTATAAATTGTAAGCTTGACCTTTTATTCAAAATTGTTTTTATTAAAAATTAATGCAATATTGTTGTTTATGTGCATATATCTCACTTTTCCCTTGTTTCTATTGGTTATGCTTCATAAACCACATGTGAATGTACAGAGAGAGTCTCATTATTCCTTTAATCGATGGTGACTCAACCTATTCATTTAGAGACTTAGGAAGGACCCATACTAACAGATGATATCCTAAACTAGCCTCCAAAAGGGATCTAGTAGAACCGGTGTGGTAGAGAACCTTGGAAGAAGTGGCTCCATCCAATCATGATTGACCATAGCTGAATGGTCAATAGGGTGTGACATAATAGGAGGAGACAAGAAGTAACATGTTAGATCTCCAACCTCTATTTTAGTAAGATAGAAAAAATATTATGTAAAAGCTTTCTTTGTATCAAGAGTTTACTCATTTCAGTTTGCAACTCTGATGTAATTAGACGATACAAGGAAGTTGTAGGTATTTTGTAAAATATTTCATATTGATATAATAAATCATTGATGATCCTATTATTTGGTTAACTTGTATGTTATTCCATTCGTCTAGTTGATCCCATCATCTACTATAAAATATTCTTCTGTCTGTCTATCCAACTCTTAAATGATTTTGTTAATAGTTTCTTGTTGGTTAATTTGTTGTGTCTAACCTTTATCTTCTAATGCTCTTGAATTGATTATTTCTTCTTACTTTCCTTCTATAGTGATCTATTGTCTAATCTTATTCTATTGATTCTTTCGTTTGCAAGATATTTGAAGAATTGGTTCTTCATATTCTTAATGATATTTTGTTCAATATCATAAATATATATTGGCCTAGTTATTTATTAACTTTTCATATATTTTTATGGACTACCTTATTTGGTCTATCTTTATTTTACAATTTATTTCTTGACTCCTTTCCGTCACATTCATGACTGGATCTATCAAATATCATCTTATAGACAATTGGGCCTACATCGTACTTATTATACCTTGACACTATTTTATCTCTTTTGATTCTGTTGTTGTCAAGCTTCTGCTAGTGTTTACGGATCTAGTAGACGAAGTTTCCTTTATTTTTCCATTTTTGTGGCGATTCACTTTGTCTATTGGATTCGTAATGTTTCTTTTTCTAATATAATTATGAGGAATGATATAATAGTTAACATAATCTTTAATATTTTATATATTGGAAAGAGAAGTCACACTAATGTCTACAACATGTGTTCATGAGACTTATTAATTACATAACATAATTCGAACTAAATGTTTCATTTGTGATTTGAATGATCCAATAGTCTTTTGTACAACTACAATATGTAGTAAACCATTTGAATGTCCATGACATTTGTCCATGACAAATGGTCTAATAGATTATTCATGAATGAACAAATTGAACGGTAATATATTTTGTTTAAAGTAGCTAGTTGTGAAAAACACAATCTTTATGATACATATACTTGTTAAAAACATATTTAATCAAAGTAATATAAATTTTGAAAATAAAATATTTTATTTACAAGTTTTGTGGAACATATATTCACAATGTTTTTTTAGGAAACAACAATATATTTATTATCTCTTTTAGGATCATTTTACTTAAAATTATCTTATACAAATTAGTTTCTTAAACATAATCAAAGCAAAGTCAAATTAAAAGATTGCAAATTCAAACTTTCTCTTTTGAATGTTTATCATAAAGAAAGAGATGAAGATATTGCAAAATCCAAACTTAACCAATTCAACTATAAAATGATCGATTTGTAAAGTTATATAAAAGGGATTTAAGGTGAAGAATGAAAGTAGAGCAAGCCAAGCTATTTAAGTTATTCAAGTGATATTGTTGAAAATACAAAAGTTATAATGAGAGTCTAATCAATTTGTTAGAGTGTATAGTCTTTTGGGTTGAGTGTTAAACTATTGTAATTCTTCACATTGTGAAATTATACCCTTGTGAACTTTCTTTCTGCTTCCCTTGAGACTGTTCTTTGTTTTCTTAAGAGCTTTTAATCTCAGAAGGAGGTTAAGAAGATATAATCTAAAGATATGTGAATACTCGTTGCAACGTAAAGGAGTTGGAATATTCGTTGTACTTAGAGATGTGATAATACTTGTTGTAACTTGGATAGATGAGAATAACAACTTGGAGAGGTGAAAATATTTGTTGTAACCAAGTGTGTTAGTTAGTGGAAGATCTTAAGCAATTTGCTTAAGGAGATTGGATGTAGCTGAGGTTTGGGTGAACCAACATAATTTCTTACGTCTTGTTCTTTCTTTACTCTTACTAGTGAATTTACTTTGTTGTTTATTTTATATTGACTTGATTAGACGGTCTACCTAAACGATTCTGCTAGACGATTTGATTAAATAGTCTATTAGACAATCTATCTTTATCCACTGAGAAAAAAGTCCAGACTCCATTCAACTCCTCTTATGAAGTGTTGTTCCTTTAGCCCTTAATTGAGGGAATGGAAAAATGTTTCGAAAGATGAATCCTCGTTCCCTTTAAAATCAACTCAGGGACTTGTTTCGGTACACCTAATAGTCCTACACTGCTTAAGAATGGAGGTTAAGGGCAATTTAGATACATCTTCCTCCTTTGACCATTTGAGACACATTTTAAGGATAAAACTGTGATGGTATTCCAAGTTCCAAAACAAATAATACATCAGATGCATGGATTGACTTTCACAATGTTATCTCAACAACTTAAGGTTGAAACATTGGTATCATCTGTCAAAATGAAAAAATGATTCCAAAGACAAAGCCTTATTCTATTAGATCTCGATTGGAAAGTCTGTTCTAATATTTTGATATGTATTTTAAGAATAAAATTGTGACAAAATTTTGAGTCCTAAAATAGACAATATTTCAAATATGTTAATTAATTCTAATAATATTAGTTTACTAGATTTGAGATCAAAACCTCATCACCTAATTTCTTATTACGAAGACATTAAAGTTTTGATTTTATAACATATTTTAAAAATTATGATTTTATCATTTTTAACATTAATTAAATAAAATATTGATAAGAATGTAAGTTTTATAGAAAGTAAAAATTGTAAAAAAAAATGTTAATGTTAATGTAACTTAACATATTGGAACCCTTAAAAGTTGTTGGTAGAAATATATACTTTCAAAATATTTTTTTTACTTTTTTAAACCACACTTTTAACTAAAATTTTAAGTCTTAATCTTTTATGATATATTAATATATCATAATGTAAAAGTTTTATAAGACCCCTGTCTTAATTTATAATCCAGCGTAAATAAAAATGTTCTACCTAATATCTAGTTATGTGTCTATCAAAACTTCGGATTATTGACGTTTGTTTGTTGAGGTTGTCTTTGGCCCCGCAGTCAATTTCATTTATCTCGTTCAACAACAATTCAAGTAGCCGCCGGTAGCCTCCACTTTTTATGGCGTTGGTCACATGTTTAGAGTTGCGTCATATTTTTGTCGTAAGTGTATTTTTGACTTATAACTACAACTTCATAAAACTAATTTTAATTAAAAGTAATTATGTAGTAAGTAAATTATGCCCATATATTAATATCAAAATCCGGTATAAAATCATCGATGGAACATAAAAATTATCACAAATAATCTAAACTTAAAAATTAATTTTAAACCTAAAACAGACCTTTTGAACAAAATTGTAGGTACCACATTTTTATAGCGCTGAAGGAAAGTTGGTCAACTAGTGAGTAAAAATAGAGTTTCTTAACATGCACGGTGTTGTTTCAGATTACTCTTCTTCTTTGAAGGTTATATCATATCAATGTCAATAATTAATAATCATAACGTAACTGTTGGAGTAGCTGGACACATGTTGATTTTTATTACATCATCAACATTTTTTTAGGGTATAGACTGAGTCCTTTATTTTTAATTACTTATTTTTTTATTTTTAATTGCTAAAATTAAGTCTTTATTTCAAATATTTATTCAATAATTAATAAAAATATAATGAAATACATATTAATAATTAAAATATAGTAATTAACTAGATAAAATAGAAAGCAAAATATAGAAATAAGATGTAAAATATTTTTTTATTTGAATATTTTGTATAATTTTTCTTTCGATCTATAGGAATTTATTTGTATTGCTTTGTTTTATTTTTTAAAATTATTAAATAGGATCCTAATTTTAACAATTGTTGAATTATGAAGACCAGATATAAGTAATTAAAACTAAGATGATAAGATCATACGTAAATAAATTGAGGTAAAACAATACAATATTTGTTAAGTTAGTTTTATTTATTCGATATTTAAATAAGTTATACTATAAACTATATTATACAATTAGGAGAGTGAACCTTTCATTTTCTTCATTACTTTAGACATTCGATTTTTTTTAGAAGTGAATTTTATTACTTGATAGTCTTATATTAATTAAAAGTCAAAATTAAAGATAATTTAAATAATTTTTTAATTTTTTGTATTTTGTGGAATTAAAATTGTGGGAACTCCAAAATGTAAAGTGGAAATAACTAGGATATATGATTCACCCAAATAATATTATCTCAGTAAATTTAAAATCAATACATAAGAAAATAAAATGGACATTTAAACACGAATCCTTATCCTCCTTAATATTGGATCTTTGTTCTTCTTAATCTTCATCGAAAGACTTGTTTCTTAAAAAAATCGAGGTCTAAAGATATTCTAATTATTATAATTTGTTTAAAAATGTTGTATGTATATAATATGTCATTTTGTAATATTTCAGCTCTAACAAATGATAAAAAGAAATATTTAAAGCCGACACGGTGCTTGTGAGAAGAAAAAGAGAAAAGTACTAAGTTTCAACAACTGGACACGTGGGAAAAAATCTGAGAAGGTTCATGAGAACAGACAGGGTAAAAGTGTCAATTTAACGAGTCTCTCGGTCACTCTGGTAATTAATTGACTCATACTATACATTTTTTTCATGATAAATATTTCTTCGTAATGATTAATGTCAACCGAAAGTGTAAAAAATACATGTCATATTTTTCCGACAGTTTCTTCTGAATGTTAATTTATAGTAAGAAGCTAAAAAATATTTTTAAATAAATTTTAAGGACACTGGGTCTTGCAGTTGTTTTAATAAAAACCATAAATAAGCAAAACTCCATAAATGCGTTTTATGATTAATAACTTCACTTAATGCAGGTGTTTAAAAAATACAGAGCACTGCAATTCATTTCCTGAACATTTATAATATTGAATAAATAAAAATAAACAAAAAAAAAACACGAAACAAGTACACCATCAACCAATTATATATGATCATAAATAATAAATTATAATAATTTATTTTAAAAATAATCTTTAGGATAACTTCAGACCAGTTAATAATTACGCTAATAATACACGTAAAATAAGCTCACGAAATTGAAAATATTTAATATGGTTATATGATAATGAAACGTTATTTGGTGTATCCTTTATACAAAAAACAAATACTTAAATATTGAGAATATTAATGAATAGAAGAAAAAAATTGAATTATTGGTTAGAAATGTAGAGGGGTATCTTGTTACGTGGAATCCGAATATGTGCCCTGAGTCGAGGTGCAGTGAAACGTATAATTGACCCGTTAACAATGTTGTCCACCACTCCCATTCCTACAACGGGTGGTCCCTGTTCTTCCAGTTGCCAGTATCATTACCCGTCAACTCACCAAACCGCTCCTTTCCTCGACACGTGTCAGTCGCAACTCCATTCGCTGCGGTTCGGTTCGGTTCGGGTACGGTTCGACTCAGCGCGCACGGCTTCGCTTCAGCTTCTGCTTCCTTCACTTCTTCGCCTTTACCCCAAAACTTTTTGGCCAAAATCATTATTACCAAAAAAACAGAATCATAATCAATTATAAAAATAGCAACGTCAAATACGGTTTCTCCCTCGGAAAATTCCACGTTCCCTTTCTCTCGTATCACTGTTCGAGTCTGTTGCTGTCATCGAATCTCGAAGCAATGGAGCCTGCAAAACCCTAGCAGCCTGCCGCCGCCGCCATTCCTCTCGCCTCAGCATGAGCTTTTTCTGTAAGTTTCCGTTTTAAATTAATTATTTCTTTAATTGATAATACCAACTTCGAAGCCTTTTCATGTTATTTGGAGGTAACGCTTTTTGGTTCACTTTGAGGGGCGCCTTACAATTTTCAACATTTTTTAAATTATCCTTATCACGAAGACTTCCACCTTCCTTGTAACTCTGTTTGTGTGTTTATTTTCCGGGAAAACAGGTGTTAGTTATTTTTTTTTTTTTTTTTGGAATTTTCTGAACTTGTTGGGATTTGTTGTTGTTGTGGGATATGACCAAAAAGTGAAATTGTATTTTTGTTTGTTCTTGAATTGGTGCTCGTTCATGTTAAATTTTGGGCATATTATAAGCTACTATGCAGATTTCTCTCCTGTTATTGCGCGTTGTGAATTTGGGCCCCAAAATGTTTGTACTAATGGTTTTTTTTTTGGGCATGGATCACGAATTCTTAGCTAGCTTAATTGACTTTGTGACAGTTGAACGGGGATTTGAATTTGGAAAAGCTTTCAGCTGGCTTCAGGCTAGTTGAGGGATAGTGCTTTCTGTGTGTCACAGATGGGTGAAGATAGCCCGCGAGTTGGTGGGTTTTCAGCTGGTTTGGCTGTGATATTGAACGGTGAGGACGGTAAGAAAAATTTGCCAAAAACACGGTTACTTTCTTGCTGTGACGATTTGGGTCAGCAATCGGTGGAGCGAACCCTTGAGTATGTGTTTGGCCTCCCAAACAGATCACTCAATTCATTGAGTGGTCCGGTTGATCGTGGTTTTATTCACTCTGTCATTAGAAATGATTTCTCAAGATGTAATGTGAAATTGAGTGATTCTTACAGTGAAAGAGACGGAATTTGTTATACTAATGGTAAAAATGGCAACCGGCCTGATATTATAGGCCTAGAAGAATCAAGCATCTGTGGTGATATTAAAGTGATCAAGTCACCTTTTCTTATAGAGAGCATGGCAATGTTCAGTAGTGCCAGGGCTAGTGCTTGTGTTTGGAAGGGAAAATGGATGTACGAAGTTATGTTGGAAACATCTGGCATACAGCAACTTGGCTGGGCCACTCTTTCTTGCCCTTTCACTGACCATAAAGGTGTTGGTGATGCTGATGATTCATATGCTTATGATGGGAGGCGAGTTAGCAAGTGGAACAAGGACGCTGAGACATATGGCCAATCATGGGTTGTTGGTGATATTATTGGATGTTGTATAGATTTAGATCAAGATGAAATATCATTCTACAGGAATGGTAATTCACTTGGGGTGGCATTCCAAGGAATTCGAAAAATGGGTCCTGGTTTCGGTTATTATCCAGCAGTTTCTCTCTCCCAGGGTGAAAGATGTGAGTTAAACTTTGGAGCTCGACCCTTTAAGTATCCAATTGAAGGCTACCTTCCTCTTCAGGCTCCTCCCTCTAAGAACTACTTTGTCACCCAATTGCTGCAATGCTGGTCAAGACTGTTGGACATGCATTCAGTGGAACGAGCTGATCATTCCCTAGTTCAGAAATTGAGAAGAGTGAAGAGGTTTGATTCACTGGAAGAAATTTTCCATCCTGCTTCTTATGCTATATGTGAGGAATTATTCTCTATACTTGAAGCGGATGTTGGGATCACAGAGTATATGGTTTGGGGTCCACTGTTGTCTTTCATGTTTGAAGTTTTTGGTTTGCATGCTCCCCATGATTACTCAAGCCTGGATAAAGTAGTTGAGGTTATGCTACAATTTCAAGGATCCCATGTGCTATTTGAACACATCCTAAATGCTCTTTCATGTGGTTGTAAAATAGCCTTATTAATTTTAACTGAATGCCCTTACTCTGGATCATATTCTCACCTTGCATTGGCATGTCATCTACTAAGACGAGAGGAACTTATGGTGCTTTGGTGGAAGTCACCAGATTTTGAATTCGTGTTTGAAGGTTTTCTTTCACTAAAGAGTCCAAACAAACATGATCTTGACTTCATGATACCAACTGTTTGGTGGCCTGGTTCATGTGAAGATGCATCATATGAAGGTAACATGATGTTGACAACCACAGCTTTGTCTGAATCAGTCAGCAAGGTAAATTCTTTCTTTTTGACCTAACTTTGATTTTAGTTATTATGTCTGAAATTAGAATGAATACCTCACTGTTTCTACTGAACTTTGAAGAAGCAACTAGCAAACTATTAAACTGACAAGTTTTTGTATACAATAATTATGTATATTTTGCAACAAGCCATTGAAATTACTTAACCTTTTAAATAAAATTATCTATTGCATTGTAATGGTTGATGGTATCGGATAGTAATAAAAAGTAAGAGGTGTTAGAAGTGAATAGTAAGGTTGCATATGGTTTATTGCACCTTTTTGTCCCTAGATGAAGGTTTTTCTTCCTTTAGTAACATTGTTTTCTCTCAATCCTAAGTCCTATATGGGTCAAAGGGCGTAGGGGGAATGTCCATTAGTGTTCTGAGATGACAGTAAATGCCGTGATCTGTCATTTGTGCCTGAAGCTGAATGAAAACAAGAGAAACTTTTCTAAGTTTACTGGTGATTATGATGCCAAATCTTATCAAGCTGATAGCATTACCCTCTTAATTTATAAATTATCATGTGATCTAATTGGTGAATAGGAGTGTTTTATGTTACTTCTCAAGATAAAAGGTTGAGCAAAATAATTCTTTACATTTTATTTATGCCAATTATTCTTATTGATTATGAAAGCGTTTTCAATATCATTTCACAATATTCTTCTCCATCATATTTCTGTCAGACATGGCATTGGGACTGGTGATAAGGGGTTATTGTAAGCTTAGGCTATCTGAATTTTCTATAAAATAGAAAATTTTCATTTATCTACTCTTTGTTGTCATACAATGCAAAATATAAGGTGGTTTCTATGAATATTATGAATAATATTTCTTTCTTATTTGAGGGTAAAATTTTGTGAACTATTGTGCTATTGGATACTCCTTCCACAGTTTCCTACATTTCTGAGTATGTCTAGTTCAAATGTAGATCGAGGAGAAGCATAGAGACCTTTGTCGCTTAGTGATACAATTTATACCACCTACGAATCCTCCCCAGCTACCTGGAGCAGTATTTAGGACATTTTTACAGAGCCTTCTACTGAAGAACAGAGGAGCAGAACGAAATATTCCACCCCCTGGAGTTTCTAGCAACTCGGTTCTTGTTTCAATTTACACAGTTGTACTCCATTTTCTATCTGAAGGATTTGCCTTGGGTGATATCTGTGGCTGGTTAAAGAGCTGCAACACAGATGTTGGTTTCCTTCATAGAGGTGGTGAGCAAAGCTTTCCTGTTCATTTATTTCTTAAAAGTGATCCCCTTAGAGCTGATATTTCCAGGCTTGGGGGATCCTATAGCCATTTATCAAAGCTACACCCAACATTTGATCATGAAATGGAAGTGATTCAATGGGATGAAGGTTGCATGGATAGTGAAGAAACCAGAGTCACTCATTCAACCAGGCAGAAACCGTGCTGTTGTTCTAGTTATGATTCTGATTTCACAAGGAACTTCAAGGTTCCTGGCAAATACCTGGCCAAAGGTTCTCGTGGTCATTGTAGCTCTATTCCAGAGAGACCTGCTCATGTCACTGCTGAATGCAGTGATGGGAGTTTGAATGATGAGATAACTGATAAACCTAGCCCCAGTGATCAATCTGAACCTGAGTATGGTTACCGCCATGTGCACCATATGAAGTCTGTACCAAAGGATGTTAATATCTCTACAGCTACACTACGAGAAGAAGAGCTACTTGATACTTTGCTATGGTTGTATCATGTTGGTCTTGCTCCAAATTTTAAGCAGGTAATACAATGTTTGCAAAATTTCTTGTAATATCTTAAGATTTGACAGTGACCAGCTTGATTTTCTCTATAATGCCTGAACTTTTCCTAAAGATTGAGAAAGATAAATATAAAAGGAGTTGTGGGGGCACACAAGACTAGCTTCCAAATCAGCAATGACTACTGACGCTCAATACTATCCAAAATGGGTCTAAAACTTATTTTATTACTTGGTGCGTATTTGTATTAGTTTATTTTGAGTCCAAGTAGCTTATAATTAAAATCCTACTGAATGAGCTTTTCAAAAGCAGAATCAAATTTTCTTCCCAAATTAATAAAAACTAAATATATATTTGAAGACTTAAACCTACCTTTTCTTACATGAATTATACTCACATACACCCACCTTCTTTGTCTTTGATTTCACCTGTATGGAATGCTATATCTGGAAAGAATTTGGATGGGTACCTGTTTGATGATAATTCATACCAGAAGTCAGTTAATGATTGTTGGAAAGTTGCCTTAATTGCTGTCACTCCTAGCCTGCCTTAGTTATGGCTTCTTTGGGGGCTACTTAATTGTTGCCTTGAGGGTGGGGGTTTAGTCCCACACATTGACTTGTGATATGGCTAAAATAGAGCATGTATAAAGCTTGGAAAATTCTCACCTTGAAAGTTGGTTGTGGGGTTGAGTTAGGCTTCAAATCCAAATTTATATGGTATCAGAGTCTATTCTAGATTCATTGTCAGGTGACCTACATTTGCTGTGCTCTAGGCCTATAGCCCTGGGCATAGGGGTAGGGGTGGGAAGCTGCCTTGATTATGGTCACCTCTAGCTTGCCTTAGTTCTGGTCTCTTGGGGGTTGTCTTAATTGCAGTCTCAGTGGCGTGGTTTAGTTCCATGTCGACTAGAGATATGACTAAATAAAAATTGAACAATCTTCATTTTATGAGTTGGTTTTATAGGGCTGAGTTAGGTTCCTAACTCAAATTCTATAATGATCTTTCTGAAACATGATGACGCGAGGTTAGTAGAAGTCATGAGCATACTGAAATATCATAAACCTCTTCTACCTACCACCTCCATATATTATGGTAAGTATGAAAAGTTTTCTGAGCATGATTTGCATGAAACAATTTTCATCTAATGGTGAATTTTATGAAAAGCATCCTAAAAAATGTTTTTTTCAGTAATATGAATTTGATTTTGCTTTACATTGATATCTTTCAATCCTAACCCAGTAGTAATCTTACTCTAGTGCCCAGTCTTGAATTTTGTTATATTCATCCTCATTTTAGCTGGTATATTTTGAAATTTGCAATGCCTTAATTGATTTTAAATATCATTTCAATTTTAGGGAAAATTGAAAAGAGATTTGAACTTCATTCTTCCTGTTTTTGTAGGCATCATACTACATGACTCATCAGACACAGTCAATTTCTCTTTTGGAGGAAACTGATAAGCAAATAAGAGAACGAGCTTGCAGTGAGCAATTGAAACATTTGAAAGAGGCTCGTAATGAATATAGAGAAGAGGTTATTGATTGTGTTAGGCATTGTGCTTGGTAAGATGACCATGAGAAATGCCACTTAAGCTTATTTGTTTTATTTGTTTATGCTTTCCTTCATAGGGTTTTTGCTTTTGAATTGGCATTCTACATCTCCAAATGGTATTAGGTTGAAATTTTCCGGTTGTGATGGCTAGGTTGTAGTTCAAGTTCCAATTTCTCATTATATAATTGTTAACCTAATTTGATAACTTTCAATTGGATGACAACTGTGTACTAGTGTTCTTTACTTTTATAAAATTTTGGTGGTACTCATTTGTTAGACACATAGGAAATGAGAAAAGATGAAAAGTTTATGTTAGGAGAAAATTAAATAAAAAGGGTGCAGGGCAGTTTTGTTGGTTAGGGATGGGTTGGTCTATTTAAAAACCAACCCAGTTATAGACCAACCCAGTTAGGAGAAGCGGACTTTTTGGGAGGTTGATTGTTGACAGGATATTCCTGTGTGAAAGGAAGAGTGCTTCCTTTGTAAATTCTGTGTAAACTACTGCTACAGAATTGACTACGAGTTTTCATTCAGAAATTCTACTGTTTATCCATTTTCTTTACTATTTTCGTGGTGTGGAATTCCTTGGTTCCTAACTTACGACTTAAACTAATTTTGATAAAGACAAAGCTGTTGAACATAATTTTGGAAGAATATAAATATAGTTCTTATTTTGGAAACAGCAAGAGTATACTCTCAAAAAGTATGTGTTTCTTCATTCTGTTTCATATGTGCTTTCATCTTTCATGAAACTCTTGCTATGCTTAAGGTTCTAAGCTGTACTTTATGACTTAATAAATTGCATCAGTGTAAACTGTGTTGTTGGTTTGCTATTGTTTACTTTGAGAAACTCGTTATAATATGATAGTTTCAAAATTGTGTTTTGAGTTTTAGATTTTAGATTTTGTTGTTAAATTTTTTATTTTTTTTTATTCTGATTGAACTTTTCAGGCATCAGTGTTTTAGGAAGTTGAACTGTAGAAATTTAGGAATTTATATTATAATATGTCGTGTTCTGTTTCAGTCTAGCTTTCTGGATGCTTCTCAAATGCTAGTATCCTTAGAAAAAAGCATAGTATGCCCATCGTAATTGTTGTTTCTCTTACAGACTGGTTTTTTTGGATGATTTCTTTACAGGTATCGCATCTCTTTATTTTCACGGTGGAAGCAGAGAGGAATGTATGCAATGTGCATGTGGGTTGTCCAGTTGCTACTGGTTCTTAGCAATATGGATTCAGTGTTTATATACATCCCTGAATATTATCTGGAAGCTTTGGTAAATAAGCACTTATCGTTGATATAGAATTAACAGCAGTTTTAATTCCTTCAGTTGTAGAGTACAGAACATCTTCACTAGTTATCGACTTTAGTACCCTTTTTTGGGCTTTGCTGTGTCTAACATATTAGATGGTTTATCTGACACATTATGCTGGGACTAATAGGGAAGGGTCATATTAGAAAAGGCAAAAAATTTACGAATTTGGGTTGGTAGTCACACATTAACCTCGGTTGGTTGATTTGCATGAGTATACATTATTAATTAAAATTTCTCGTATCATTCTTATAATCATATTCCACTTATCTTAACATAAATATTTTCTCATTTTCTCCCCTATACCCGTACAGGTTGATTGCTTTCATGTGTTGCGGAAAAGTGATCCTCCCTTTGTTCCATCCACAATTTTCATCAAGAGAGGACTTACTTCATTTGTATGCATCACCCTTTCAATCTCCGTTTTTTCCTATTTAATATTTAATTAAATTATACCTGATCTTTGTTTCTTGGTCTTTAGTGAATGAAATTGATTCTACCGAAGAAATGGAATTTTTTTAGAATCAATTTTTGGCCTTATATGATAATATATTTAAAGTACAGACTCCTGTGCAGGTACTTTTACATGGCCAATATAAAATAACGTAGAACATCAAGACAATGCCATGAGCAGATGTAACAAATGAAGTTAATTATAAGCAACATAAAATGATCTTAAATGATACTCAAGATTTGTATATTCATCTTCCTATCATAACGAGTCTAACAAACATGTGCTTAAATGCTCGATGCCTGTAAACCTTGCATTTGGTAAGGTATTGAGTGACCTGAGAACTAGTGGAGGAAAAGGTGATATTTCTGAATGCTCCAAGAAGCATGTGTTTGTGAAGAGGGACCAAGTGACATGGGTATAACTTACACCAACTATTACACTATCAATAACTTCTTACAAAATATAATTTTAATCAATCCAACTATTGGATGATAACCATATAATTGATTGTGTGTGAAATTTAATAAAAAAAAATTAACAATAAGATAGTGGTCAAATGATTCATACTGGTATATATACCTTAATAAGTATTTATCACGTCAATTTTGACATATATAAACAGGACATAAATAATTTTGGATCAATCCTTATTTTTGTAATCTATGTAAAAGGAATTTTCAATCTAATGGTGGGTTTTGAGAATTCTAAATTACACACACACACACACTCAAGTGAACTCCTTAAGTACATGAGATAAAGCAGCATACATGAATCTGAAAAATTCATGAACCTATGTTTTTAATGCGGCTACTCTCAAATAGATCAGTTTCAATCGATGCTTCTCTCATTGGTTCTAAATCGTTCATTTATATTTTTTTCACTAGGTCACCTTTGTAGTTACCCATTTCAATGATCCAAGAATATCAAGTGCAGATCTTAGGGACCTTCTTCTTCAATCTATATCTGTCCTGGTGCAGTACAGGGAATATTTGGCTACCTTTGAGAGCAATGAGGCAGCCACCCAAAGGATGCCGAAAGCTTTATTGTCAGCATTTGATAACAGATCTTGGATACCAGTGACAAACATACTCTTACGATTATGCAAGGGTTCTGGTTTTAGTTTTTCAAAGAATGGAGAATCATCTTCATCATCAGTTCTTTTCCAAGTATGTTAACAAACTCTTTTTGTTACGGGGTAGGTTTTGCTTGGATCAATTTCTCACCATAAAGTTTTTCCCCCCTTGGCTCTTGATGCAATGCAGAGGTTGCTAAGGGAAGCTTGCATAAGTGATGAAGGATTGTTTTCATCTTTTCTAAACCGACTGTTCAATACACTAAGCTGGACCATGACTGAATTTTCAGTTTCTGTTAGAGAAATGCAAGAAAAGTACCAGGTATGATTATATTTTTCCATCCTTTACTAAATTTGAATCTTGGTTTGCTTTCTGGCTTCTTCTGGTTCTAATTAAGAGTTCTATACCAGTAAGAGTACATATTCTACATAGGTTCTGGGATTTCAGTTTGATGTACTTCTGTAGCTGATCCATTTTTCTATTAATTTAACTTGAGTTAATTTCAAGTCATCCCGTGCATAAGATTGAAATGGTTTCTATAATTACAATGGATTGCTTGGCTAATTCAGAGTTTGATATATCCATTCCAATAATTTATTGTTGCCACACTTCTTACACAGGTAATAGAGTTTCAGCAAAGGAAATGCTGTGTCATATTTGATCTTTCATGTAATCTTGCAAGGATTCTGGAGTTTTGCACTCGTGAGATTCCTCAAGCATTCCTGTCTGGATCAGACACTAACCTACGGAGGTTAACCGAATTGGTTGTATTTATCCTAAATCACATTACTTCTGCTGCCGATGCTGAATTCTTTGACTTGTAAGTTCCAATCCTATGACTTAAATATACCAGAACTGAATGCACCCCCTCCACACACACTTACACGTACTGATATTGTTTCGTGAGAAACTGATAGTCCAAGGCTCCTTGAGAATTTGGAACCATCTCAGTTGAAAATATATTTTATCATTTGGTTTTTTTATGAGGCTGCCCTCTTATTTCCTTTCAGGTCCCTTAGACGGCATAGTCAATCTCCTGAAAAAATAAACCGAGGCATGATATTGGCTCCTCTAGTAGGGATCATCTTAAATTTATTGGATGCTACAAATTCTGAAGAATACGGAGAAAACAATGATCTATTAGATGTTTTCGCTAGCATGGACTGTCCAGATACTGTTCAGTATGGATTCCAGTATCTTCTGGATTATAACTGGGTTAGTATGGATTCCCTAGTATTTGGAATGGCTTTTCGTTTCTGACGCACTTTTTATCCAATTTTTTGAAAATTCTAATTTGGTGCTATCTAATGCTAAATTATTAATAAAATCAACCGGCAAAGTTCATTGGTAGATTTCTATAACCTCAACAATTTCAAATGATAAGTGGTAGTTCCTATACATGTCAGGATTCCAGTTTTCTCTTGATCTTTGACAATGCTAAGCTCTTTCATTTTCTCAGGATGGATCCTCTCGGGGGGAAGCTTATGTAGCAAAATATGAGCAGCTAGAGAATTTTCTTAATCTCCTTACTTGCCGCACCGTATTACCACATGATAAAGTGGATAGTGTGGGAGATACAGATCTTGATGATAGCTTGTGCTGCATATGTTATGCATGTGAAGCAGATGCTGAAATTGCACCTTGTTCACACAAGTCTTGTTATGGCTGTATAACCAGGCACCTTTTGAACTGCCAGAGATGTTTCTTTTGCAACGCAAGAGTGACAAGTGTTAGCAAAATTTGTTAGAAGACGGGCTAGGGAGCTTCCTTTTTGGTTGCTTGGTTCCTGGCGGAAGTCAGCCAGTCAGTAACTCATTATTTGCGTGTTTGTGAACTACATATATAAAAAAGTGGCAAGTAACTGTAAAGGAAAACAGAGAAGGAAAAAAGGGAGAAGAAAAAAATGAGGGGGCAGGGTCTAATCGGGTAGGAGTTGATAGTGTTCCAGATGGTGAAGTGCTTCTTCATATGGACAGGGTAGTCGCCGTAGGCGAATTAAGAATTTTGTAGGCTATTTTAGAGGGTATTATGTTGTAAATATGCGATGTAAATGATAGGCCGATCATCGAAGTTACCTTCTTTAGATTAGTTTTGAAGTAATGTCAAACTCTAGTAAAGCAAAATGGTTAGATGCATGGGGATTAATTTATAAAAAGGCAGTAAAGTTAATGTGGGTGAAAAATAATTCCTTGACAAATCAGTGCATATCGCATGGCTTATATATGGAATTATAAAATATATTGCAATTCTAAGGACCGAAAGTTTTCAAATTGGAACATGGGAATTCAGAAATATAGTTTCTGGACCATTCAACTTAATATTGATATTTTAACTCCTTTAGTATTGTCCGGAATTTCCTAGAAACTATAAAATCATATGGGTGTCACTCTTGATTACTCTTCATTTTGTAATTTTCGATAGGTGTTAACTAATAATAGAAAGTGTGGAGCGTTTGCTATTTCTGTGTATGATTCGTGAGTCTTCTTCTTTTTCCTTTAGGGCTCTTATTGGTAATTCACTTTCTAAGTTCAGAGTGATTCTTCGTGCACCTCAATGGTGGCTTCCTGCACCTCCATAATTTAAAATTATTTCCATTTTAGCCTTGAGAAAAAGATGAAAATAGCCTTCATGTCATTCTTTTTTTTCCACTTTGAGGGTTGCATAAACCGCAAGACAATTAAAAAATAAACACATTGCGGGTTGTATAATCTGCAATTATATTTTCTGCACCTTTTACATTGCAGGTTGTACAACCTGTAATTATATTTTCTGCACCTTTTACATTGCGGGTTATACAAACCACAATATAAAACTTTTTTTAAATACATTGCGGGTTCTACAACCTGCAATACAAAATTTTTTTGAAAAAAAATTGCATTGCGGGTTGTAGAACCCGCAATGTATTTAAAAAAAAAATTATGTTACGGGTTGTAGAACCCGCAATGTATTTAAAAGAAATTTTGTGTTGTGGGTGGTACAACCCACTACTGTGGTGTAGTGGTGGTTATTACCTTAGTTTTACACTTAAGATCTCTACCTCGATCCTAAGCATCAACACTTTATGTGTGCTTGTTTTGCTACTAAACTTTTGGAATATTTGTTTTTATCATAAATTAAATTATAAAAAATTATTTATAGCTATAAATAATTTTTTTTTTACTTTTTATTATAAGAAAATTTTTTTGGAATATTTATTTTTATCATAAATTATAAAAAATTATTTATAGCTATAAATTATTTTTTTTTTACTTTTTATTATAAGAAAAAATTTTTGAAATATTTGTTTTTATAATTTAATTTATGATAAAAACAAATATTCAATTTATAGCTATAAATAATTTTTTATAATTTAATTT
>Ga0209489_102831_pt1 | contig 34658 bp, 19 predicted proteins | sample SiratrowhiteBW_FD_187527 | JGI IMG/M metagenome (GOLD analysis project Ga0209489, IMG submission 187527) | Root nodule microbial communities of legume samples collected from California, USA - Siratro white BW (SPAdes) (version 2) | ecosystem: Host-associated > Plants > Roots > Nodule | place... | reverse complement strand
AATATATATATATATATTTTTATTTTATATTTTATATATATATATATATATATATATATATATATATATTAAAAATATTTAAAAAATCGCTCCTTGCTACGTGGTTCCGTATGTATGTATCTGTGTTTTTTTTTTATATTATAAGGTAATAAGCATGTGCGGGGCAAGGATGTCTCCATTTTTGACTCATTGGGTTTTGCATATTAAAAACTTATTTAATTATATAATTATTTTTAATTGATTAACTGATGTTTTATTTATATATATTAAATTAATTATTATTAGTACATGTTAAATTATTTTATTATAATTAATTATGAATTAGATTACGAATCTATAATGTTTTAACATAGAAGATATGATTATTTGATATGCAATAGAAAATGTCAATGCACATCATATTAATTATAATTATTGTTCAATCTTATATTTATGTTATTTAGTTAGCTCACTCTCTTTTATCACGTTTTATAAATGAGTAGATAATTATGCAAATTTTAATGGCAATCATAGGTACACTTAGGATTTTTAGGAAATTATTGTTGTTAGAATTTTTTTCAAAATTTTTATGTTCTGATATATTTTAGATGTATGTATTACTAACCACGGTGAATGTAATTTGTAAGCCTTTTTATTGTATTACTGTACACTTTAATTAAAAGGTTTGTTAGTCTATATTTATATTTTTGCTTAATATACCCGTAAGAGTGTTGATTTATTTTATAAAAGCAAAAAATATTTTATCAAAATTTTCATTATTTGTAAATATTTATTTTATAAAAACATTTTCAAATATTTAGTTTCTAATAAGAATATACAGTTTACCAAAATTAATACAACTTTTTAACACTGTTTTTTTTAACCAAGTTCAATATTTTAAATATTTTTTTGAAAAATATTTATTTTTTATAAACCTAAATAAATTTAAATTATTTTTTTTTTGTAAAATAAAAAATAGGTTTTACTACAATTGTTAGATTGCTGAAAAAAAGATTAGGTTAGAATGTTAGTTGGGGTCCTTCTTTTTCTAAGATGTAGTTGTAGCATTGTGTGGTGATGTAATCCTTTTTTTGGAATAAACCAAAAGAATTTTTCCTAGAGAAGATCATGAGTTGGGTATAACTCTATCGGACAAAGTTCTCTTTTTAAATGTTTAAGGTAGATGCCTAGTCAAACTAAACCTATAGGGTGCAAATTAATCCATGTTTTGGTGAATAAATAGTGGTTTAATATACAAATCACGTATACATTACTTGAAATTTATTGAAAAATCACATTTTTGTCTCCAATTTAATTCAATATTCCTCTTTTATAAATTTATAATTTTTTTATAAGAGTAATGTGTTAAAAAGAGTATCTTGTTAGCACTTACATATAATAGGCATGTTGCAAAGTCTCATACACATGTGGTAAACATATACAAATTTAATCCTCCAATTGTTACTACTAATACCATCCCCACCAATTTTTTTTTATACTTCTATTTGATCTCTACCATGGTGATACTTCCATTTAATCAAAACTATTGTTTTTAATAATTATTTTATAAGAAATATATGTCATCAAAATGAAAAAAAAATATTTTATAAAATTAAATAATTTTGACTATTTATTGATAGAATTTTAGTTCTTATGATGGTTAGGTTTGAATGTTAGTTGAGATGGACTATGGTGTCATGAGAGTGGGATCCTCTAATGGAGACAAAAGTGAAAGTCAGTGATAGGAAATAGGTTTGATAAAAAAGACTTGGTTTAAATAAGTTTGTCTTATTTAAAAATCTAAGGTGCAAGTTTGTTCTATTATCAATCAAATACAAGATTTAGTCTATTTTATTTCGAAAAAGATAGAATATTGCTCAATTTCTTTTCACTCATAGAAATAGAGATGGAAGTGACATATTGTTTGTTTTTCTTATGACTTAATGATTTTTTTTATCTCTTATATATAAAAGTTATGTCATTAAGTTTTCCATGTCTTAATTGGGTTCCCATATTAGTTTCAAGAGTAACAACTAATTTTTCAAATATAATAATTAAGTGATTTTAGTCCTTAAACAAAATTCATCCAAAAATAATCAAAATATCACAAACTTTGAAATGACTAAACATGAAATTTATTATTTTAATATTTAGAATGTCCAAATTGTTCAAAAACCTCAAAAACCACAATGAAAACAAATTTCATAATTAATATTGTATCATGACCACTAATTAGTAGCAAAATTATCTAAAGATAATGTTAATCAAATGGTCTATTTAGCACCTCATTACTTAATTCAATTTAATGAGAAAAACTAAAATAAAAAATATATATTTAAAGATGATTTGATTTAATGAGAGGAATATTATATATATATATATATATATATATATATATATATATATATATAAAGATTATCATTGATGGTTTTTTTCAAGACAATAGTAAAAAGGACATAAAAACAAGGATTAAAACCTACTATAAAAAGATATAATTAATCAAAAAGTCAAATTTATACTCAGTTCCAATATGTTATTCCTTTATGCTTTTATCATCCTTTCACTTTGTGTCAAACTTTTTGATTTGATTAATTATTATTTTTCTTTTTTTTCATGAACTTCACAATCACATTCATTATCCACGACGGGTCCATATCCTGAAAAAGTCTTCATAAAAGTCAATAAAATCCTTTCATCCACACGTTTTATATAAGTCTACCAAGGAAAAAAAAAATACCTAACAAGTTTATCCATTCATGAATCTTCCTAACCCTAAATTTTTTAAGAAATACTGTTGTGTGTGCATTTAAGTTCTGGTTACATTCAATGTGTAAATCATCTACTTTTACTATCTTATATATATATTATATATATATATTTTTTTTTTTATTATCAATATTTTTTACAGATTTTATCAATTTATTACATTCTTAACAGAACAGAGTAATAGCATGTTACTAAAAGAGATAAAAGTAAAAAAATACGTCTTGTCATCATCAATATTTGAAACATTTTCTTTTATAATTTATCTTCATGACGTGTCATTATTTTCATAAAAATTTAATGGACCCGCATAATATGTACAAATTGATAAAAAGCGACAAAAATAAATTTAATGATAACATTCCTGACATAGTGTAATTGAACAATACAATATACAATCAAGTAGAATTGTAACTGAATGTATCATTTGAAAATAATTGATTACTTATCAAATAAAAACTTTAGATCTTTTTTGGAATGTAAGAAAATCAATCAAAATTACGAGCTTTATTAAAAAAAAATTCACTCATTTTGAAAATCAAATTACACCCTTAGGACACTCAAATTTTCTGTCTAACGTATTTAGAAAATATAAATAAGATTATATAAAAATAAAAGTAATTTAAAAAAAAATGTAAATGAGTAATCATATATCTAACTTAATCACTTTTATAACCTGTTGTCTTCATATAAAGAGGAGTGGATAAATAGTTTACATAAAAATATTTAAAAATCACCACTGTAAGATATTAAAATCACAAAAGACAATTATTACACAACTTAAATTTTGTAGTTGACATGAAAAGTAAATGTAATCAATTATGTATAAAATATAATTAATTATATATACATATATAAATTATATTACATCAATAATTTGTCTATAAATTTTCTACTCACTCTTTTATTTCCTACTTTTTTTTTACTTCTTTCATTTTTCAATTTAAATAAAATATACATTTTTCTCATTCCAAATAATTTCATTTTCTGCTTCCTTTCCCTTCATTTTTTTTTCTTTTACTTTTTTCAATCCAAACAAATCATAATGTTTATCCTCCCTTTCATACATTTTCAAACTAAATCAAGTGAGATTTTTTGTATACTTTATTTTAAATATTTAATAAAAACTGTTTTAAAAGTAATAATTAGTATATCATAGAATTAAGAAAATGTTACAAAAGAACAGAAGAATCATTGTATGAGAAGGGTATCATTTGCTATGCCAGCAAAATTTTTAAGAAATGCAAAAATTCTCATGCTTCTCTCCTATGTACCATCACCATCACACTCACATCGCAATCACAAATGCATGCCTAACAATAATATTTTTAAAAGGAAGTGCTCAAATCTCAAGACCATTTTAATTTTTAATCAAGGAGGTTTTTTACAAGCTAGAAATAATCTTGTTAGAACCAGTATAAATGGTGAAAAATTATTTTATTCAATATTGTGCAACAATTAACAATATAATGAAATTATAGTAAATGAGTGGCTAAAATGTAATTTTATAGGTTACAATTTGATCATATTTAACTCATTTGTAATATTGATAACACAAAACAATAAAAATAGTATTATATGAAGCTATAAATAATGTGGTAAATGAAAGAAGCAGAGGTGTGTCACTCTCAGAGTCACCCAGATCACACCGAAACTGAGCTAAAAACTGCAGAAAAAGGATTCCTATTAAAACTAAGAAGGGTTTCCATTTTCATTCAACCAACACCAAATCTTCAATTTTCTCAAACCTCATATAGAAAACAAAAAAGTTGCTAATTCTCTCAGACCACTTTTATGGTTACCAGCATCATCCACACAGAGAGGGAAGCATAGTTAAAAAGGCAAAAATAACAGAATATTAAAGAGAGTAGAAGAGAGAGATTCACTTCTCTCTCTGTCTCTCTCTCCCTAAGACATTGTTGTACTTATTTCATAGCTGTTCTCTCATAATCATTATCTTCACCGTCACTGTTTGTCGTTCTCTGTATCGGCGTGCTGTTCTATTTACCTTCTTACCCAGAAGCGATATTATTCAAAGGTTGTAGCTTTTCGAAGAGTTTGATCATCACAAGCGATTTCTGAGACCAACCCAGGTCATTTTTTTGTTGTTTTTTTTTCCTGAATTCATCTATCATATTCTAGATTCCCATGTTTGTTGTCTCTTTCTGAATTTGGAATGTTAAAGAGCTGAGAGGTGCTGCTGCCTGTTGTTTTTTGTGTTTCCGTGTGATGTGATGTTCCTGTTTTTTCTTCGGGTTCTGTGCTGACAATTTTATCTTTGTTTGCGCTACAATGTGTCTGCAGAATCTGCCACCAGATGGTGAAATGCCCTTTTTTCAATCTCTCACGTTTCGATGAGATCATCACAACTTTAGAAACTTCTCAATTATCACCGACTCTCTCTTCTGAATCCGTGTTTTGCTTCACTCAACAACAATGGCTTTCGATGAAATTGGAATCTCGTCTCCGACGTGGTTTTCTTCTTCTCATCATTCGGGATCGTTTGAGAGCCTTTGGAGTGCGATCCTTGGATTGCCTTGGGTGGAAGGGATGGCAATCTGTGCCAACTTGACACTGTTTATGGTGTTTGTGTTCCTTCTTTTGATGAGGAGGGTGGTGGTGTGTGTAAGGGGTGGAGCTCGATTTGGTAAGGACAATGGAACTGGCAATGCCAGCCGGCGGTGTGATGGTGTTGATTTGGAAACACGTGAGGTTCGGATTGGAACGTGGTTCAAGCTGTCGGTGTTGTCTTGTTTCTATGTTCTGCTGGTGCAAGTTTTGGTGGTGGGTTTTGATGGGTTTGCTTTGATTAGAGAAAGGGATGTGGATTTGGATTGGGGTTTGGCTCTTCTTTCTGTGCCTCTAGTGCAGTGTTTAGCTTGGGTTGCTTTGAGCTTCTCGGCTTTGCAGTGCAAGTTCAAGGCGCATGAGAGGTTTCAAATTGTGCTCAGAGTTTGGTGGTTTGTGTTGTTTGTTATTTGTCTGTGTGGTTTGTATGTTGATGGGAGGAGGGTTTGGATGGAAGGTTCAAAGCACGTGCGTTCTCATGTTGTGGCAAATTTTGCTGTCACTCCTGCTCTTGGGTTTTTGTGTATTGTTGCAATAAGGGGTGTTACTGGTATAAAGGTTTGTAGGAGTTCAGAGGAGCAACAACCATTGCTTGTTGAGGAAGAACCGGGGTGTCTTAAGGTTACTCCCTATACTGATGCGGGACTTTTCAGCTTGGCCACTTTGTCTTGGTTGAATCCCCTGCTTTCCATTGGGGCAAAAAGGCCTCTTGAGCTCAAGGACATTCCCCTTGTTGCACCTAATGATCGATCAAAGACAAATTATAAGGTTTTGAATTCTAACTGGGAGAAACTGAAGGCGGAAAGCACATCCAGGCAGCCTTCATTAGCTTGGGCACTTCTCAAGTCATTCTGGAAGGAGGCTGCTTGTAATGCCATATTTGCTGGTGTTACCACTCTTGTCTCGTATGTTGGTCCATACATGATCAGTTACTTTGTTGATTTCTTAGTTGGCAAAGAGATTTTCCCGCATGAGGGGTATGTCCTTGCAGGGATATTCTTTGCGGCTAAGCTTGTAGAGACCTTGACTACTAGGCAGTGGTATCTAGGGGTGGACATCATGGGTATGCATGTTAGGTCGGCTCTAACTGCAATGGTATATAGGAAGGGCTTGAGGATATCAAGCCTGGCCAAGCAAAGTCACACAAGTGGGGAGATTGTTAACTACATGGCTATTGATGTTCAGAGGGTTGGGGACTACTCCTGGTATCTCCATGACATGTGGATGCTTCCTCTCCAGATTGTTCTTGCCCTGGCAATTTTGTATAAGAATGTTGGAATTGCCTCTATTGCCACCCTGATTGCTACAATAATTTCCATTGTGGTCACTGTTCCCGTGGCCAGGATCCAAGAAGATTACCAAGACAGATTAATGGCTGCTAAGGATGAAAGGATGAGAAAAACATCTGAGTGCTTGAGGAATATGAGGATTCTCAAACTTCAAGCTTGGGAGGACAGATATAGAGTGAAGTTGGAGGATATGCGTGGAGTAGAATTCAAGTGGCTTCGGAAAGCTCTCTATTCTCAGGCTTTCATAACTTTTATATTCTGGAGCTCTCCTATATTTGTTTCAGCAGTCACTTTTGCTACTTCCATATTGTTGGGTGGTCAGCTGACAGCTGGTGGTGTACTTTCTGCTCTGGCTACTTTCAGGATCCTGCAAGAACCTCTGAGGAATTTTCCAGACTTGGTGTCAACAATGGCTCAAACAAAAGTTTCTCTTGATCGGTTATCTGGTTTCCTTCTGGAGGAAGAATTGCAGGAAGATGCAACTGTTGCCTTTCCACAAGGCATCACTGACATTGCTATAGAAATTAAGGATGGTGTCTTCAATTGGGACCCTTCCTCTTCTAGACCTACCCTATCAGGGATAAATATCAAAGTTGAAAAAGGGATGCGCGTGGCTGTTTGTGGTATGGTTGGTTCTGGAAAATCAAGCTTTCTGTCTTGCATCCTTGGAGAAATTCCTAAGACTTCAGGGGAAGTAAGTTCGTGCCTTTTAGCTTTTGATTTCCTCTTTATTCTATTAATCTGTCCATTGAAATTTTAATCTTTTATGATTTTTAACACTTTTTACAAAATGCATTGAATTATTTTTCAGGTCAGAATATGCGGATCTTCTGCATATGTCTCCCAATCAGCATGGATACAGTCAGGAACTATAGAAGAAAATATCCTCTTCGGAAGCCCAATGGACAAAGCTAAGTACAAGAATGTTCTTCATGCTTGTTCACTGAAAAAGGACCTAGAACTTTTTTCACACGGTGATCAGACAATTATCGGTGATAGAGGTATAAACCTGAGTGGTGGCCAGAAGCAGCGGGTTCAGCTCGCTCGAGCACTCTACCAAGATGCTGATATTTATCTTCTTGATGATCCCTTCAGTGCAGTTGATGCTCACACTGGATCAGACTTGTTTAGGGTTAGTTTTCCTTAGCATGGAGTTGATCTGTTTAAAATTGTGGATATGGCTTAACCTTTGACATGGTATTGCAGGATTATATATTGACAGCACTAGCAGATAAAACAGTCATTTATGTGACCCACCAAGTCGAATTTCTTCCCGCTGCTGATTTGATACTGGTATGGCTGTATTGTACAGTTTTGTTTTTTGGTGCACATTAGTGCATTATGCAATAATCCTTTTTTCACATTTAAATTTATGATTTGTGGTGATTCAGTTTTTAAGATGCCCTCTGGAATGTCAAAGTGAGGTTTTTTTTTCTTGCTATTCTGGTTGCATTTTAGTTCTTCTTTATATTTACAGAAGGAACATGCACATTTAGCAAGTTACACAATCTGGTGTTTGTGATTGAAAGAAAAGTGATAACTTGCTAATGATTTTTTTCTAAAAAAATTACCGTGTGTATGTGTATAGGATCCATTAAGTTAAATCCCATGGCGGAAGTTATTTTACTTTAAAAAAATAACAAAGGGAGTCACACGACCTTTTTTTACTGTGACCTTCAAAATTTGATAACCTTTTCCTTTTCTGAAATATTGGACCCCTTTTCCCTTTCTGATACATCAATGAAGTCCTTTTGTGGATTTTCTTGTTTGTTCGTGATTTGAGGTGCTTGATTCAGGTTTTCTATTGTGAGCTGATTGGTTTCCTTGCTGTCCAACTTATTTTATCTCTAACCTATAACCAATCCCATGAGTTGTTACTTCCACATTTAAAATTAAATTTAAAATAGCAAAAACTTTGACATTTCAAGAAAGGATGGTTTTAGTACAACTACCATTAAGCGAAAGCTTAATAAATATATATTATAATAAAATCATTCATAACAAAATGTACTTGACTCCTGTTTTCTACACACATCACATTCTTTAATTTCTCTTATAGTATGGTTATGGGAGTGCCCCATTGCAACTATTGCAATTAGCGTGCTTGGAAGCTTTTTTATAGGGAAGAATCCTATTCTAGTGTTTCACAGTTATATGAAATTTCTATTTTTTTTTCTCTTAACAAAGTTTTAAGTACTGAAAGCAAGCAACTTATGTGATGTTAAGATAATTTTTTCTAAATTTAATTTTCCATTCTTGAAGGTGCTTAAAGAAGGTTGCATCATACAGGCAGGAAAGTATGACGAACTTTTACAAGCAGGAACAGATTTTAATACTCTGGTATCAGCTCACAATGAAGCCATAGGGTCTATGGATATTCCTCCTCACTCCTCTGAAGATTCAGATGAAAATTTATCTCCGGAGGCATCTATTATGACCAGTAAGAAATCCATTTGTTCTGCAAATGATATAGACAGTTTGGCCAAGGAAGTACAAGAAGGAGCATCTACTTCAGATCAAAAAGTAATTAAGGAGAAGAAGAAAGCAAAGAGATCAAGGAAGAAACAGCTTGTTCAGGAAGAAGAGAGGATTAGAGGTAGAGTCAGCATGAAGGTCTACTTGTCATACATGGCAGCCGCATATAAAGGCTTGTTAATTCCTCTCATAATCATTGCACAAGCATTATTTCAGTTCCTTCAGATTGCTAGCAATTGGTGGATGGCTTGGGCTAACCCTCAAACAGAAGGAGACCTGCCCAAAGTAACTCCCTCAGTTCTTCTTCTTGTATACATGGCCCTTGCTTTTGGCAGCTCATGGTTTATATTTGTAAGAGCTGTTCTGGTGGCTACATTTGGCCTTGCAGCTGCACAGAAGCTATTTTTGAAATTGATTAGAAGTGTTTTCAGTGCACCAATGTCTTTCTTTGACTCTACACCAGCTGGAAGGATCCTGAACAGGGTAAGTTCTACTTGTAGTCATCTATTTTTTTATGGTATTTCTACTTGTATGGTGTAGATAACTATAATGTGTCACCTGTATCCCACCAGGTATCAATTGATCAAAGTGTTGTGGATCTTGACATTCCTTTTAGACTTGGCGGGTTTGCTTCAACAACAATACAACTTATTGGTATTGTTGGGGTAATGACAGAAGTTACATGGCAAGTTTTACTCTTAGTGGTCCCAATGGCTGTTGCATGTTTGTGGATGCAGGTAATTAGAAATTTGTCCAGCTTAAAATCTTTCTAGCTGCTATTCCAAAATATTTGCCATAAAGAAAAAACTGCTTTCTTTTGGAGAAAAGTGAGAATATTGTTCCGGAGTAAAAGAGAGGATACAATTACAAAATACTAGTAGTATTCCAATCTCATTGGATTATTTAAATGTTTGTATATCACCCTATCTTTTAATTTAGTCTAGCCAACAACCAATTCCATTGCAGAAATATTACATGGCATCCTCCAGGGAACTGGTTCGTATTGTTAGCATCCAGAAGTCTCCAATTATACATCTTTTTGGTGAGTCAATTGCTGGAGCATCCACCATCAGAGGTTTTGGACAAGAAAAAAGGTTCATGAAGCGGAACCTCTATCTTCTTGATTGTTTTGCACGACCATTCTTCTGTAGTCTTTCTGCAATTGAGTGGCTTTGCCTGCGGATGGAGTTACTGTCAACCTTTGTATTTGCTTTCTGCATGGTATTGCTTGTGAGTTTTCCTCGAGGAACAATTGACCCCAGTAAGTTTTTTTTTTTTTTTTATCAGTACTTTGTCTGATTACTTATTTTATGTCCTTAGTTTCACAAGTGCTAGCCAAATCTTGGAGGGTGAAGTTTTGTAGTAGTTTTTATTAGAAAATCGATTTACTTTCGCAAGTGGTGGTTGCAGAGGAGGCTGAATGCAATAATGGAACATTATTCTTATTCTGTACTCACGGCTGTTACCTTTTCTCTACAGGCATGGCTGGACTTGCTGTGACATATGGCCTGAATTTGAATGCACGCTTATCACGGTGGATACTCAGTTTTTGCAAACTTGAAAATAAAATTATATCCATTGAGAGAATATATCAGTACAGCCAAATTCCTAGTGAAGCACCTACTGTAATCGAAGATTCTCGCCCTCCATCCTCATGGCCCGAAAATGGGACAATCGAAATAATTGATTTGAAGGTTCCAAGCTCAGCTTCACATTTATGCATTTTTGTATTCTTTTTTCTAGTCAAATATTTATCTTTTATTTCTTGATGAATAGTATGATGTCTCTTGGTGTACAGTATCTAATCCTAGGTGTTAGCCATCTTACCTTAGATATCTTTATTATGAATTTTTGTTCTGCAACTTGCTTTGTCCCATCACGAGTACAGGATTTCCACTCCTCTTATCCTTACTCTGTCTCTCTTGAAGGTCCGTTACAAGGAGAATCTTCCTTTGGTTCTTCATGGAATAACATGCACATTTCCTGGTGGAAAGAAGATCGGAATAGTTGGACGAACTGGCAGTGGAAAATCTACCTTAATTCAGGCATTATTTCGATTGATTGAACCAACAAGTGGAAGTATCCTTATAGACAACATAAATATTTCAGAGATCGGCCTTCATGATCTTCGAGGCCATCTCAGTATCATCCCACAAGATCCAACTTTATTCGAAGGGACCATTAGAGGCAATCTTGATCCTCTTGAGGAGCACTCAGATAAAGAGATTTGGGAGGTTAGTATTATTTCATAACTCCATGCTTTTATTGTACAGCTTGTATTATCTGTTTAGAAAACTGCTTATGAAGTTTACTTGTATTCAGTTTTGGATGTCTATGTATAGTAACAGTCAAATTATTATAAGAGAAATGGAAATATTGTTAATAAGGCAGGATTAAGGAATAACACGGAGTTCAGAATATACAAGCAAAGAGATCAAACAGAATATAGATATTGATATAGGGGGAAAATGAGAACTTGAAGCCAATAATATAAAGAAAAACTCTCCAGTATTTGGTTTAGAAGTAATTTATGTAGTAAACTTCTTGCAAGCAGAACCTCCACTATCGTCATATGTACCTGTACCTTCCGTGGATAAGGAATAAAACTCATCACATGCCATAAGTAATCCTCCATTCGAGCTAAATGTCTTATGCAAAAGAAACTTGGGACTAATCAAACTTGGATACTTGATTACTTGTCCATGACTGACAAATAATTTCAGTGCCTACTTTGAAAGACTATTTGCTTAGCCTGATTAATAATATCACACTCCAAATCCAATAAACCACTTTATATCTTTACTCCTAAGCAAAAACTCATAGTATAAGAAAATAGACCAATGACCATTGATTTTTTATAACTATGGCTATTTGAATAGAAGTTTGTGCGTTGTGTGATCATTGGGTTTTAATTTTTTTCAGGCACTTGACAAGTCTCAGCTTGGGGAGGTTATCCGTGAGAAAGGTCAACAGCTTGATACACCAGGTAGGTGACCAAAAGAAATATAAAAAGCCTCAGTATCTTTCCTTCCTCACCCCTTAAAAAGAAAAAATAGTGTTAGTCACAAGAAGCCATCTTAAAAAATACTTTGAAATCTGCAGTTCTAGAAAATGGAGATAATTGGAGTGTAGGACAGAGACAACTTGTTGCTCTGGGCCGAGCGCTGCTGCAGCAGTCAAGAATACTTGTACTGGATGAAGCAACAGCATCAGTTGATACCGCCACAGATAATCTTATCCAGAAGATTATCCGAAGTGAGTTCAAGGACTGCACTGTTTGCACCATTGCACATCGTATACCTACTGTCATCGACAGTGATCGAGTTCTTGTGCTCAGTGATGGTGCGTATAAAAGCTTTGTATTCTTCTACATGACTTCTATCCTTTTCTTCTTCTCTATTTATATATAAATTTGCATGCATTATGGTTCTTTAGTGTGTGTGCTTCTGAAGTTATGGTTTGGATACTTTTTGCAGGTCGAGTTGCAGAGTTTGACACACCTTTAAAACTATTAGAGGACAAGTCTTCCATGTTTCTGAAGTTGGTGACTGAGTATTCATCACGCTCGAGTGGTATACCAGAATTTTAGATGAAATGGAATGTGTTAATGGTTTCTTAATGTGGTAGCTTAGAACAGTTCAAAAGTTGAAGCAGGAAGTGATGCCACCTTGCATGCCATTGCTGCATTCGGGACATGCATAGACAGGAGATGGAAACAAACAAAATAAAAGGGAGAGGTTTGTGCCTCATCAATCAAGCATCCCACTGACAGAAATTTGTTTGATTCTTCCCCATAAAGTTGAGAAATTCATGCATGGTTAGCATACTTTGTATCACAATAAGAGTATCTTTTATTTCAGGAAAGCAACGAAGTAGTTTGTAGCATGAGGCACTAGGATTTTGCTTTGTTAGAAAAGTGTAGAGTTCAATCTAGTTTTGTACGGTTTTCTTGTAGTCAAAAGTTTAGAATTAAGCTCATATCCATCTCCTCTATAAATGTTATATTAGTTGTCTTTTATAAAATGTTTCTTAATTTTCTTGTTTTTCTTAATTTTTATTACTAATAGTAGTTAAATATATTCATCATGCTTAAGGATTTTATAATGAGAATGTCATGAATGTATGGGTCTCCAATGTTCTAGATTTGGACCATTTCCAACTATGATTCATTCGTGGTCTAATTAGCCATAAATTAATAAACAATTTTTTATATCATATGCTATATTAAGAAATAAGTTCCATAAAATTTTTAATTAGTAATTTATACATGGGGTCTCTCTCTAACTTGTCATTCGGCTGTTATTTTACTTAATAGTTTAAAAAGGTTCACATTGTTTAGCCATGAGTTCACGTTGGGACTTTTTCCTAAAAGGAAACTATTTTTACATTAATTTTTCAAAGTGCTGTTCCATTTATTTTTTTTCAAATCTCTATAAATTATATTTAAAAATAGAATACCAAAATTGTCTCTTTGAAATGGATGTAATTTGAATGCAGCCCAATCCAACCTTGGGCAAGATTCTTCCTATTTTCCACTTAGAGTGTGCTTCAAGTAATTCCAGGAGATCGAACATTGGGTTTCTTCAGCAATAGGAAACCTTCGGATTCAATCTTAAATTTGAGAAAACTGAGAAATCAAAGAGCCATGCGACAGCAGAAACGATAATATTCCCTCACCCTCACATTCTTCAACTAGTGATGACTCTCTCATGGACTCAAAATTCAAGAATGACTCCTTTGAATACATCAACTTGGATGGCAAAAACGTGGGTGCCACGATGCACATTCATCATAGAACCACACCAAAAGATTGTTGTTGCATCAACATTTATGTGAACAACAATGTTCAAGGCGTCTCAAATTCGGTGCTGCATGGTAGTGAGGTAAGGATGAGAGACCCAGGAATTAGTTTATACTTTGAAAACTTGAAGGTCGACAGAGGAACTCCCACATCCAACAAGAACTTTTTCTGGGATAACAGATTTGGATTTTGGCTTTGCATGATACATTTGTTGGCTCTTATGTTTCTCTTGGTGCTTCTATTCTCAACTAGATCCATCATTATTGTCTTCTGATTAAACTAGGTGGTATGCTATAAATTCAACTTGAGCTGTTGGATTTTTTTTGGGACATTCATTGTATGACAATGCTAATTATGTGTTCATGTTTGACTTCATCTTATGGTTGTGTTGTTGCTTTCATGTATGTGAAGGTCAACTTTAAGAATGTTAGAAATCATAATTAACAAATTCTGGATGCCATTTTCAACCTGAATGAACTCTCTTTGGAGATCTATAATTGCTTATAAGGCCTGCATTGGATCAACACAATTGTAGTTATTATTATTATTATTATTATTATTATTATTATTATTATTATTATTATTATTATTATTATTATTATTATTATTATTATTATTATTATATACATCTACTCTTCTTTTTATGTTATATCTGTTTCATTTTTTATTGTATTTTTTTTTCTTCTCTTCCCTTACATTAAATGTTTGGTTAGTGGTAGCCCACTGGAAGAAGAAAATCCATGGCTGATGCCCAACCACACAAGACAGAGAGATGAATGAACCTAATTCACTACCTCTGCTATGTAAACTCGAAAAGACATAAACATGATCATAAATGTGGTTTTCAAGTTTCTTTCTCCAACCCCACCACCAAAATAGAAAATGGGTACATTAAAATTCAATCACTTTATGGACTATCAAATACTCTTAATTTTCCTTATTTTATTTTATTTTAGTTTTCCAAGCACAATATTGAGGACCCTAAACCTTATTTTCTTTCTTTACCGAACAAAATTATTATTAAGGGCATTGTTAATTGACATGTGTCACTTTTGATGTCTATTTTTTCTAATAATTTGTCGATTTCTGTGGAGTGATTAGTGGAGTGACCTTAATCTAATAATGTATGTGGAGTGAATGTGACGAGGACTTTTCCCTTTTCAGCGTTATTTATTTCTTTAATTTATGTGAATTCAATTGTTTTTGTCATTTACAGATGAGAATGAAGCTGATATCTTCTTATGGTGTTATTAAATTATAAGTTTTTTTGAAAATTTATTTACGAAAACTTATGGAGCTTGTATCTTTTTATCGTGTTATTAAATTATCAAGTTTTTTTGAAAATTTATTTACGAAAACTTTTTGCTGCTGAGAAAGACATTTTAGGAATAATTTGAAATGACTAATAAAATTTAATGTAATTACCTTATTTCTTTAATCTGCGTGAATTATTTTCTTTCACATATCCACGATAACGGAGTTGATATCTTATTATTGTGTTACAGCATCATATTGTTGCTTTTTTTTTTTTATAAATGTTCTTTAATTAAAATTATAAGTAATAAAACTATTTTCCTGTTTAAAGAATAAAAAGGGGACGGATAAAAATGTAAAAAATAAGTTAAGAATAAAGTAAAAATAAAACATATTTAGTTATAAAGAAATAAAAGATCAAGAAAAGATATAAAAATAAACAAATAGTAATATAATATATATTAAAAAAATTTCAAATTTTTTCCTTTACAAACCCGTGAATATTTTTTATTTATCTATTTATTTTTAAGTCTACTAAAGGCATTAGACAAGATAATATTACATCAAAACTCATTTTTGTGTTTAACATATTTTGATTTGTATGCATGATTTATTTACCTGATATTTTTTTTTTTCATGAAACTGAATATATTGAATATGTGTAAGTAGTTGGAGAGCGAGTGGTTTATCACATTTTGATAAAATAAATTTTGATATTATTTTAGAAAAGAAATTTTATGTCTAATTTAATCTTATGAAATTTTTATACATTATGAACTAACAATATTTCTAATCACTACTAAGTTGATTAAAACATCAAAATCTAAAAATACTTTTCTAAGTAAAGTCAATTTTTATTATTAGAAGTCCGTATTAACTATAAATAAAACAAATTCATAATATATAAGTGAATATAAACATTGTTTTATAATTTTTTTAAAGTTAAGTTTAAAACTCATTTCTTAAAAAGATAAAAAAAAATTATTATAAAATATACATGTTTTAATGTGAGGAGGAGGTGTCTTGAATATCTCTAACTAATGTATAATACATGAATGAGTGTAAAATAAGACTTATATAAAATTAGAAAATTGCAACTCATTATATTTTAATCTTTTTAGTAATTATAAATAAAACTAAAAACAATATAAAAATTACAAGTATTCAACAAAACACTAACTAAACAATAAATTTCAAGTTTTAAACCTTACAAAATTAAATTCTAATGATCAAAAGATAAAAGTTTTAAATAACATAAAAGTCTTGAAACATAGAAGTATTGTCTATTTAATAAGATATTAAATAATAGCATAAAAGTTTTGAATTTAGTAAGTTAAGTTGTTCTTTGTATGTAACTTGTCACAGAAGCTAATAAACTTTTCTATAGCATAATAAGTCTTAATATAGATAGAAAACAACTAAATTGTTCATGAGTTTGCATTAGGCGTTACTGTAGGAAGTTTTGTTGATATTTTATGAATGAAAAAATTATCAATATCGATAAACTTAAGGTTGATGACAAAATATTAATTTATATAATAAAATTAAAGTTAATAACAGGTTAATTGTATGTTTTATTTTATTAAAGTGATAACGCTATATTATTTTAGTAATGAACTTTGTACGATGTTTATTCAAGAAATAAAGTAAAAAAGTAAACAATAAATTATTTTGTAAGTTATATATTAAAAAATAATATAGAAAAAGAGTAAAATGTAAAATCAGTTTATATTTTTCAGCATCAATTCTCTCCTGATATCATAACATGATGGAATAAAAACAAGGTGAGTAACTTTTTGTTGTTGTATACTCTTTCTCCTTGATTTATACTATACTGAACAATATGTCACTTTATACTTCTTTTATTTTTTTCAATTTCTTTAGGAATAAAATGTAATGAAGTTATAATAAATTATTTATATTTTTTAGGTTTAATTAAATTTTAAATCAATCACAAATTTATATATTTTTAATTGAGTTTCTATTAATTTTTTCATTTAAGTTCAGTAATCATGATTGTTATCTTGTTCGATCATACTGTTTTATTTATCTTTCTATATTAAAGAAATATGAAGTTTTATTATTAATATAAAATAATATTATGTTAATATAAATTTTTTTTAATTATTGAGGTTTTTAATCGTTTTGTTGGATATTCTAAATAGAATTTTCCAATGTTCTTTCTTCTTGGTAAGTCTTTTTAATTTATTTCTTAGAAAATAAATGATTTTGGTTAACATTTCACTATTTTACATATTTCCTTTAACGTTCAAGTATTTAAGTATTAATTATCGAAAATATTTAATTTATTGCATTAATTATAATAATCCTAACATATTATTATCACTGATAAAATTTTTGGTTCTGTCTTTCAACCCATTTTGTATAGACACTTAAAACTTCTTACTTATACATTTTCCTACTAACAACATCCCTTCGGGCTTAAGAGGGGTCACAAACCCCCAACCTTAAGTCGAATAAGCGAAGAGACTTTATTAGGCTCATAACGTTTCTCGTAATTTATTTACGGAGACACCTTTACACTTGGCTTAAGTTTATTGGTTTTCATTCCAAGTTGCAAAAATTGTAGATGATTCAATTGTTATTTTGAGATATGACTTTGTATTGAGATGACCTATTTATTAACGCACCATTCAGTGACCACTTTAGAGACATACCATTGGTGGTCTGTTTAGGGACGCACCATTCAGTAGCTCGTTTATGGACGCACTATTTGGTAGCTCATTTAGTTTAGGGACATACGATTCAATAACCCGCTTATAGACGCATAATTTGGTGTTCGTTTAGTTTAAGGATGCACTTTTTAGTGGTCACTTTAAGGATACACCATTCGGTGGCCCATTTAAGGACGCACCATTTGGTGGCTGTTTATTTTAGGATGTATCATTCGGTGACTCATTTATTTTAGGGATGTACCATTCGATGGCCCGATTATGGGTGCACCATTTGGTGACCTATTTAGTTTAGGGACATAACTTTTAGTGGTCACATTAAGGACGCATCATTCGGTGATCCATTTAGTTTAGGAATGCACCATTCTGTGACCACTTTGAGATGCACCATTCGGTGGCTATTTTAGTTTAGATAGCCACTTTAGAGACGCACCATTTGGTGACCCATTTAGTTTAGAGACACACCTTTCGATGTCCACTATAGGGACGCATCATTGGTGACCAGTTTAGAGATGCACTATTCAGTGACTCGTTTAGTTTATGGACGCACCATCTAGTGGTATGTTTAGTTTAGGGACAACTTTCGGTGGCCACTTTTGGGACACACTATTCAATGACTCGTTTAGGACATACCATTTGGTGGTCCATTTAGTTTAGGGACGCACCATTCGATGACCCGTTTAGTTTAGGGATGCACCTTTCAGTGGCCATTTTAGAGACACATCATTCAGTGATTCATTAGGGACACACTATTTGGTGACCCATTTAAGGACACACCATTTGGTGATCCGTTTAAGGACGCACCATTCGTGATCCATTTTAGTAACGGGCCTTTCGACTACATTATGTAGACGACAATTTAATCAGACTTAAACATTAAAGTGCATGAATATAATGTGAATCTCCTCTCTTTGGTGTTTCCTCTCAACTTGCAATTTCTCAACTTGCTTCGTGATTTGTTCGTTGCTACCTTGCAATTCCTACTTGATATTGAGGATTTGCTACAATGTTAAGGCGTCGCCATCAACATCGACGGGCGTTGGTTATTTCTCATTTTTACTCTCAAGATAATGTTTATGATTAGTGCTTCATAAAAAATATTGTAGAAATAAGAATAGTTTACTTGTCCCACAGTGACACCACCACAGAGATTTTTAATCACTTTCTAGATTAGTTCAAATAAAACTTTTAGATCTCTTTCATTTTGATAGGCCTTTTCGATTTGTTTTTTAAAAAATAACTAATTCTGTACCATATGGCCAATGCCTAGGCCTACAAGTATGACCGACAAGTGACCAGGCTGAGGAGTAACCAGGCCGACAAGTGCCTGGTCCTACAAGAATGGCCGACAAGTGTCAGGCCGATAAGTCCCCAAAGAGCTCAAGCCGACAACACTACCTATGAAGCTCTTCGTACTTCAACAACTACTCAAGCTTGGGAGGCTTGTGTACCATATGGCCAATGCCTAGGCCTACAAGTATGACCGACAAGTGACCAGGCTGAGGAGTAACCAGGCCGACAAGTGCCTGGTCCTACAAGAATGGCCGACAAGTGTTAGGCCGCGGAGTAACCAGGCCGACAAGTACCTAGGCCTACAAGTATGGTCGACAAGTGTTAGGCCGAGGAGTAACCAGGCCGACAAGTGCCTAGGACTACAAGTATGGCCGACAAGTAACCAGGCTGAGGAGTAACCAGGCCGACAAGTGCCCGAGCATACATGAGTGACCAACAAGTGTCATGCCAACAGGTAACCAAGCTGACAAGTACCCAAGACGATAGGCACCAAGCCAATACCAACAAACCAACATCTCCATTCCCTTTGCATTGGGAATAGGCACCTTATATCTGACAAAAGAACAAATCCCAATGAACGACGCTCGCATTACCTGGCAAAGAGGAGACTGCACGCCTACCTTGTGCAAAAGAGACTACACGTCTTCCCTCTGACATGGTGCAGAACAACAACCTCATGCAAGAGAGACTGCACGCCTTCCCTCTGACATGGTGCAGAACAACAACCTCATGCAAGAGAGACTGCACGTCTTCCCTCTGACATAGTGCAGAACAGTTATCATATCTCTGAAGGCTAAGAGGCTATACGTCTTCCCCATAATGCCAACCACAACAGTATAAATAGAAAATAGTAAGTGTAGCGAGAGGGGACTTTTGGAAGGGAAAAAAATCTGCCTTATCAGATAAGATACTTCTGATAACTGAGGGGGACTGGGGGAGAAGACTAGAGAGAGAGAGACCAGGAGAGTTGACACCTCGAAGTTTTGTTCTCAGCCTCAAGGCTTCACAAGAACTTTTATTGTTCTTGGCCCTCAGGTTCTGTAGGAACAAATTTTAATACTCTAGGAGAGAAACAACATTCTAATATTTTACTTACTTTATTTATTTAACAGTTTTTCATTCAAGTATTTAAGTTCGGCTCATTTTGCATTAACAGATAAAAACTTTTTACTTATATATATTTCTTACCAACAACAGCTCTTCAAATACAGAACGAATCAAAAATAAAAAGTAATTTTTTATTATTTTTATTAAAAACGTATTGGATAAAAATATTGTTCTTGAATGAGTTTTGCTTTATTTCCTATAACTAAGGACGATCACTGCGACATTATTGGTGTAAATAGCATTGATAGTCTCTTATTATTCCAATAAAAAAAATTATTTTTCATTTTATATTAACTACAATATTATTTTATAATAGTTATAAAACTTCACATCTCTTAATATGGGAAAATAAGTAAATTAAGAAATCAAGATAATGGCCACATCACACATTTAATAAAAAATTAAATAAGAAAAATTCAATACAAATATAAAAACTTTAATTATTCAATAAAATAAAATTAATGAAAACTTAATAAAAAACTAATAAAACCTCAATTAAGAATAACTATCAAAACTCAGAAAGTTAATTAAATCTGTTTTATATAAGTTCAGATAACGTTTTTCCCGTGAAAAGTTTTTGCAGTGATAATCATAAAATATAGGTCTAAAGACAAAAGTTACTTTTGGATCACATGTGTTAGGCGAATAGAGTATGTTGTTAATCATTTGAATCTCAACAGTAAAAAATAGTGAATCCTATTTCGTTTGTGGCTCATGTGATGTGATGAGAGTTAGATCATAGTCTAAAAAATATTCATGAAAGTAAACGGCTTATGTAATACTTATATCTTGTGCCTTAGTTTAACTAGTTATTAAGGTTCTCATAGAGACAAGAGATTACCTAGAGGTAGCAGTATAGAGTCATTAATATTTCAATAATTACAATTATTATTAACTGAACTGGTATAGTAATTACAACTACTACCCAATAATTGATTTTAAAAGTAAGAGGTTTTTTTTTCATTTGCCAACTCCTTTTTATCAACCATCACTTGTTATTAAGTATCAAATGGTAAGTTTTGTTTTTTCGTTTTTGTATGAATTGCACAATTGTTTTGTTAATTTATTAAACTGTTATTTTCTGTGTAAGTTACATGCACTTATATGACAGAGATAAAAAGGAAAAGAGTGTGGGTGGTTATGGTATGAGTTTTATAAAATAAATAAAATGACTATATTTAAAAGATTATATATATGGAGGTAATAAAATAATAAATTAATAGATTTGTTTTCAATGATTGGAAAGGATCCACTTAGAAAAGAAAGAAAGTAACCTTTTTCTATCTGTCTGGCTAAAACAAACTGACATAAAGAGAAATACAACTACTACTTGAACAATTTGCTTATATTCCCTTATTTTAACTATATATATATATATATATATATATATATATATATATATATATATATATATAACATAATTAAAAAATAAATAACACATTATGTTATATGTTAAATATAATATCATATAATACAACAATAATAAAATATATATAATAATAAATTATTAATAAAAAACAACAATAATAATAAATTCATAAAATAAAAACTAGAAAATTATGAATAATAATATAAAAATATTAATAAAACAATAAGTAATAATTATAACAATAAAAATATTAAAACTGTAAATTAATAACAATAATATATACAATAATAATTTTATTTTATGAATTTGTTTTTTAATTTTTGATGTAATAATGATATTAATTATTCATAACTCTACATGTAACACAATAATAATGCTTTAATCAAATATGAGTAACAAATATAAATAATTTATTATAACTTATTTTAAATTTATTCTAAACCTAAAATTAAAATAATAATCTTACAAATTTATTAATTAAAAATAATTTTCTATTTATTACATCAATTAAATCATCTTCCCCCTCCCAAAAATTGATCTCTTGATCCAAAAAGAGAGAGCATAAGTGATTTGGGGGAAACCGACACGTGACAGGAGGTGTGAGTTGGTGCATATAAGAAGCCACCGACACTCGACAGTTTCCAGCAGCGCACGTTGCTCATCTCCATACTCTCCTTCCTTCCTTCAAACTATGCACTTTTTTCCTTTCTTCTCAATCCATCACTCACATAATCCTTTCATTTCCTCGCCATTCACTTCCTCGCCATTCACATTCTTTCTCCTATTTAGGGTTTCGATGAGCTGCCGGAGTTCCATCGGAATCGGAATCGGACTCCAATGAGACGCCGCCCCGTGGCGGGCATTCTCCCTGACCAGATGGAGAAAACCACCACCAGGAACCCTAATTCCCGCCTCTGCTTCCTCGCATCACTCTCCGCATTCTTCTGGTTCCTCCTCCTCTACTTCCACTTCGCCGTTCTCGGAAACCAATCCCCCAAACTAACCCCTCTCCCTGTCATCTTCCAGCAACCTCGCAAAAGCCTCGGTTCCCAAACAACCCTAATTGAAACGCCTCCGACACCCTCCTTCCCCTTCCAACGTGCCCTACGCACCGCTCTCAACAAGTCCGACACCTGCGGAGGGCGCTACATCTACGTCCACGACCTCCCCTCGCACTTCAACGTGGACATGTTGAAGAAGTGCAGAACGCTTTCCCTTTGGACCAACATGTGCAAGTTCACCACCAACGCCGGCCTCGGCCCCCCCTTGGAAAACATTAACGGCGTCTTCTCTGACACCGGCTGGTACGCCACCAATCAGTTCGCCGTTGACGTCATCTTCAGCAACCGGATGAAGCAGTACGACTGCCTCACCCGCGACCCTTCCCTTGCCGCTGCGTTCTTCGTCCCCTTCTACGCCGGCTTCGACATCGCGCGCTACCTCTGGGGCTATAACATATCCGTCAGAGACTCTGCGTCGCTTGAGCTCGTTGATTGGCTCGTGAAGAGGCCCGAGTGGAAGATCATGAACGGGAGGGACCATTTTCTCGTGGCGGGGAGGATCACGTGGGATTTTCGGAGACTCTCTGAGGAGGAATCGGACTGGGGGAACAAGCTTTTGTTTCTGCCTGCGGCGCGGAACATGTCCATGCTTGTGGTGGAGTCGAGTCCCTGGAATGCGAATGATTTTGGGATTCCTTATCCCACGTATTTTCACCCTGCTAAGGATGATGATGTGTTCATTTGGCAGGAGAGGATGCGGAGGTTGGAGAGGAAGTGGTTGTTTTCTTTCGCCGGGGCTCCGCGGCCGGATAACCCCAAATCGATTCGGGGGCAGATTATTGAGCAGTGTAGGAGATCCGAGGTGGGGAAGTTGTTGGAGTGTGATTTTGGGGAGAGTAAGTGTCATTCCCCCAGCAGCATAATGCAGATGTTTCAAGGGTCACTTTTCTGCCTTCAGCCTCAAGGGGATTCCTATACCCGAAGATCTGCTTTTGATTCGATGCTAGCTGGGTGTATACCTGTGTTTTTTCATCCTGGTTCGGCTTACACACAATACACTTGGCATCTTCCCAAGAATTATACTAAGTACTCGGTGTTCATCCCGGAGGACGATATTCGGAAGAGGAATGTCAGTATAGAAGAGAGGCTTAGACAGATTCCCGAGGAGGAAGTAAGGATCATGAGGGAGGAGGTCATTAGTTTGATCCCTAGATTGGTGTACGCGGATCCTCGATCCAAACTTGAGACTCTTAAGGATGCGTTTGATGTTTCGGTGCAGGCTGTGATTGACAAGGTTACCAATTTGAGGAAGGACATCATGGAAGGTCGCACTGATGATAATTTCATTGAGGAGAATAGTTGGAAGTATGCGTTGCTGGATGAGGGACAGCGCGAGGTTGGACCTCACGAATGGGATCCCTTCTTTTCTAAACCCAAGGATGGAAATGCGGATTCCAGTGATTTGAATTCCGAGGCTGCTAAGAATTCTTGGAAAAATGAGCAAAGGGATACTTCTTGATTAGGGCAGGGGAGGTAAAAATTGCATCTGTAGGTGTTCTTAGATGTGGTTTATTGCTGACTCAAATGGTTTCCCTGAATTAGGGAAGATACAGCTATAAAATAATTGATGGGTTGTTGTTACGATCTTACTCCAGAGCATGTACCTGAGTTTACTGAGCAGGCTTTCTCATTGAAAACCATTATCATGGAGAGATGTTCTCTGCCTTCTACAGTTTTGTTATATAGATTTTTTTTTTTTTTTCTGATTTCTGTTTTATGTATTCGCATTAGTGGTTCCTAGATGTATTTTCCTAAATTAATAATTTCTTTGTTACTATATATTTTCCCCCTTGATTCATATAGGAAATATAAACATGGTTATCGATGAGCGGAAGTGTTCACTGAATAGTTATATCATTTGGCAGCTGCATTATCAGAGTGGCCTACATTTGGATTGTGGTTTAACATTCAAAAGATAGATTACTCTATTTTGATTACCAGTTGTTTGTCTATTTCTTTTGTAGCTAAATCATGCAAACATATTGGATGGTATTAATTTACTGTTTCAGGCTTTCATCTGTTTTGTTGGTTAATTGCACGGACCGATGAAGCATGCGTCTAATGAAAGCTACTGTTTCTTTGTTACCTGTTGCTTCTGATTTGTATAATTCTTGTTTCTGATCCTTTATTATTTTACTCAGAATCAAACAAAAATTGGGCGCACATGAAATCAACCCTTCATTTCAATTAACAGATGGTAGTATTCTGATTTCCTTTGTTGTGTACATTTCTCACTGGAATTATCAGGACCTTATTTCATTCTTTAGATATGAAGGAAAAGACTATGGCAGGCGCTTCTTTTTCTTGTTAATCTCTGACATCTTTTGGAATGACCTGTGGGTGGGATATCATACTGTGGTGAATTTGCCTGCAAACAATCCATAACATTTGACACTGTCTTGTTAATTTTAGAAAACTCTGCAAGCTTGTCTGTCTGAATGTCCTTTTCTCTATGTCCTCTTCGCTCTGTTCAGTGTGACTGCACAATGAGGCAAGATAGAAGAGAACTTGTGCGTGGAAAGTGATTATAAAAGGTTGTGCAAGTAAACTATATTGCATACAAAATCATAATTTATTTCGTTTGTAGACTAGTGTTGTGATCAATATAATCGTGTACTTGATGTCAAATGTTTGATTTGGCTCTTTAATCTTGACACAATGAAATTCAAATTCCATTTATTTGTTCTTTTATATCCCTATCAAAAGTCAAATAATTTGAAGATTACATAAAAGAATGAAGGTTCTTATTGTGTTAGAATGTTCTTCTCAAGAAAACTGAAGACTGCTATAGCACGAGGAGCAGGACTTGAAAATAACTACTGGATGACAATTTAATCTTTCTTACTGTAACATTACTGGAAAGGGGAATTGTTGTAGTTAGCAAATATGGAAAATATGATTTGTTCTTTCCTAATTCACGAAAGGACATTTTATTGCCCTGGTAGGAGTGGTATCAGAAATGAAGACGACTTATTAAGTGGAGGAATTAAATTGACGCAGGGAACCTGACACTGAAAACAACGAGAATAACATTTTGTTGCTTTACTAGTTTCTGGCTTCTTGTTGTTTTGTTAGTGTCTCCACAGGAGCCACGATGTAAGTCTGCTATGTGAAGCCAATAAGGTGGATACACATGCAGACAAAGGAGTTGAATGAAAGAAACATGCATGACTCAGCTGTATTTTTTCACTTAGGAACTCTGGCATGGCACAGTCTTGGCATTTGGCAACGTAACATCTGAAGAGCTCATGTAATGCACACTCCTTCATTAATATCATCCATCTGTCTATTTAGTCTTTTATTATTTACGCTTATCGATGGTTTTTCAAGTCTTCAAATTAATATTGTTTTCCTGTTTCGTAAACCACAACTAGTCTCTCCATCATGCCGCTTGTATTACCGATTCCTCAACCATGGATTTCAGGCAGTGTTATCAATTTCGGATAACCAAAAATATTGACAATCCAGAAATCTTTTACAAAAATATATACGAGGGATACGGCAAAAGTATGGCTGCTAGAAAAACAAGACAATATATACATATAGATAAATAAGAAAAAGAAAATACAAAATATACATATTGATAAATAAAAAAATACCATATATGCATACAAATAAATAAAAAGTGAAATAATGTAAGACAATAAAAGGGCTAATAATAATAAAAAATTTGAAATTCAACTAACAACAATATCATAACAGAGCATCACTAAGTTAAGACTTTAAATAATAAGAATAATAACAAAGTATTCAAAACTTAAAAGAATCATAAAACATTGAATAAGTTTCTTACCAAAATGTGAAGCTTTATTATATTATATTGAACTATAACATGTTTCACTATTTAAGATAAATTACAAGGATTATATTGTTATTTATGACTTATCACGAGTACATGAAATTATTTTTGACTATCTAAATACAATTTTTTTTAAGTAAAATACATAAAATCTCTTTAGACTATCTACTAAATTTTTTTTGAGTTTAGCGTCAAATATATAACATCCCTTCAGATTAAGTATATAACACCTTTTTAGATTATACATTCTCTAAAATGGATATGAAATATATGCTTCACTTATTCTTATTCTCAAAAGATATCTTCACATACATATAAGTAATTTATCATTAGATTTTTTCTGTAACTTAATCATCAAGAAGATAAACTAATATTAATTTAATTTAGTTGTGTGTTGTGTTCAACATTGTGTTTTTGTTGTTGATGATCACAAATCAATACATTTGATAGACTTGCAGTGTGTGTCTCATAATATCGAAACTTAATTTGATCTTGTTGTTGGACAAGCTCAACATCTTTAGTTAACTAAGTCTAGATGTTGTCCTCGCTCTTCTGTTTCAGGATTATAATAATAACTTAGATCTTCTTACTATTCTTTTGGATTAGTTGTCGATATGTTTTTTTCTAGATTGTTTATTATGGATGAAGAGGAAATAATATTACTATACGTAATAACCATAAACTTAGTTGATTTAGAAAAAAAGATTTACTCAAATTCAACTATAGATCCAAATATTCTTATTAGAATGGTTTGAAAATGTGGAATATATAAGCTTGTTGGTTGGGAAAGATAAAGTCTTCTTGATATAATATAGAGTACTAGGACGAGTCATGACATTTAACACTAATTTTTGGACAATTCTATATTCAATTTCATATTATTAAATTAAATAACAAAATTGACTTTTTGTTTAAATATAAATCTATGAATGAAAAGACAAATTGTAAGTTAAAATCTTGATGACAAAAGACAATCTATGTTGTCCCTTTAAAATACCTAAGTAGAGTTAAGACGACAAAGTGAATGTCCATCTTAAGTCTCCGTTGAACAAACTGGGCATTGTTTGACAAAAGCTATGTCATTTATATCAAAACCACATTTTCGTAGTGAAACTTGAGAATTTATCATATCATTATTTACGTGCTGTTAGGGAGAGATGTGCTAATCAGGGAAGTGGCACTGCAGCAATTTCTTCGTTCATTGAAGAATGTACATGAATTCAAAACTTGTCTCGATCATGAATTATTATGGCATTTATAAATGTTATTATATCTCATTTTTCAAATATTTTATATTTTTATTTATAAGCTCTATATGTGATGGACCACTGGTTTGGCCCGATTGAATAAAATACAAAGGCAATTGCTTCCTGCAGCTCATTAAATTTTCAAAACCTCAACTATGCTCTTGACAGTTTTACATAAAAAGAGTGGTGCATTGTGGTTAATGGTGGACTTGAGACAACTTTGGTGGCAGTCCTGGGAGTACGTGGTGCACTTTTTTCCGATGACTTCTTGTTGAGGAGTTTAAGTTGTTTTAGAGATAAGAAAAGATGATGTAAGTTGTAGGTTTTTTTTTTTTTTTGGGATGAGTTGCATTAAAAGCTTTCGAAAATTGGGTTCCGGAAGAGATTTCCAAATTGAGTATTCCGGAAGTTATTTGGAGGTGTAGGTTGTTTTCTGGAATACCTATTCCAAAAGTTTATTATTTCATTCTGAAAAAGGCTTTTCGAAAGTAAAAGATATATTCTAAAAAAGACTTTTCGAAAGTCAATGGGAGGGTGAGAATTGTATTCTGGAATAAATGTTTCAGAAACAAAAAATGAATTCTGGAAGTATTTATATGCATCCAGAGGGGAATTTTTGTTTTTTTCTATCAATGATGGTGAGGTGCAGGAATGCCAAATACAAATAACTGTTTATCGAATCCCATATAAGTTGTTTTTATAATTTAAAAGAAAATAGGATTAAATTGTTTTATAAAGATTGCAAGTTGTTTTTATAAATTATGTCAAGAATACTATGTTTGAATAAGAGTTGAAATATGAAAGAGAATAAATAAAGAAATAGCGAAATAAGACAAAAAAATGAAGTGAAAAATTATGCTGTATGAGTTGATGAACTTTGAAATAATTTCAACTCACTTGTTTGGGTATATTGAAAAAGAAAGGAAAATAAAAAAAGACTACCAAAACAAGGATGTAAATTCCCCTTAAAACTTAGATAACAAAAATAAATAAGTGACCAATGGGTATAAAGGAAACATGATGAAAATATAAGTCTTTTTACCTTCAACTTTACATCTTTCATGAGTAAAACTATTTATCGTGGGACCCAAATATTTTCTTTCTGGTTTTCTTTTTATGTCACCGTTGTTGCAAAAGAATAATAAATAAGTATAAAATAAAATAATTTTTAGAGAAAAAAGAAAGTGAAATGAATATAACAATGATAATAAATAATATACCTAAAAAACAAGAGTGTAAAAACATGATATCTTAGTCATTTGTATATAAAAGTCACTCTTTTCCTCTCTTTCTTTGTCTCCATTTGGGTGATGAATTAAAAACTTTTTTTTTTTCTTTTCTAGTGCATTTCTTTCTCTTTGAACGGATCCATACATAGTATAAATAGATGAGGTAAGAAATGTATACCATCTTATTTCCATCTTTAATTTCTTTTCCTTTCGTGTAAATAAACAAAAACAAATTTATTCTAATAAACTAAAATCAATATATGCACATCATATATTATTTTTACAACTTTCTCCAAATACTGAGATAAATACTTGTATACAACGTAATTAAATTCTTCCAAACACACAATAGGACAACAAAAAGTGGGTTATAACGTTTGTTAATCTTTTGCCCTTAATTAATTTGACCTCGCTGCAAAGGCAAAGGATTGTTATGATTTGTCAAACATAAAAAAGGTGAGAAGTAGATTCTGTTCTAACTTTTATTATCTTAGCAACAAATACAAAGTAACACAAAAAACAAGGGTTAAAGTTAAACCGTCATAGAAAAATAGCATGCAGTGAAGTACATCCAACACGAGAGAGAGAAGAGAGGGAGCCAAATAAAACAAATATAGAGCACAAGAGTTTAATAAATGAATACTGCTTTTATTGAATAGTAATAACTGGCTCCATTTTTTTGATACTTTAACTCATCAATTTAGTTAACAAACAAAAGCAATAGCATTTCTAAACTCAATTTTCTGTGTTTGACTTTGAATGTGAGTTCTTGTTTCTCCCTTATTAGGAAAAGAAAAACACATTTAAAATGAAACCGTAAAACATGGAATTCACAGAATTTGAAAGAAACGGCTACTTAGTATTATTTTTCCTATTAAAGGCAAGCAAAACATCTCGTGACACTTACTGCGAGCTTTCGGCTCCCCAATTCTCAGTCAAATTCGGTGTGGGAGTTCTCTCTCAACAAAGGATCCTCGTGATGAAGAGCTCTCATATTTCACGAGCTTCGTATCAAGAACGCTTACCTTGTCCACTTTTGAATTCTTCTCAACACCTTCAAATACCCCTCCACAACATCATGCATCATCACCAACCAACAACAACAACACATCCTCGTACTACAACACCCAATGGACTCCAAATCCAAAATTCAACTCTTTTTCCTCACCCTTTTCCTCTTCACTCTCACTCTCATCAATGCACAAAAGCTTGGAACTTACATAGTTCAGCTACACCCTCATGGCACCACCCGCTCTGCCTTCACCTCCAAGCTCAAATGGCACCTTTCATTCCTCCAACAAACCCTTTCCTCCGACGAGGACCCTTCTTCGCGCCTTCTCTACTCTTATCGTTCTGCCATGGACGGCTTTGCAGCTCAGTTAACTGAGTCTGAGCTTGAGTACCTCAAAAACTTGCCAGATGTTATCTCAATTAGGCCTGACACGATGCTCAAGATTCAAACCACTTATTCTTACAAGTTCTTGGGGCTGAACCCTGCTAGAGAAAATGGTTGGTACCAATCTGGTTTCGGGCGTGGAACCATAATTGGGGTGCTTGATACTGGAGTGTGGCCAGAGAGTCCCAGCTTCAATGATCAAGGAATGCCCCCAGTTCCCAAGAAATGGAAGGGTATATGCCAAGCTGGGAAGGCCTTTAACTCTTCCAATTGTAACAGGAAACTCATTGGTGCAAGGTACTTCACCAAAGGCCATTCGTCAGTGTCACCTTTCAGAATTCCGGAATATCTCTCTCCAAGAGACTCCTCTGGACATGGCACACACACTTCCTCCACCGCTGGAGGAGTGCCTGTGCCTTTGGCGAGTGTGTTTGGTTACGCGTCTGGCGTGGCAAGAGGAATGGCTCCTGGTGCCCACATTGCGGTGTACAAAGTGTGTTGGTTCAATGGCTGCTATAACTCAGACATCATGGCTGCAATGGATGTGGCAATCAGAGATGGCGTGGACATTCTCTCCTTGTCTCTAGGTGGCTTCTCTACGCCTCTATATGATGATAGCATTGCCATTGGAAGCTTTAGAGCAATGGAGCATGGGATTTCGGTTATATGTGCAGCAGGAAACAATGGTCCTACGGCAATGTCTGTTGCCAATGAGGCTCCTTGGATTGCCACCATCGGTGCAAGCACACTAGACAGAAAATTCCCAGCTATAGTTCACTTGGGAAATGGACAAAGGCTCTATGGAGAGTCCATGTACCCACTGAACCATCCAATGAGCAATGGAAAAGAACTTGAGCTGGTTTATCTGTCTGAAGGGGACACCGAGAGTCAGTTTTGCCTCAGAGGGTCTCTTCCAAGGGACAAAGTCAAAGGCAAAATGGTGGTCTGCGATCGAGGAGTCAACGGAAGAGCAGAAAAGGGACAAGTGGTGAAGGAGGCTGGAGGTCTTGCTATGATCCTCACCAACACGGAGATAAACTTGGGAGAGGATTCAGTTGATGTTCATGTCTTGCCTGCAAGTTTGGTTGGATTTGATGAAGCAGTTACCTTGAAAGATTACATAAATTCCACAAGAAGGCCTCTTGCAAGGATTGAATTTGGAGGAACTGTGATAGGGAAGTCTAGAGCTCCAGCAGTGGCAAGATTTTCAGCTAGAGGACCAAGTTATACCAACCCTTCAATCCTCAAACCTGATGTTATAGCTCCAGGAGTGAACATCATTGCTGCATGGCCTCAGAACCTTGGCCCTACGGGCCTTCCAGAGGATTCTAGAAGAGTTAACTTCTCTGTCATGTCTGGTACCTCAATGGCATGCCCTCATGTTAGTGGAATTGCTGCTCTCATTCGCTCGGCTCATCCGAGGTGGAGCCCTGCAGCCATCAAATCTGCAATCATGACAACAGCCGAGGTAACCGACCACACTGGAAGGCCAATACTTGATGAAGACCAACCAGCAAAAGTGTTTGACATGGGAGCTGGGCATGTGAATCCTCAAAGAGCATTGAACCCTGGCCTTGTGTATGACATTAGGCCAGATGACTATGTCATCCACCTTTGCAGCCTTGGATATACAAGGTCAGAAATATTCAGCATCACACACAGAAATGTGAGTTGCAATGCAGTCAGGAAGATGAATAGAGGCTTCAGCCTTAACTATCCCTCGTTCTCAGTGATTTTTAAGGATGGGGAGAGGAGAAAGATGTTCAGCAGGAGACTGACAAATGTGGGAAGTGCTAACTCCATCTACTCAGTGGAGGTTATGGCACCTGAAGGAGTAAAAGTGATAGTAAAACCCAAGCGGCTTGTATTTAAACAAGTGAATCAAAGCTTGACTTACAGGGTATGGTTTATATCCAGAAAAAGGGTTAAGAGAGGTGATGGTTTGGTGACCTATGCAGAGGGGAATTTGACATGGGTACACTCACAAAATGGTTCCAACAGGGTTAGAAGCCCCGTGGCAGTGACTTGGAAGTCAAAGTAGCAGGCAGAACAGTAGTATATTATTAAGTTTCTCTTGGGGCGTAATCATTTTGGTTATTGGTTCAATAGTTTATTTATGATTGCACAATTTATAGTGAAGTTGGTGTTAAGAGTTTTAGTACAAAAAACTCGATAGGCATCTTTAAGAGTAAGCCCATTTATAAATGCTAAATAAATTGGTTGTGTCAAGATTTAGTCAGAACTCTCTGCTTTACGTGTTTACTGAATCAGAATATGTAACTCATTCACTCATTAAAATTCCTCACTCCTGTTTCTCACAAAAATGGGTTAGATTCGTACAATATTGTATCCATCAAAATTTTCAGAATTCTCACAAAATATCCCATTAATATTCTGTTCTATAGGCAAAGATGTTCAAATATGATAGAAGGAAATTGACACTCACAGGCCACAAACAAGCTATGAAGTTGGGAGCAAGGCTTTAAACTATGGTCACAATTTCGTTGTGATTGTTAACAATGTGGAAAATTACGGAAAAGGAGGGAGTCATTGAAGCACAAGTAGTGTCAAGTAAAACAGTTTGCACCTTTTTTCGATAAATATTGGATCTCAGAAGGGTTATGTATATATGGATTGCAGTTACACGAACAATTAGGCTTTACTCAAGTTTTATCAGACTATTAACGTGAAAAACTAACATGGCAAAGGGTAGAAGACAGAAGGTAAGGTATTCCATATTAAGTTATTTTTGAATGAATTGCAAACCATTTGCATCAGAATATCGTTCCATAAATCTCATGAATCTGTCCCAATCCTTTGGAGTCCGCATCACATACTTGGCTTCAATTCCTGAGGGCTTTCCATTGACAAACTTAGCACTCACATCAACAGACTGAAGGACTCCTTCCTCATCAATCATGTATAAACCAGTGATATCTGCAACTTCACGAGAAGAATCAAAAACTGAGGGTTGATCAAAGTTGAAGATAGCCATACCATTTGTTCCATCACGTGATGTAGTAAGCCTCACATCTGGTATTGTCTGCTCATCAGTTCCCCTAATGAACTGTATGGCTGGTTTGGCCATCATGATAGCAGCCATGTGTTTGGGAGGGTTTGGCTTTAGCTTGGATAACCTCAAACGTGGCAGGTTTACAGATTGGCCAGTGAATGAAGAGTGTGTGCTGTGATGAAAAATCATAGATGGGACTGCAAATACAAGATTATCATGTTAGCCACGAACACATCAGACCATATACTACTTCAAAAGTCCGAAAATATTCAAAATTGAAGGCATAAATGCATGATGGTATAAATTCAATGACCCTACTATTTGTTATGAGCTTAAACGTGTAGCTACACTTAATGGAACAGTAAGAAAAATCCTTTCAAAAAATGCAGGTAGTGGAGATAAATGTACCTGAAGATGAACGTGAATTGTTTAGAGTTTTGGACAAGGTGGAGGAGAATGTGAGGGAATGGAAAGAAGCTGCCATTATGGAGAGAGGAGTTGTGAAGAATTGTGTATTGTGTTGTGTAGTGTAGAATAGTAATTATAAATGAAAGAGAGAAGTAGCATTTGTGTTGTGTTGTGTTGTGTAGATATAGACAGAACAAAGTAGTTTATGTGTAACAAAGAGAGCCATTGAGTTGATGAAACAAAAGTTGGAGTTTTGGAAAATGGTTGTGTTTGTGTGTAGGATAGATAGATAGACACTGTGATTGGATTCAATGGCTCATGTATCAGATTCACATGCTGACATGGCACACCACAGTATGATAGAAGAAGAACATCATTCTAGGATTTTAAGATTTTTTCTAATTTAATTTTTGCTAGTTTCCTATCTCGTATAATTTTTGCGTGTTTGAAAATTTTTCTTTTTTAAAAAATAAAAATAAATTTATTTTTTTTATAAATGAAAATTACTTTATATTGAAATTAATTTATCTAAAGTCAATCAGATTTTAAATTTTAATTTAATTTATGAAAAAAATAATTTTATTTTTTTATTTCTTTCTTTAAAGTATGTATGAAAAAAAAAACAAATTATTATATTTTGTAATTAAAGTAGCGAACACACAATAGCTTTTATCTTAGTTAACGTTAGTATTTATATTAATTTCAATTTTATATATTTATTTGAATAAAATTATATGTATTCTTTTTTTCTATATTTGATTTGTAATATATAATTTTAATGAAAATGAAGTTAGAGAAACAATATAGATTATATAGTTGCATGAAGGGGAAAAAAATAAGCGTAATTGTACCGTAAAGCAAGTAATATTTTAGTGAATGAATTGTTTATGTATACTATTTTTTTTTTTTTTTTT